>Ga0222679_1000647_pt1 | contig 11732 bp, 27 predicted proteins | sample AntAcemetagen939_FD_179843 | JGI IMG/M metagenome (GOLD analysis project Ga0222679, IMG submission 179843) | Saline water microbial communities from Ace Lake, Antarctica - #939 | ecosystem: Environmental > Aquatic > Non-marine Saline and Alkaline > Saline | place: Antarctica: Ace Lake...
AATATATATGTGTTTATTATATATTTTATATGAATGGAGGTTGAAATTATGCCTGATGAATTTAAGAAAAAAATGGATGAAATGAGTGGTCGGGAAAAAGAATCCAGACCGAAATTGAAACAAATTGCTGACATAGTAATTGCAGTACCTAAAGAGCTTTATCCGGACTCAATGGAAATTGACTTTGGAGGCCCTGGTAAAAGAGGAAAACTTTATTTTAACGCTGACAATCTCGATGAAGCAAAAACCCGATTACAAAATGCCTTTAAACTCCACGATGAGAAAGAAAGGTTGATGAAAAAAATTATTGATACTCAATAAGTCCTTTTACGGACAATGAGAGGAGAACAAAAAAATGTCTAAACAAAAAATCGAAACAAAAGATGTGACTCCAAAAGATGAGGAACAAAAAGAAGAATCCAAAGAATCACAAGGATTAGATCAAGAAAGTAAATCTGATCTTTTAAGTAAAGGATTCAAATCATTAAACGAAAAACCTCAATTCAAAAAAATGACAGTTTGTAAAGTTTTAAAAGCAGACTTGAGAACAAACGGATTGAGGCAAACCACAAAAACAATTGATGTTGAAGGCGGAGGAACAAAGAAAATTGATCTTCCAATAGATAAACAATTCACTGCTCATTGGCTCGCAGTCCAATTTGAGTATGAAGATACAGAAACCAAGGAAACAAAAACATTCTTCCAAGGATTCGGCACACTTAGAGAATATGACGACAGACTATGGCTTGGCAACGAATCAGCTCTGGGAAAACTAAAAGCATTATTTGAAACTTTTGCCGAAAAAGGAGAAATCGAATTTGAAGAATTTATGGTTGGCATCATGGATCAGAAATGCTTAGTGAAGACAGTGAAATCAGACAAAGCCAAAGCAGGATTCAAAGAAGAAGTCGTTGAATTCCTTGAGAAAAAATAGGAGGCCTACACAATGGCTTTTGAAAGAAAATTCGTAGTGAGAAGCAAAGGATACAAGCTGAAAGAGACAGAGGATGAAACAAAAAAAACATTCAATGTCTATTTGCAAGAAATTGACAACCATGGAGTATCAATTAACCTGCACTCCCCGGTAGATTTAGGTCTGAAAGTCAATGACGAGCTTGTATTAAAAGCAATCAGTGAACAAAAAAGCATTACACAGACAACAGATACGACAGTGGCAAAGTAATGTATGTCTTTGCTATCCGCTACATTGAAACCGGAACAGCAGGAACAAGGTACTTTTCAGCTAAGGAAAAGTACTCTGTTTCTATTTCTGTTTCAGGTTTTAGAAGTTGCACTTGTATGCGTGGATCATTTGCAGCTTCAAGAAATGAAACAGCAGAATGTAAACACGCAATGAAAGCAAAAGAATTATTGGAGGTAATGGAAGATGGTCAAAAGCGACTGGACAAAAATAAAAAAATTCGGGGACTCAATAATGGTCAGAATCCCAATGAGAGTGTTCAACGATCCTGAATTTCCTTTTAAAGAGGATAAGGATGTCAAGCTTTCAATCGAAGGTAAAGAAATAAAAATTAAGAAGGAATGATGATGGAAATACCGATTAGTAAAGAAGCTGCAAAGCATGGAATAATGCTTGGTAAAAAAGTTTATCTGGACAAAATAGATTTTCCAGACAAATTTCATTACGGAGGAGCAAATGAGCTTCAAGCAGATATTTATGGCTTCATTGCCGAAACCGTTGTGTGTGAATACTTTGGCGTTGATTTTCCGGCCTTTACACCACAACAAAACGATGAATTTGATTTGATGATTAAAGACCTCAAGGTTGATGTGAAAAAGGTTGGCTATTCAAGGAAAACAAAGCAGCCAAAAATTACGCTAAACAAAAGGCAGTTTGCGCGGAAGAAAACCAAGATTGATGTTTTCTTATTTTGTACCTTTGAAGGTGCTTTTCAACAGCTAAAAGTAGGAATCAATGATTATCAAATTTTTGTTCCAATTCCAACGCTTGGTACTTTGCGCCTGCTTGGATGGGTTAATTCAACCGAAGTTGAAAAGATCTCCAGGACTTATGTGTGGAAAGACCGAGAAGGAAAACCAATGGATGAGAGCTGGCAAATTCCGATCAGTAAACTAAAACTTGTTGAGGAGTTGTTGAAAAAATGAGAACGAAGTTAGTTTTCGAATTGAATGGAAATAGTGCTGGTCCGGATCAAACACATCATATGTTTGAAATGATTCATCAAGTTAGAAAGACTCTGAATTTTAAAGATTTTAATTTAAAGATTGAACCAAATAGAAAGAATGTTCCTGATTACAAAGTAATTGTTGAAATAACTGAAATGTATGTGAGGTCTAAGAAATGACTGATTATAAATTTTCCAAGCTTTCTATCAGAGAAGACTGGTATGAGGAAATGAAAAAGGCTGCTAATTTTAAATTTGAAAAATGGTATCCTTTGAAAGTAGAGTTTGAGAGAAAACCTGTTGGGCTAATAAAATTTCTTGAAGATGGATCATATCAAGCAAAGTTTTCAGACGAGTATGCTAAAAAATTAATTGATTTCATTGATTCAAATGTTGTTTTAATTGCTCCTGGAATAAGTAAAAAAGGAAAAAAACCTGAACTGATGGAGCTCTCATTGGTTTGTATATAGGTGGTTGAGATGAATACTTACACTAAAGGTCAGAGAAATGGACTGATTTCTCTTTCACAGCTTAAAAAGGAAACAGGTTTAGACAAAGACGAGTTCAATTTTGCTCTTGGTTTTAATAAAAAAAACAATTTTATAAAAATTTTTAAAGAAAAAGAGACAATGGTTAAGATAACTAAAAAAGGACTTGAATATTGTGACAAGGAAAGCAGTATAGAAAAACAATTGAGAATTTTAAGTGAGAATAATGCTTGAGTTGAAATCATGAACACTTACGCTAAAGGTCAGAGAAATGAAAAAAAAGCAATGGATTATTTTAAAGAGAACGGCTATATTGTAATCAAGGCCAAAATCACAAGACATGGAAAAAACGATTTCTTTGGATTGTTTGATTTGTGTGCCGTAAAGCAAGGCAGCCCGACTGTTTGGGTACAGGTCAAAAGCAATACTTGTTCTAAAAAAGTGAGAGCCCAAATTCAAGAATTTGCTCAAAAGAATTTTCTACCTCTGGTAAACATTCCTTTAGTAATGGTTTGGGTTGATCGTAAAGGATGGAAGTATCACACTTGGGGAACTTCTGGAGAATTTGAAAAAATAGAACCGGTTTTTAGATGTGATGCAAATTGAGAAATGCTCAAATCATGGGTTTTTGTAAAAGAAATCAAATAATGATGAACATTAATTGGCCCAACACTACAAACAGAATCAGGCATCATGATTCTAATGAGACTGATGAACATTTTTACATGAAAGTCGGAATCTGTTTGGCTATTTTTAGACAAGGCGGCACTTATTTTACTGAGTCAAAACTCAAACGAGGAGTGTGTGACATTTTTTGGCTTGATGAAAAAATGGTTGTAGAGATTGAAACTAATTACACAGAGAAGAAAGCAGCTTGGAAAATGAAACAATACGATCCGTTTAATGTAATTATTATTGACATAAAGAAAATGACTTTAGATGATGCTTTAATTAAACTGGGGCTGGATAAGTGAAGAAGCTTCAGGACATGATTTGTTTCGGCCACTTCCATGAAAAAGGATTGAAGTGTGGCGCGTGCAAGTTTCGAGGCCTATGCCAAGAAGTTCAGCAAGCTGAAAAGGTGGTTGAAAATGGAATGCAATAAATGTAAAGAAGACTTTTATCCTTGGCAAATTCTCACCAGATTAGGCAAAGATTGGTGTTCGAAATGTTGGGAAAAACACCAAAAACAGCAGAAGAAGGCTCCGAAACACTGATTTTAATCAAAAGATAGTATTTATAAATATATATGTATATTATATATTTTAGTAGGAGGTTGAAATCTTATGAGCTTAAAAACACTCAAGAAAAAACTCGATAAAAATTTGGCTGAAAGAAAACAGCTGAAAAAAGAACTTGATGGGCTTATCGGAGAAGACCCAAAGAAAAAAGAGGTTGTTGAAGATGCCGAAAACTAACACAGCAGGACACGCATTGATTCCAGTATTTATGGACCCAAAAATTATTGACATTGCAACAGGTTATACATCTCCAAGTTTTGAATGGCTTGAACAACAGGTAATGATAAGACTTGGGTGGAAAAGTATAACTCCAAAAAGAAGAGATAGCAGAGAATATGCAGTTGAACTTTACTACATTGGGCGAGAAAGCATTAAACCGCCAAAAGAACCAACGCTTATGGAATTGATCCCAAGAGTTGTAAACAAAGGAGTTAAAGCTGTTTTCAGAAAGAAGGAGAAGAAACTATGACACCTACAAAAAGCAAACCAATAGATTTGAGTAATGAATGGCGTGTGCATACTCCAAATCTTTTTGCAGAAATTCTTACAAATCCTGGAACTCATGTCTTACGAGCTCCGTTGGAAATTTTCGGAGGTCTTTTATCAAGAGTTGCAGAACGAGCAAATGAACTCAATGATCCAAAATTAACTGAATTAATGTTTAGATTGACTCTTTATGAAGTATCTGATCCGGAACACAAGAAGTACAATGAAAAAATAACTCAAAAATATTTACACCCAAAAAAAGTAAATCATTTAATAAAAAAATTGGAGGAAAAACCATGAAATTATTACTTGGCTGCGGCCTTACAAAAACAGAAGGATATGTCCGTGTGGACTACGATCCAAAAGTTAAACCAGATGTTTTGATTGATCTCGAATCGGGTAAAAAATGGCCGTGGGATGACAACTCAGTTGATGAAATCAAAGCAGACAACCTGCTTGAACACATCAAAAACATAGATCATTTTATGGAACAAGCGTATAGAGTCCTTAAACCTGATGGATTGTTGCACATACTTGTTCCACATTTCATGAATTATCAGGCTTACTATGATCCTGATCACATCAGATACTTTGCTCCTCAGAGTTTTATTTACTGGAGTAGAGATACAACCGGAAGCGATGGCAGACCTGTCATCAGAGCAAATTGTGATTACAGGATTGAGAAGATGACAACTCATGTTGATCCAAAAGCGTTAAGCAATTTTACTCACGAACATGAAAAACAGGTTGCGATGAAGCATTATTGGAATGTCTGCACTTTTATTGAAGCACGGCTCAGAACAATCAAACCGTTGAGACCTGGAACGATTGGAAAGTACGGAGTGAAAGCATGAGAGAAATTAAATTTAGAGCATGGTATATTGACTCAGGCCATGATGAAAAACAGAATTTCATGTACTATGCTAAAACTCTTGAAGACATTACTACTGCAATTAATTATGGATATCAACTAATGCAGTACACTGGTTTGAAGGACAAGAACGGAAAAGAAATTTACGAAGGCGATATTATTATAACCAGAAATAAAGATGGATCAATTCCATGTTATTTTGAAGTTGAGTTTTTTGAAGGAGCTTTTTATCCTTTCAGTTCATGTTTTAGAGATGGTTCTTTTTGGTGTTATAATAAATCAACTGTTGAAGTTGTTGGAAACATTTTTGAGAATCCTGGGCTTTTGAAAAAGAGCTCAGTAGATGACATTCCAAGAGTTTCAATGAATTATTTGGAGGCGAAACCATGAGTAAAAGACTAAAATTTGAATTTGATAAAACATCCGAATCATGGGATGTGCGTTCTTTAAGACACAAAGAGTATCTCGGAGAAATAGAATACAATAAAAACTGGAAAAAGCACGTTTTTGAAGGATTTACTGACTGTTTTTTTGATGCAGAATGTTTGCAAGAAGTTATTGATTTTATGAAAAAACTTGATAAGAAAAAACTGAAGGTGAAACCATGAGAGAAATAAAATTCAGAGCATGGGATAAAAAAAGAAAGTGCATGATGGGTGAATGGTGTTTAATCTTTTTCAACATCTTACAGGATTTGTATCAAAAATCAGCTCTTTGTTTTGGAACAAGATATGTTGTTGGAAATCCTACTGAAGAATTTTTTGCAGGCACGAGTAGAAAAGACCAAGACAAGTTTCAGAAAAGATTTGAAGTAATGCAGTTCATAGACTTAAAAGACAAGAATGAGAGAGAAATTTACGAAGGTGACATTGTTTTATCTTCACGGAATAAATCAACTGGAGCTATAACATGGGACAATGACAACTCTGCACGCTTTTTCATTAAAATAATCAAAAAAGATGAATACGGATTTTACAATTATGGAGATGAATTATTCCAATGGGACGAGCTTGAAATCATCGGAAACATTTTTGAAAATCCTGAGTTGTTGGAGGCGAAACCATGACTGATGATATGAAATTTTTTTTAATGCTCCCTTGGACTTGTACAGGAATACTTTGGATTTGTTTTTGGATGTGGCTTGATTTGGTGGGTGTAATATGACAGAGTTAAATAAAATTAGCATGACTTTGGAACAGGCGCAGTTGGTTGCTAAAAATCTAAAGGATGAAACACGCAGACTTGTAAAAGAAGATGAATTTTTAGCAATGGATACTTGGCCTGTTGAAAAAGGAGAGCAAGCTGTTTTAATTGCGCTTCCAGATACAGAGGATGTGAGTAAGCCCTTGCATGAAATTAAATGGCGTACTGGTGTGCCTTTACAGGTTGAAGTTGATAAACAACCTTTTTATTATTGTCCAAAATGTAATCAAATTAATCCATCTAATACTCTTGCATTAACGAATATTTGTTGTTGCACAGGAGATAGAACAAATTATACTCAAGCAAAACAGCTTATTATTGTGCCTTTGAAAATTTGGAAAGAAAAACTCTTAGACATAACCGAAGCAGGAGCAATAGCTGAAGGATTTGAAAACAAAGTCGAGTTTTTAAAATATATTTACGGTTGCTATGTTAATTACAAAATCCACGAATTAAAAGAATCAGACGAAGGATACAAAGAAGCTGAACAGATTAGAGTACAGTCAAGAAAAGCTCTCAAAAAAATAATGTTTCATGATGAAATAGTTGATGGCTTGTGGAATCCTGGTGTTTGGGGAATTAAGTTTAAACTGGAGGAATTGTGATGTGGAAAAAAATTGACACACTCAGAGGAGTTGTCCGGAATGGTCAAATTGACGGAATAAGCCCTGAAGTTTGGCTCGAAGAAAAATGCAAAAAAGAAGGACTCAACGGCAAGAAAGTGCTTTTGATTCTAAAGGTGCGTGAAAGTAAATGAATTTATTTGACTTATACTGTCCTGTATTAGTGCCATTCGAAAAAAGAATAAAGCTAATCAGAGAGTATTTAACAAACGAGGAGAAATTTCATGATCGTGTCAGAATTAGTTGATGAAGAATTAAGGCAAAAGCTTTTGAAAGAAGAAAGAGAGCTTCGAGCAAAACAACCTGAGCCATGGACTAAACAGTACAGAAAGTACAGTAATTACCTTGGCCCTGATGCCAGGAAAAAGAAAAAGGAGGTCGAAAAAAATGGATGAAATTAAAATTGCTGAACAAGCAGCGAAGAATTGGGAGTGGATGAAAAACCAAGTTGATTATTCTGTCTTATCTGAAAAAGAATTAAAGTTAGCAGAAGCAACTTTTACAGTTGGTTTCAAGGCAGGTTTTATTTTCATGAAAGAAGGAATAACACTCCAACAAGCTTGTGCTTTATATGATTTAATTCATGGCCAAGACAAGGAAATCAAAAAAGACCGTGAAGAATCCGGGGATTACACACGAGATCCTTCTGAAGAAGAATCTGCTGAAATAAAGCAAAAAGCTGATGATGAGGAAGCTGAGAAGCATGACGATTCACTTCACTGAATGTTCAACGCATGGATGGATCTATTTATGTAGCCGTGGCCCTGCGCATCAGTCCAGGATTACAAGAGACAAGGAAAAAGTCACTTGTTTTGATTGTTTAAAAATATTAAAAGAATGGAAAAAAGAAAACAAGGAGAGTGAAAATCAATGAACGGAACAAGTCATATTACAATGCTGGTCCCAAAAGACTACAACAGAGGAGTACTCTTTGCAAAATTAGATGAAGAGTATCTTCAAGCAGTTAATATAAAAAACAAAGAGAACAGACAAAATGTGCTTATTGCTTTGTCAAATCTTATCACATCATTGATTGGTAGAGACTACAGTGAAAAAGGAATGTGTTTTTATGCAAACGAAGACGAAGTTCGTATTGGGCCTTCTTTTGGACAAAAAAGATTTTTGTACTGGGCAGATTCCAAATTTCATAAATTTCCTTTAACTGATAAAATTGAGTATGTAGAAGGAATTTTACCAAATCTTTTGTCAGGATTTTATGAACAAATAATGTTGGAAAAAAAAGACGAAAGCTTACGAGCCATTTTTCAATCACTACGAGAAGAATTTGAAAAGGTGAAACAAGAAAATGAGCAAATCCGAAGTAATCAGACGACAACAACAGAGAATTAACTCTCTTGAAAACGAAGTCAAGTCATTACGACAACAACTTACAGAATGCCGAAAAGCTCCTCAAAAAGTAGAGGACTCTCGTCTTACCGCGCTTCGTAGTGGAGAGAAGGTGAGTCTTTGAATTGTTGTTACAAGTGCGGAGCAAAACTGGTTAAAAAACTTGACCCATTAGGAGAAATGCTTATTTGTCCAAATGGTTGTCCTTGTAGTTATCTTTTGGCGAGTTTATGAATTGTAGAATTTGTGGCCAGCTATTTAACCCGAACAAAAAAGAAAACTCAGCATCAGCTCACGGATCATGCTTGGACAAAGAAGAAGAAAAAGACCGCAAAAAAACAATGAAATCCTTTTCAGATTTTTTATCAGGAAGATTCAAGTAAAACCCATAAAGAAACCGAAAAATGCTTATATTAGTTCCACATAAATGATACTTCATGGAACAGTATGGAACAAATATGGAACCACAAGACATTTGGATTGTTCCCAAAGTAAGTATTCAAGCACAAAGAAGACATTATTGTAAAGAGAGTACAAAGCATCCTGCGAAGATGCCTATTTTTTTAGCTCAGAAAATCATAAACGAGTACACTAAGCATGGGGATTTAGTTTTAGATCCTATGGCCGGTATTGGAACAACTCTTGTAGAAGCTGTTTTACTTGGAAGAAATGTTATTGGCGTGGAGTATGAGCAAAAGTTTTTTGAGATTATTAAAAAGAATTTAAAAGGAATTTCTGTTTATACAAAACTTGTTGGCAAATTCGGCGCAGCAACTGTTTTGAAAGGAGATTCTCGAAAATTAAACAAATTGTTAAACGATCCTGTTGATGTTGTTGTTTTTTCTCCGCCTTATTCTAATCGATTAGTTGGTACTCGAAAAGATTCAAAATCAAGCATGATTTACAGAATGTCAAAAAAAGAAGGTTTTGGTTCTTCATTGACAGGAAAATACTCAAATGGTAAAGACAACATAGGTAATATGCCTCATGGGACTATTGATGCTGTTATTATAAGTCCTCCGTTTTCTGATAGAGTACACACTGTTCCTGAAAATTTTGCAGAAAATCATCCGACTAGAGGAAAAAATAATTATGGTGTTTATAAAGATGCTGAATATTCTAAGGATGAAAAAAACATTGGTAATTTGAAGCATGGAAAAGTTGATACAGTAATACTCAGCCCTCCGTTTGAATCAACCTTAGAAGGTTCTGACAATGATGATATCGAAAAATTTAAGCATGGAAGCGCTGGCAAAGACTACACTTCAAATGGTAAAGACGAAAATCAAGTTGGAAATCTTGAAGGAGAAACTTATTTGAGTGCAATGCAGCAAATTTATGTAGAATGCCTTAAAGCTCTAAAGCCAGATGGTTTAATGGTGCTGCACACTAAAAACTTTGTAAGAAAAGGAAAACAAGTGCGCTTGGACTTAGAAACAATTAAACTCTGTGAAAGCGTTGGATTCAAGCTCAAAGAAAGAAAATACAGAAAACTTGACACTACATCTTTTTGGATTAATAATGCAAGAAAGAAATGGTACAAGGCTAATCCTGATAAAACTTCAGGAGATCCATACGCACAGTATGAGGACATTTTGGTGTTTAACAAATGAAGTTTATTGATTTATTTGCAGGAATAGGAGGATTTCATCATGGGCTTGAAAAAGCAAATCATAGTACACAATTTACAACCGAGAAGTGCAAACAGACCGAGTTTGAAAAAGAACCCGAAAGCAGGCGGTCACGGTCATCTGACGAGAGAGGACGGATTGACATATTGCCTGGACAAAGGAAACAACATGGCAATAGAAACTTTGAATGCGTCTGGGCCAACGAGTGGGACAAATATGCCAGTGCAGTCTATCAAAAAAGATTCCCAAGTACGCCTTTCTCGCGAGCAGACATTACAACAGTTGACATTAAAAAAATTCCAAGCCATGAACTCCTCGTTGCAGGTTTTCCGTGCCAAGCTTTTAGCGTTGCGGGAAAGCGAGGCGGTTTTGACGATACGAGAGGCACGCTATTTTTTGAAATTGCTCGGATTCTTAAATCCCACAAACCCAGTCTTGTTTTGCTTGAGAACGTTAAAGGACTTCTCTCACACGACAATGGATACACATTTGCCACCATACTCCAAACGCTGGATGAATTACGGTACGATGTTGAATGGCAAGTGCTTAACAGTAAAGATTTCAGCGTTCCCCAGACACGGGAGCGAGTGTTCATTGTTGGACATCTTAGAGGAAAACGTACCGGACAAGTATTTCCTATCGCAGAAAGCAATAGATGGAATAATGAAGAGCGAAAGAACTATGCGAGACAAAAAAATATTGCATGGGCGTTAAGAGGAAGAGATTATAAGGATGGCACAAATTTTGTTGTTGAAAAGAAAAAGGATGTACGAGGCACAGCATGGCGTACAAGAACTTATATGGGCCAGCCAGGACATTTAGAAGAAAGAGAAGATAATTTGGCAAATCAAATGACTTCGGTTCAAAAAGACAGTTTAGTTAGTTTAGATGATGATTTAAGAAAATTAATGCCTATTGAATGTGAACGATTACAAGCTTTTCCTGATAATTGGACTGAAGGTCTTTCAGATGCTCAACGATGGAAATGTTTAGGAAATGCTGTGACAACAAATGTTGTTCAAGCTATTGGAGAAAGAATATTGGAGGACTTTTAATGCCAGATGAAATGAAAAAATTTGAAGAAGAAGTATTAGGTACCGAAATTGTTGTGCCTGCAATTGAAATGATTGATCCAAGAGAATTAATTGAAGACGCTGATAACCCAAATGAAATGACAGAAGAACAAGAAAACTCTTTAACTAAAACTATTCAAAAGCATGGTTTTCTTGTGCCAATTATCACAAACAAAGACTTAATGATTGCTGACGGAGCGCATAGAAAAAGAATTGCAATCCGTTTGGGAATGAAAACAGTTCCGTTTATTAGACTTGATTTGCCTGAAGTGGACCGAAGAATTTTGCGCCAGGTAATGAACAAGCTCAGAGGCCAACACAATGAATTGCTTGATGCTGCTGAGTTTCAACGAATTAAAGAAGCTAACAAGATTGAGGACTTGGTTGAATTATTGGCTGTGAGACGAAAAGAAATTGAAGCCACAATGAGTCGTTTAGAGCAAGAGCCAAAGGATTATTCAAAAGACATTCCTCAAATCCACGAGGTTCAAAACACGATGACTTTTTTGGTTTCTTCAAAACAGCAGGCCGTGGTGTTAAAGGCTTTGAACAAAACAGGAATTGAAGAAAAGTCACAGGCGCTTGTATCAATTTGCAAGGCTTATTTAAAGGAGAATTAAAA
>Ga0222679_1000653_pt1 | contig 11674 bp, 14 predicted proteins | sample AntAcemetagen939_FD_179843 | JGI IMG/M metagenome (GOLD analysis project Ga0222679, IMG submission 179843) | Saline water microbial communities from Ace Lake, Antarctica - #939 | ecosystem: Environmental > Aquatic > Non-marine Saline and Alkaline > Saline | place: Antarctica: Ace Lake...
ATTACCCTAGGGGAATCATAGAACTTATAGTCCCTCTCAACACTACGCCTGGTCTTATGCCAAATATTAACCACTTTACCCTACCCCAAAACACTTCAATATTATTGGTTTTAAAATCTGATAGATCCTATCCAAAGCACATACCACGATGCCAACAACCACAAATGTTTCAAGCATCTACATTACAATCCATGTCAAAGCTAACAAAATAAAAAACCCAATTAATCCAGGCAATGGTCTTGAAACACTAACCCAATGAATCCCATCCTCCGTTTGATAGGTGAAATGGAAGTGGGGTACAAACCATCTGAACCACCAAGGTTGTTTGTTTAAATATTCTTCAATCGCTTTCTCACTCATTTACCCTAGCCTCAGTAGCTTTTTTATGATCGCCTCTGTTTCCCCAAACAGACTTGTAAAGCATTTTGGACAATCGAAGGTATACTTGTAGACAGGATCATCGGTATCACGATCCATTGCAGTACCACATACAGGGCATCTAGCATCTAGTTTTGTTTTTCTAACCAAGTTTTTCACTAAGTACCCTACCCCAAACACCTATTAAAACCATTCTACATTATGTTATGTAATGTATAATAGACGGCTATTGTGGGATAAAAATGTTCACGCGATGCGCGTTTCCCCTTGATGATGACGACATATACCTAAACAAATAAACGCCAAACAGAAACATGGAATACCTATGGTATAGGAGTAGTTGCTATCTCTGCCTTGGCTCTAACACATCTGGAGCAGCTTCCTGATCGTTCTATCTCCCTATTGTGGTCCTTAACATGGTTGAATGCTGTGCCGCTTGATATAGTCTCACTAGCTCCGATCTTATGATAGCTTTCTCCGTCAAGCCTTAACGTGCATATTGTAACATGCTGAAAGTCACCTATTTTAGAATCTGGAGTACTATCCACAATAGATTCACCATGTTCAACCTCAATACCAAGTATTCTACACATGGCCTCACCTTCACGTTTATGCCACTCAGGGTAATCAAAACTACCTTGACCATAAGAGCCTTGACTGGTTACAAGTAAAAAGTTTTTATTAGGAATCCTTTGTAACTTCAATGGATCATATTTCTTGTAAAGGAACCTCAGATCATCCGGTATTCCTGCGATGCCTGGTTTCTTGATGAACATATAATCAATCGTAACCCTGATGTCAATGTCGATGCTTGTGAACTTTAAGGTATCAATACCCAAAGCCCATCCGGTGTGCCTTGCTTCCCTGATAAAGTACACCATCTGATTTTTTGCCATAGATTGATCTTTGCTTATTTTCATTCGTGAATATAGAAGATTGGCAGCTTCCCGGATAACTATGTAGCTTGGTTTTTTCCATTCAAACCGCTGATAACATAGATCCAACACTTTATTGATTTGACCATATTCTGTGTCGATGCTGTCATATAGTGGGCTGCTTGAAATTACTAAATCATATTTGTCTATGTCCGATAATTTATACTGTGACACTGGTTTGCTGTCCCAGCTTGAAGCGATGTCTGTGTTATCGCCATGCAGTAGGAGAACTTTTTTTGAGTCCATCCAAGGGGATCTTAACCAGGCTAAGGATTCACCGTCCCTAGACCCAAACAAGTCTAACACATGACAATCGTTTTTCAGGTATTCTTCACCTATTGCTTCCAATAGGCTACTTTTACCGGACCCACGAACTCCATACGCCATAAAACTACTTGGACGATTAAAATGTAGGCCATCGCCCATATATCGACCCCAATTATATACATCAATCATCTCTGGACCCTTTGTAGACTTTAAGCATCTCTGTATATGTGCTAGGACTTATTTTTGTTGTAAGAAGATAAGCCCATTTTTGAGCGATAGGTATAGCGTACATTAGAAAATCACTAACCATGTGTTGATACCCGGTGTCGGTTAGATTTTTGGTGGTGTAAACTATTTTTTCAAATGGATCTAATTTATCAATTATCATATCCTCTGTTTCTGTTCCTACATTATCTTTAGGAATACAATAATCATAAGCGTTCATTTTAGACCAAGTATCTATCTGGGTATCATAATCTAGTGACGAAAAATCTATCTTATATTTTTTCATGACTGGTCCTTGATTTAGTTCACTGGAAAACACCAATCTTTCAGAAACAGAGAAAAGAGATATTACTTCTTTTATGTCTATTTTATAGTTTTGAATATCTGTTTCTGTTAACATCATTACAGCTCGGCTAATGTATATTATAGATTTCAACGGAGTTGTGTTTAGTGACTCTATTAAAAAACTACACATTATTCGTTCTGACGCTGAAAAAGATGAGGTTCTTTCGGCGTTGAACTCTGACTCACTCATTTGTTTTTTCTCTCCGAGTTTGTACGATCATTGGTCCATGTTAACGATGCGTATTCTGCGGCCGCACTTACGATTGCATCTTTCTTTTCGTAGTTGGGTTGATATTCTATTTTCCTATATGGACTATATATTCGTGAATCTGTCCAATCAATTTCACCTTGAAACCTTAGAACTGGTTTTGTTTTATCGAATAAAATATATTCCTCTATAACATATTCCGGATCTTCACTGGTGTTTATGGACCCTGCAATATTTGGATCACTCCAATCTATTTCACCTGGAAGATAATTAACGGAAAATCCCGGCTCTGTACTAAGTCCCAAGTCTGTGTTTTCATCATTCCAAACTAGAGGATTATTTTTATGTCCTAGTCTTACTCCGCTTACTCTTTTATAGATAAGAATTTTTATTTCATCTGTCCATAGATCTTCTTGGTCTAGTACCCATTGCACCCATTTTGTTGGTAGATTGTTTAGTGTAACAGCTATTCCACTTGTATAATCATATGTTCCTGCTTGGTTTTTTCGGTTAAGTTGCTGTACGAATACTCCTGCCATATCTGCTTTTTGATTAAATTCTAATATGTTTTCTTTGTTTTCACTCATTTTTGATTCTTCCTAATAACATCATGTAGTGCCGGAGAAAGTTGAGATTAATTAACACAATAACCAGTACACCTCCTGATGTTGGAGATCCCACCATCATGTAAAGTATAATCAGATGACATAAAACCCATACTATCACAGAAAGTTTTGTAGCACCAAGCAAGATTGGATAGGTTATTTTTCGTTGTTTTTCTTGCATCTCTTTTACGGCTTCCTCCATATCTTCCTCTGTCACCTCTGGTTTAGGTTCATCTGGAATACCCCAAGGATTATCTTCTGATTCAAGTGACAATTTATCCTTTAAGAAGGCTTTAAGCTCATTCCAAACCAAGATCTCTTCTTTCCTTGTATCGTTCATATTCCTCTACGTTTTCACGGCCTAGTATTTTATCTGTTAGGCTTGGTCTTTCTGGTGGAGGGCTAATGTTTACCGGGATACCTTTTTCGGCGTTTTCAGCTCTGATTAACATTTCTTGTCCTCTACCGCCTATCGCTTCAAGAAGGGTGAGGTAGTTCTCCATAATTGATTCTTCGTATGATTTATCATTGTTTACCACATCGTTTTGAACTAAAAAGAATAAAGCTGGTTTAAACTGATCCGGTATTTTATCTGATCCTACCAGGTAAGTTAGTTTAATTTTATCTACTAGACCCTTTGCTAAAGTTTTTGGGTCTGTACCGAGTTGACTTACAAGTGACTGTGTATCGTTTTCGTTTTGTTCTTCGTAGTCACTCAATTAGCCCATCCCTCCAGATAAAACACCGAGTCCTTGTAAAATAAAACATAGTCCTATACCAGCTGCTACTTTCCAGAGGTCGTTATAAGCTACTTCACTCCATTTCTTTTTTTGTTCTGATTTTCCTAGTTGTTTCGTGTTTTCTATGTTTTGATCGTATAGGTGGCTTTTTGCTTTTAGTTTATTTAATATTCCTTGTGTTTCTACGTCTGGCTCTATCGGTTTAATTGTGATCGTTATCGCTATTGGGTTTTGGAGTTTTTGTTTTAATGCGTCAGGTAATCCATCATATCCTTTTGTACCCCAAACGTCTTTAAGATAATCAATAACTGGAACATCTTTTTTCTGATCTTTTGTGTCTACGTAGTGAACTAATCCTAGTGCTTCAACTGAGATCCATCTAAATATTTTTCCTGTCCATTTGGGACCAGATTTGAATATGATTGGTGTGTAGCCGTCATGTTTTTTGCAGAACAATGTACCTGGTGTTTCTCGTTCTACAATTTCATCTTTAAAGGTGTAATCTAGTAGGCTTAGATTCATAACTTCTTTGTTCTTTTTGGTTGGGTTCAAACGATCTAAAATTGCACTCATTGTGGGTTGTTCTCCTTGTATTTCATGTAAGCCAACGTAGCTCCATTACAGAGTACGCAGATAATTATAACGAATAGATAGTTTGGTGATCCTGATTTTCCTTGTACGCCTTCTGGTCCTTGGATTCCAGTTAACCCAATGTTTCCTTTGACCCCATCTTCTCCCGAGGCTCCACGATCTCCTTGAACACCTTTCACACCTCTTTGACCATTGTCACCGATTGGACCCTGTGGTCCTGTGATTTGTCGAATTAACTCAGGGTTTTCTTTTATGAAGGTTTCCCATGCTGTGACTGTTGTTAATGGACCTTCAGTGATTGTGTATTGCCAGTATAGTTTCTTTATTTCTCCGGTGTCTTTTTCTAACCAGATTTCTATTTGATGTTTTCCTTCTTGGTTATAGTTTGCTGGTGGGGTTATTATTTTGTCCCATCGGTGTTCGAGTAACGTTTTTGAGGTTCCGTATTTTGGGCTTGGTAGTCGATCTGTTACTGGTAAGTTGTCCCAGAATATACGCATATACATTTTTTCGGTGTCTATTCTTGGGTCGGCTCTGACGCTTACTAAGATTTCTTGGGTGTATGTTCCTTTTCCTGGCATGATGTTGTAGAATGAATCAAAGGCGTAGGCCGTTGGGGTTAGGATGGATAGTGTTATGATGATTGGTAGGATTAGTTTAAGATTCATTTTCGTTTTCCTCTTTTAATCTGTTTTGTTTTACGAGATCATTTATTTCTAACATATATCGTCCAAAAAAGCATATAATTAACAGAAACCTGTATCCAAGATACATCATCGCTGGTATTATCGCTATATATGGTAAAGCGTTTGCAGTTAACACGGCTACTGTCATAAAACTTTCCGATGTGTCTATTGCTAATTGACATGGGATCATTAACAAAGCATCACTGATTAACACTAGGAAAAACATTCCTAGAACAGTTAATGGCATTCCTATCATAAGCAATGGAATTTTTTCCATTATTTTTTTGTATTCACTCATCTTTGTTTTTTCCTTTCATTTTTGATTTCCTCATCTAAAAAACTAATGAAATAGATCACAGAGGGAACGAGAACTGATAAGATTATAATTGTTGATAAAATTATATTCATTTTATGTTGTTCTCCTTTTCTTCAAAGTAGGTAATTAGAAGTTTATTGCACAATGCCGAGGCATTCAAAGTAGAATCGTTTTTGAATCGATCATCGATTTCTTTGTCTATCGTTATTGAGCGTCCTACTTTCATGTTATTTATACCATTTATAACATAGGCTTAAATAGTTATTGGTGCTTACACCAATACAATGAACCGCCACTTTGTACCAAGAAAATATCAATCAAAAGAAAACAGACACCAAAAAAATAATCGACCACAAAATACGCGAAACCAACCAGAACCAAAAATATTCAGTGTATTAAACCTATTCCCCAAAAACTCTGATATAATAGACTCTCTCCACGTAAATGCGTATAGAAAACTAAATTCAGATGAATTAATAGAAATGGCTGAAAAGTTAACGGAGAAACTTGGAAAGGGAATATTTGTTGCTCCGTATATTTACAGTGGCTATTATAATGTTTACACATTAGGGGTTGGTGTGGCTTGGGGTGTTTTCTGTCAGGCCGTGTTTGATGTGTTGAAGGAGATGCGTTAATGGATTTGATGTCCAAAGAAGAACGCAGAGGAAAAGCACAATGTATGTACTGTATTCATTTTAAACTAGTAGGAACAGATTTAGAGAAAAAAGGTTGGGGATATGGCGGGGTATGTCAAGCACCAACCAAAAGGTTGAAAGAGATAGATAATGCAGAAAAAAGAATGAGAAGAAAATGCAAGTCTTTTGTACGAAAGGAGGACTCATAATTGTTTTATGGGTATGTTCAAGTGTTTCTGTTTTTACAGGTTTTACTCTGGGTGAATCTATACCATAGTCGTTTCAATGTACCTGATACGTTAACTCCATTATTCTATATCTATGGAATCGTTTTTCTCTGTTTAGAATATTTAACACGATTCACGGTTGGCTTCTTCACTCCCTGGATTATAATTCAGTACATAGTTATGGTCCTGTTTAGTGTGGCGGTGTATAAACAGAGATTCAGTTTCAAACAAGCCTTATGCCTCGGGTTCATGACTGTGTACTTGAATAGTTTTTACTGGGAAATATTTTATCATGTCTACGAGTGGCAGATATGGCTTCCATTTAGTCTTGGATTCGAGTGGTGGGTTAACCGGCTTCCCCAGTGGATACGGTTGATTCCAGCGTTTTTCATAGTGAATAATTTTAAGGTCGATAACTTGAAGCCGTTGACGTTTGGCTTGATGGTGAGTTATGTTTTAACTTATCTAAGATTTAACGTTCTTAGTGGTGGTATCATAGGATTATATCTTCACCCATTCCACCGAGCATTCTGTTTGGTAATCTTATTATACACTGTGACTATTAGTGAAAGTAGGGATCAGAACGGTGTATAAAACCCAAAAAATATTCATGTTACTGTTACTGGTCTTGACACCCATGATCCCTATAATCAACGCAGACTACCAAGATCCATTACTTGAGATTGTGAAAGGCAATGTACCAGGACACAGTGAGGTTCATATTCAGGGCCTAGATGAAGACGTAGAAGATGCAGGGTTAGAAATTCTCTGGGAAGAAGTTACTTTTGTTTGGCCTACTGTGGCTACGGTGATGAATGTTTCAAGCTCAGATATTGACGATGATGATGGTGACACTGGAGCATGGAATGTTACTATACTTGGTTTAGATGCGAATTATGTTCAGGTAGTTGAAACCGTTACAATGGATGGTCAAAACCCTGTTTCAACGATAAACAAATATCTCCGAATAAACTTCTTGATTGTTCAACACGTAGGAACATCAGGGTCAAATGAAGGCATAATCTACATTGGAACAGGGGCAACCGTTGCCGGTGAACCAGCCGTGATTTACAATGAGGTAGTTTCAGACAAAGGAATATCGACCACAGGAACCTATACAGTTCCAGCAGGATACAAAGCATATGTTCATCACTTCACACTTGGAACAACCGCAGACAAAAACATAGAATTTGAGATGCGAACCAGATGTGTAGCCTGTGTATTCAATTCATGGACAGCCGCTTATCACTCCCACTTCAAAAAGGAGCATGTAGTTCAACCATTACTTGTTCCTTTCCCGATTAAAGAGAAAACAGATATTGGTTTATATTGTCAAACAATAGATAAAGACGGTCCAGTTAGGGTAGATGTTATAATGGTTCTTGTTGATGATAACTACGCGGTAATTAATCAAAGCTACACAGGAACCCCAGTGAATGTGACTATATCAGGTGATATTGAAACCACAACCGGAGCAAACAATAACACATTACTATTCATATTAATTATAATGGTGGTCGTAGCGTTAATCGGGTCAAGTAAGAGGCGATAAACGTTGGGCAGAAAACAAGAAAACATGATTTTCGGGCTCGCAACCATAATTATATTGATCGCATACTTCAACTATGCAGATGTTCTTGACGTAACCACAGAATATATCAGCCTACTACCAAGCCTCTTAATAATCGTCACCTCTGTTTACGGAATAAAAAACACTAGAGGATCATCAACCATAGCAGCCTTCGCCGTACTCGGAACCGGGTTCGCGTTAATGACAAGCCAACTAAACGGATTCGGTGTAATAATCCCAGATATGTTAACCCCAACGTTGACCCTGGGGTATCTGCAAGTGCTGATAATCGTTTTCTCAACCATAATAGGCGCAGCACTTTCAGACTAACTTAAATAATAGACTTCCCTATCTTTTCATACAGTTACTAGGTGTTGAAAAGAAAATATCAAAAGATCTTTCAGGACAGCTGTTGGGCAACCCTACCGTTCAGTTCATGCTCGCAATGTTCATCGTAGTTGTACTCTGGGGAATTGACGCATTCGATTCATTCACCGAGGCCATCTACGCTGCACTTACGACCAGCTTCAGCTTCCTCCCCATTATCGTAATCTTTGGGGCTCTAGCATACCTCAAAAGCAGGTAGCCTCTACTGGCTATCTGGATAACGGAGACTCTTTCCCAGCCCGGCGGGGCTGACTAAAACTATTATACGAAACCTTTTTTATGCTTTAGCTATGTGTAACTATTATGGCTAAACGTAAACGGAGCAACAAAGTTTTTGGTTATCTATTAAACGTCACTCCAAAGCGTTTGAAGCCAACAATGAAGAAAGTAATCAAAGGAGCCCCAGGTCAAGTTGAGCGTGGCAAAAAAATGGTTGACAACCGGATTAATATAATACTTTACGGGAAGAAACGCAAATGACCAGAAAAACAGCTTTCAGGCATGATGTGGGGTCATATACTCGTAATGATGGTAAACGGGTTGAGACATATAAACGAGGTAAAGGACCCAAACCAAAGTTTGTATTAGCTCCAAGAAAAAGAGATAAACCCACAGGAGAATTTAGAAAGAAAACTAAAAGATCCGGTAAACTTTACAGCATCACATTCAGATTAGCAGATGGATCTAGCGAAACCTATCCAGGGTCAGGCACACTTAGCGGTGCAATCAAACAAGCCACAACAAAGATTCAACGACCTAGCTTACCAGTACGTGCTGATTGGGAGATGATTACATGAGTGCAACTGGTGACGAAAAGAAAACCATAGACGTTAAGGCTTCTCTTGCTAAAATAAACCAAACCAAAATAGACAAAGCAGAGGCTACTAAACGCGCTAATGTAGCGGCTACCAAACAAGCAGTGAAACAAACGGCTGAGAAGATACAAGATGATTCAAAAAAACGTGAGATTGCTTCACAATCCAAAAAAACAACGGAAAGGGTCCCCACAGTTAAAAGGACTGGCGCAGAACGAGGGGGGGACCATAAAAGTTCGAGGATTACGGGTAAAGTTTCTGATATTAATATTGAAAGAATACAGAAGCAAACAAAACAAGCAACAGAAAACATTGCTTTGGCAGAAAAAACAATTAATACAATAGATGACACTATCGCATTGCTAAGAACTGGTCCAAGTCTTTTTATCGTAACAGATCCAGATACCGGAGAAACACGAAGAGCTGTTGGGCGTGATATTGATGATTTAAAGGCGTTAAAAGCTGATATACTGAAAAATGTGGCTTCTACAGATGTCTTTTTACAACAAGCTCCCAGTGTCATAAAATATTATGAAGATAAGAAAGTGTATGCACAAACAAAAAAATCTGGAACTAAGTATAAGGTTACTTTCTTAACGACTACTGGTGATAAACAGGTAGAGACATTTACCTCTAAAAAAGAGGCTCAAGAGTTCGCTTCTGCCCTTAACAAGGTTTCGCAAGATAAAGCTAAAACTAGGGCTACTGAACGTAGTTTTATAGGTCTTACTTTATCTGAGGCTGCGGATGTTGTTAGACAAAAAAGAAAAGGAGATATTATAAAAACTGGCACCGAGACAATAAAAGGAAGTGAGCAGATTGAGGCTCTTATAGGACAAGGACGTATAACTCCTGGTCAATACGTGGTTTTAGGTCAAGGTGGAGAAATTGAACTTAAAACAGTTGAGGTAAGTAAACAACCAAAAAGGTATAGAGAAATTATAACTGATGATGTTACAGTTCTTTTAGACCTTGGTCAAAAAGCATTAGGAACCACAAAGATTAATGGAAGTACTGGTAAACGTGGAGCTCCGTTGTCAGAGTCTGAAATTAAAGATGCTGTTAATAGAGGAAAATATTTAGCATATGCAACGGCTGCCGGTGTCATTATTGGGGTTGGATCTTCGCTTGATCCACGTACCTATATTGATTTAGGAAAATCGGGTGTTAAAGCTGTGTTGAACCCAGCTAAGGCGTTGGCTTCAACGGCTGGTGTAGTGATAGCACTTAAAACAGCTTATGATACCGATCCTATTGCTACATCTGGGTTACTTATAGGTTCAGTTGTTGGGTCTTATGTTACTCAAAGAGTGTTTGGTCCTTCTGTAAAAACTTTCTATCAGAAAGCTATTGTTCCAACTAAAACAAAGATATTTGGTAAAATCTCAGATGCAACAAAAACATTCTATATGGAGTTCCAAGCTGATACCACAAAAGACATAGCACAAGCTTTACAGTATCCGATGTTTAATGAAATTGCGCAAGCAAAGAAATTCAAACCTATATCTGATAATATATTAAAAACAATATCAAGTGATCCATTAGCTGCGCCTTCTTTCTTTGATAAAGGTCCTCAGTTAAGTTTGTGGGATCAGTTTAGACAATGGAATAAATATGATTTCTCTTATATCCCGGCTGATCCATCAAAAGCCACGGTTGGGGTTTACAATAAATATGTTGAGTTCCTAAATGTTCAAGCTGCGTACCTAGGTGGTCGATTAGCAAAGGGGTTAAACACTGGGACGTATGGTGAATTTATTCAAGCTAAAAAACTAATTGTTGAACCCAAGACTTCAACCCTATTGGATATGGGTCTTCTTTACTTTATAGCACAAAAAGCAGGCAAAGACCCCACACTGATAACCGCTACAACAGGAAAATATACTACACCTTTATCTGAAACATTCAAACTAAAAGGTGACTTTAATGACTACAAAGCGAGTGATGTCACTGACCAAGCACGGGCATATTTTGAGTTATTTGGCCCCAAGGATAGTCCGAGGTTAACTGATGAACAGATAAGAATTGCTCTTAAAGCGTTTAAGGAGGCAATTAACTTGGAGAAAACTGGTCCTATGGCGATACAGGTTGAAGCCGAGGCTGTTTATAGGACGCTTATTAAATCTGGTGTCTCTAAAAATAGGGCAACCAGTATTGCTAGCCGGTATGCGTTTGGGTTGGTGTCCATTTCAGCTATGAAAAACGCCTCTCCTTCTGAGATGAAGGATTATCTTGGGGCTCTTCAAATGGTTATGGCTGATTTGAAGCAAGAGAACGTTAACATTTCTAATGATATGGTGGCTGATTTAACTGCACAGTTTAACCGAGCATTACAAACAGACCAGATAAAATCATTCCAATCGTTAGTGGATAAGGCTGATGCTTTGAATAAACAGTTTTTGGAAACTGGTGTTATTAATGATGCAAAATATGGTGATTTGATAAATGAGATTCAGGCGGTAATGGGTGTAACAGATGTTAAACAAGCAGAGGATGTTACACCAATCTTAGAAACTGTGCCAATAATTGAACCAGTCCCAGAAGAATCAACTACACTAAAACTGAGTTTAAAGGAACAAAAGAAACGTAAAGAAATGGGTTCTTCTTTTACTCGTGGGAAAGTCCGGTTATACGAGGCCACATACCAACATAAAGCCGGAAGAACAGAAACCATAGGACCAATACAAGCACGAAGCCTATTCGATGCCACACAAAAAGCACAACGCAAACGCAAAAGCAGCAAA
>Ga0222679_1000656_pt1 | contig 11639 bp, 13 predicted proteins | sample AntAcemetagen939_FD_179843 | JGI IMG/M metagenome (GOLD analysis project Ga0222679, IMG submission 179843) | Saline water microbial communities from Ace Lake, Antarctica - #939 | ecosystem: Environmental > Aquatic > Non-marine Saline and Alkaline > Saline | place: Antarctica: Ace Lake...
CCAATTATCACCGAGATAATATCCCATCATCATTAATAAAAAATTATAAATTGCTGTAGAAATAGAAATAAAAATTAAAGTAATCCACCATTTAATATTAGAAATTCCTGAAAAAATCCCAATCGCTGCCCGCATTCCCAGTAAAAGACGATTCCCAAAAATAACCCACAATCCATATTTATTGAATTGCTTTTCTATTATATGAAGAAAATTTATTGGCATCCATTTATGATCATTTTTTAAAAAAAACTCTCTTCCCCAATGATGCCCAATAGCAAAAACAAACATAAAACCGATAACACTACCAAGAAATGAAAATACAAACAAAGAAGTCAATGAATAAGCAAATTTACCAAAGAGATATGCGGTAAAAACTAACATTGTATCGCCTGAAATTGGTGGAAAAATATTTTCTATAAAAGATACAATAAAAATTATTATTATAAGTGAAATAGGATTGATTTGACCTAACATTTCTATAATATTTTTTAATAATTCCACTTATTTACTTCCGCAAAATATTTTTCTTATTTACTTAATTATTCCATTATATTTTTAACATCATTCTTTAACAGCAGTAACAATAGAAAACACTTGAATTCCTTCACCTTTTCCAAAAGAAGTTAATCCTTCACCCGATGTCGCTGTAATACCGATATTTTTTATATCTAAAGATAAAATATTTGAAATTGATTCTTTGATTTTAGGAATAAACTGAGCAATTATTGGTTTTTTACATTCAATACTAATTGATACATGAGTAATCTTAAAACCATTTAAAAACTCTATTGCTTTTAATAGATAATATTTACTGTCGGTAATTCCTTTGTCCGAGCACATTCCATCGGCAATTTTACCAAGAATATTAACTCCGGTGATTCCTGAAATAGCATTCGTAATGGAATGTAATATAACATCGGCATCGCTGTTTCCCTGTAATGACAATTCATCAGAAAAAACAACTCCACCTAAGATCAATTTCTTGTCTCGCCTTGAAAAATCAAATTTATGACTATCCTGCCCAATTCCAGTTTTAATTTCCATCGATCATCTCTTTTGCAATTATCAAATCGCTTTTTGTTGTGATTTTAATATTATCATAAGAATCCGGAATGATGGCAACCTTTCCACCGACTTTCTCCATCAACATTGAATCATCTGTCCCATAAATATTGTTTTCCTTAGCATAGGCATAAGCCCTTAAAATAGCTTCTTTATTAAACATCTGAGGAGTATTGATCCTATATAAATTTTCCCTTAGTGGTGTTTCCTTAATTAAATTATTTTTCACAATTTTAATTGTATTAATTGTAGGAACGGCAGCTATTGCACCATCGTATTTATCTAATAATTTCACTCCATCATCTATAATATTCTTTGAAAAAAAAGGTCTTACAGCATCATGAATTAATATAATATCAGCATTTGCATTAATTTCTTGCATTCCATTTCTAACGGAATCTTGTCTTTTTTCTCCGCCTAAAATAATTTTAATTTTTGCAAATGAATTAATTTTATTACATATTTCTAAAATTTGTTTTTTAATTTCTTGTGAAACCGGAATAATTATCTCTTTTATTCTTTGATCATCATGAAAACGCATCAATGTATAATAAATAATTGCATGATTGTTAATTTTTATCAACTGCTTTGGAGTTTTGGTTTCCATTCTTTTACCATATCCGGCAGCTGGGATAATCACAGAAATATTTTTCATGATTAAAAAGTATATTTAATTAAATAATTAACATTGCATCGCCATAAGAATAAAAACTATATTTATTCTTTATAGCTTCTTTATATGCTTTCATAATAAAATTTCTATTCGCGAATGCAGAAACTAACATTATCAAAGTCGATTTCGGTTGATGAAAATTTGTAATGAGTTTATCAACAATTTGGAAATCATAATGAGGATAAATGAATTTATCTGTCCAAGAATTTTGCTCGGTAATTTGCATATTCGATATGTAGGCAGATTCTAATGCCCTAACAACAGATGTCCCAACAGCGATTATTTTCCCACCTGATGCCATTGATTGATTAACTATTTGAGCGGTTTCTTTGGTTATATTATAAAATTCAGAATGCATGTTATGACGACTAATATCTTCAACAACAACGGGTTTAAATGTACTAAGACCAATATGTAAAGTAATTGATGCAATTTTTGTCCCGTTTTTTTCTATTTTCTTTAATATTTTTTTATTGAAATGTAATCCTGCTGTTGGGGCAGCTACTGCTCCCAGATTTTCTGCAAATACGGTTTGATATCTTATTTTATCTATTGGTTCACTTTCCCTTTTAAGATAAGGAGGAATAGGTGATTTCCCGTGTTCCATCACATAATCCATGAACTCTTCTTTTGGACAATTGTGTCTAATTACACGGCCACTCGATACCGTATTATCAATTACATCACAATGGATATCATCCGTAAAATTCAACTTGTTACCAATACGCACCTTGCGAGCCGGATTAACTATAGTTTCCCAAATTTGTTCATCAAGAGCCCGCAATAAAAATATTTCTACTTTCGCATTTGTCTTATCTTTTTTAGCAAATAATCTTGCTGGAAATACTTTTGTATTATTAAGTACCAAACAATCATTGGGATTTAAATATTTCACGATATCTGAAAATTTATGATGTTCAATGGTTTTCTTTTCTCTATCTAAAACCATTAATTTTGAATCGCCACGTCTTTTAGGTGGATATTTAGCTATCAATTTCTTTGGAAGATCATAATAAAAATCAGACAAATGAGACGAATTCTGCTCGTTGTTAAAAATTTCAAATTTTGTCATTAAATAAATTCCTTTGTTTATTATTTCTGTTTTCTTTTTTTAGGTTATAATGGTCATAAGTCCTATCTAAAGCAATACGACCTCTTGAGGTTCTTTGAATAAATCCCTCTTGAATTAAAAACGGTTCATATACTTCTTCAATCGTCTCCGCCTCTTCACCGATAGCAACTGCTAAGTTTTGCAATCCAACAGGCCCACCATAAAAATTATTGACCAATGTTAATAATATCCTTTTATCCATATTGTCCAAACCAATTTCATCTATTTCCAACATTAACAATGCGTCTTTTGCTGCTTTTAATGTAACAATCCCATCGGATTGGATCTGTGAATAATCACGACACCTTTTTAAAAGCCGATTAGCTATTCTTGGTGTCCCGCGAGATCTTCTTGCAATTTCAATTGCCCCATCTTTCGTTATTTCTATTTTTAATCTTTTCGCAGAACGATGGATTATTTCTGCTAATTCTGATGACTTATAATAACCAACATATAAGGTGATTCCAAATCTATCTCTCATTGGAGATGTCAACAAACCCGCTCGAGTCGTAGCACCAACCAAAGTGAATTCTTCTAAATTCAGCTGAATACTTCTTGCACTTGGCCCCTTATCTATCATAATATCTATTTTAAAATCTTCCATGGCAGAATATAAATATTCTTCTACTACTCTATTTGTCCTGTGAATTTCATCTATAAATAAGACATCTCGATAATTTAAATTTGTCAATAAACCTGCTAAATCTCCTGCTCTTTCCAAAATAGGTCCGGATGTTGGTTTAAAGTTAGAATTTAATTCATTGGCAATTATATTTGCCAAAGTGGTCTTTCCCAAGCCCGGAGGCCCAAATAATAAAATATGATCAATCGGTTCCTTTCTTTGTTGTGCCGCCTTAATGTAAATACTTAATTTATTCTTTAGCTTCTTCTGCCCAATAAATTCCGACAATTTTTGTGGACGGAGTGAAATTTCACTTTTTTGATCTTTTTCTTGTTTTTCAGGATTTGTATATTCTGATCGCATTATCTTTTTCTTTTTAAAACTTTTTTAACACTACCTACAATATTATCAGAACGCAAGCCATAATAAGTAAGCAATTGATCTGATGTTCCGGATATGCCAAATTCATCATTTATTCCTATCATTTCAATTGGAACAGGATTTTGTTGACTTAGAACTTCTGCAACTGCACTTCCCAACCCACCCGCAATTTGATGCTCTTCTGCTGTAACTATTGCACCTGTTGTTTTAGCTGCTTCTAAAAGCGAGTCAACATCAAGTGGTTTGATTGTATGCATATTTAACACACGAGCAGAAATTCCAAGTTTGTTTAATTTTTCCGCTGCCAGCAATGCTTCATAAACCAACATACCACAAGCTACAATTGTTACATCATTTCCATCTCTCAATTTTTGTGATTTGCCAATTTCGAATGGTGCATCATCGGTTGTAATTAATGGTGCTTTCTGTCGTCCTAATCTAATATAAATTGGACCTTTAAAATCTGCTGCTGCAAATATCGCTTTTTTTGTTTCATTAAAATCAGAGGGAACTACCACTGTCATATTTGGTAATACTCTCATTAAAGCAATATCTTCGAGTATTTGATGTGTGGCACCATCTTCGCCAACTGTAACACCAGTATGCGTTGCCACTAATTTAACATTTGTTTGAGAATAAGAGATCAATACTCTTATTTGATCCCATACTCTTCCCGTAATAAAAGCTCCAAAAGTTGTGGCAAAAGGAATTTTATTTTCCAAAGAAATTCCAGTCGCTACACCAATCATATTCTGTTCTGCAATACCTAAATCAAAAAATCTTTTCGGAAATTTTTCAGCAAACCAATTCGCCCTTACCGAACCTGCGACATCAGTAGTCAAAACAATAATTTTCTCGTTAATTTCACCTAATTCAACTAACGCCTTACCAAATCCATCACGAGTTGGTAACATTTTCGGGTTATTAAAAATGTTTTCTTGTATATATTTCATTATAAATTTAACTTTAAATAATATTCTTCTATTTCTTTAATAGCAGATTTTGCCTCTTCATCATTTGGAGCTGTTCCATGCCATTTTGAAACGCCATCCATAAATGATACAGGGAAACCAAGTTTTGTATTAAAAATGATCATAGTTGGTTTACTATTCTCTTTTTTTGCTTTTTCAAATACATTAAGTATTTCTTCCATATCATTGCCATTAGCAGATAATACATTCCAATTAAATGCTTTCCATTTTTCTGCCAATGGTTCTAATTTATTTATTTCTTCAGTGTTACCGTCTATTTGAATATAATTTCTGTCTGTAAATGCAATCAAATTTGATAATTCACGATGGCCGGCAAACATTGCAGCTTCCCAAATTGAGCCTTCTTGAGTCTCGCCATCTCCAATAGAACAATAAACTAAATGATCTTCCTTATCTTTTTGAGCAATGAGAGCCATTCCACAAGCCACTCCAAGCCCTTGTCCTAAACTTCCGGTAGAAATTTCAACACCAGGCAGTTCAAGTGAATTAGGATGACCTTGCAATCGTGATCTTAATTTCCTTAATGATGATAATTCACTTACTGGAAAATACCCGGAATGAGCTAATGCTGTGTAATAGATAGGTGCAACATGACCATTTGATACAACAAAACGATCTCTGTCTGCCCAATTAGGATCATTAGAATTATGATTTAAAACATAGAAATACAATGCAGTGAAAATATCAGCTAAACCCAAAGATCCTCCGATATGACCTGATTTTGCACCATGAATAATGTTTACCACATCAATTCTAAGTTGCTTTGAGATTTCTATAAGATTATTTATTTGCTTTTTTTCTATATTGCTCATTAATTTTTCTTTTATTTAAGTATATAATTTACTAAATTTTTTCCCGTTTTGCAATTGATTTCCACATAAAATTAATTGTGCCTAAATATATGTTATTTTACTGTTAAAATGTTTTTGATTAAAATATAATATTTACCATAAATCCCAACTGTTTTCTAACTCTACAAGAAAAACACTTGGATAAAATGTTATTTTTTTTTATTTTAATCAAGTGAATACTTCAAACATAAAACATGTCAAACTAATTATTGGATTACTCTATTCAGATAATTTTTTAGAATTTGAAAATTTTATTAATTTAATTACTAATATTTTTGGCAAAATAGATAAAATTAGCCCCTTATTCCCATTCAATTATACAGACTATTATAAAACAGAATTTGGCAGCAATTTAAATCGCAGGTTTTTGAGTTTTAAAGATTTGGCCTCGCCTGAAAAATTATCGGAAACAAAAATTATAACCAATAAATTAGAAGAGAAATATTCAAAAAATTATAAAAGAACAATAAATATAGATCCCGGTTATTTGGACTTAGACAAATTTGTATTGGCTTCGGCAAAACATGGAAGACAGAAAATATATGTTGGCAACGGAATTTACGCAGATCCGATTTTAGAATATTACCAAAAGAAGTTCATTTCTTTCAACTGGAGTTTCCCGGATTTTAAATTAAACATATATTTTGATTTTTTTTCAGAAGTAAGAACAATATATAAAAAACAAATAAAAGGACATCAACAAACTAAATAAAAATATTTATTATAGAGTAATAGTAAAAAAATATTTATATTTAATATATGAAACATTTTAAATTATTAAAAGCAGCAGATATTAGTTTTTATAAAAAATTTAAACGCCAATGGAAAAATTATGTCTTCCAAATTTCTATTGCAACACTATCAATTTTTATTACAATTCTATTTATTAAAATGCAAAATGCAGTAATGGTTGCTTCCTTGGGTGCTACCACATTTATTGTTTTCATCACTCCAACAAATTTTATTGCTAATGGAAGAAATGTCATTGGGGGACACATAATAGGAACATCTGTTGGAATGCTATTTACATTAATTCCTGTTTCACCCCCAATTACTCCTACTATTATTTTCTCATTAACCGTAGGAACTTCAATGTTCTTAATGGCTATTACAGATATGGAACATCCGCCTGCTTGTGCAACTGCATTAGGAATAGTGAGCGTTGGATATACATTTAGTATGATTTTTGCATTTATTGCTGGAGTGATCATTTTATCTTCATTACACCATATTTTAAAACTAAAATTAAAGGATTCGGTATAATATTTATGTTTGCTTTGTATTTTTTAATATACTTTTTGATTTTTATTGTATTAATATTTTTAGGAATGGTTTTTGTCAGATTTAATGTTTCCATAGATGGAAAATATGAAAACAAACAATTTGATGGGAAAATTACATTGTATTGGATCAAATACTTATTTGCAATAATCTTATCAATGAAAAATAGATCTAAATTAAATGTAAAAATTAAATTTTTGCAAATTCCAATAAAATTTACAATTCCACTAAAAAAGAAAATAAAGAAACATAAAACCCAAAGTGTGGAAAGTAAAAAACCCACAAATATAGAAGACGAGAAAACAGATGGTAAACAAAATATATACAAATCAATCATAAAAATTAAATCTTTATATATAGAAAAAAGACCACAAATAACATTTTATAGAAATTTATTAAAGAAACATTTGTTAATAATTTGGAGAAAATATTTACGATTTAAATTAAAAAATCTTACTACAAATATTGGACTACCTGACCCGAGTAATACTGGAAAATTATCGGGATGTTTATATACACTACCATCTATTAACAATAATAAAAACATTAATTTACAATGGGATTATATTAATACAAGATGTGACATAATTATTAAAATGAATATTATTACAAAATTATATGGTATTTTATTCAGATTATTACTAATTTGGAGAGAAATAAATAAATTTAAAAAAAGAGGAGAGATAAATGATTAATGAAACAATAGAAACTTTGTTACGGAAGGCAGAAGACATTGCCAAAACAAAAACCATTGTTGGAGATCCCCTAAAAGCCGGTGAAGTTACAATTATTCCAATATCAAAAATCTCTATTGGATTTGGTGCAGGTGGGGGAAAAGATAATAAAAAAGATACAAATGGCGAAGGTGCCGGGGGAGGAATCAATATTCAACCAGTTGCAATTATTTCAATCTATAAAAATTCTTCCAAATTGTTAATGCTTAGCAAAAAAGATCAAACAGTTGATAAGATCCTTGATCTTGTACCGGATATATTAAACAGATTCTCACCTAAAAAAAATAACAAAAAGGAGAACAAATAATGGATATTTCTACATTAAAAAACATAACATTGTTTGAGGATTTAAATGACGAAACCCTTGAAAATATTCTAAAATTTTGTAAAAATAATCATTATCACAAAGATAATATCATTCTATTTGAAGAAGACCTCGGAGATTTATTATTTTTTATTATAAATGGTGGAGTTAAAATTAGTCGTACTAATGAAGCCGGGAAAGAGATAATATTATCGATAATGGAAGAAGGTGATTATTTTGGCGAAATGTCAATCTTAGACGGAGAAACCAGATCTGCAAATGCAGTTGCTTTATCGGATGCTAGTGTTTTTATCATCAACAAACCGGACTTTTATTTTATTTTGGAAAAGTATCCCAAAATAACTATTCGCTTATTAAAAGATCTAACAAGCAGATTGCGAAAGGCAGACAAATTAATTGAAAGCTTATCATTGAATAATGCAGAGAACAAGATTTGTAATACCATTTTAGCTATTGCTGAAGAAACGGGAATGCATAAAAGTGGAAGTGTTACTGTTAATAAAATGCCAAGTCAAAAAATAATTGCAAATATGTCCGGAACATCAAGAGAAACAGTTTCAAGAATGTTCTCTAAACTAAAAACAAAAAAGTTAATTAGTATTAAAAACCATAAATTAGTTATAAATAGTTATGAAGATTTTCTAAAAAAACTTTCCACTGATTAAATTTTATTCACCAGAATATTTAACAGTAGAATATATATTATAATTATTAAGTACTTTTCTGCCTCCAAGATCCGGCAATTCTATAATAAAAGCAATTGCTTTTACAATACCTTTTAGTTTCTCTATTAAATCAATAGCTGCTTTTGCCGATCCGCCTGTAGCTAACAGATCATCAATTAATAAAACATTTTGACCCGGTTTCACTGCATCTGTATGTATTTGAAGTGTATTTGTCCCGTACTCAAGTGAATATTCTTGAGAAATATATTCACCAGGCAATTTCCCCAGTTTTCTTATCGGTACAAATGGCAAATTCAATTTATACGCCAAAGCACCTCCGATAATGAATCCGCGTGATTCAATACCGGCTACAATGTCAATATCCATTTGTTCGTATCTTCCTGCTAAGTCATCTATTACCATTTGATAACCTTCCGCATCTTTTAATAAAGTGGTTATATCACGAAACATGATCCCCTTAATGGGAAAATCCGATATTGAACGAATTTTTGATTTGATCAATTCTTGGGTTGTTTTGTCCATTTTTTGTCCTTTATTTTTTTGTAATATAATAATATTTTAATGTAAAATGAACTATTAAATTAAAATGTTTTATACTAATTTAACCATATTTTTGCAATGAATTTATCAAAGAATTCAACAACGAGTGTATAGAATAGCGCGAACTAAAATTGTTCGTATTAAGATATTTTAAACAATTTCAGATAAAATATAAAAAAATCTCTTTTAGGTTGACTTTATCAAAAAGTTGTCGGATATTATAATGGTATTAGAAATAGGAGGAAAATAAAATTAAGATCTATTATTCCCACGCAAAAATGTGGAAAAAATTATATATTTAAACACCGCTCAATCGGTGTTTTTTTAATGTCAATTTTTTTATAAATTAAGGAGCATTATATGCATAAAACAATAAATCAACTTATTAAACTCCAATCATTAGATAATGATCTAAAAACAATTAATGACAAATTAGGTGATCTGCCCGAGACGGTAAAAACACTTAAATATCAAATAGAGGAAAAACAGGAAGAAAATAAGAAAAATTCAAAAACGATTGTTGAAAATCAGGCCTTAATTCGGAAAAATGAAGCGACGACAAGCGATGCTAATGTTGCAATGAAAAAATATCAAGAACAGTTATATCTCGTAACCACAAACCGAGAATATGATGCATTAACAGCTGAAATAGATTTTGCAAAAAAAGAAATATTAACAGCGGAAGATGTAATACTTATGGCAGAAGAAAATAATGAAGAGTTAAAAGAAAAAATCAAAGCAACCGAAATAAATATTGAAAAGATAAAAAAAGAATTAAAAAATGCAAAAAAAGACCTCCAACAAACAATAAAAAGCACAGAAACGGAAAAAGAAAAGCTTGAAGCAGAAAAAGAAAAGATAACAAAACTTATACCCAAAAAATATCTTAATATTTACAAAAGAGTTTATAATGCTAGAAATGGTTTAGCGGTTGTGCCAATTAAGCGTAATGCATGTGGAGGTTGTAATAACAGAATAATTCCACAAAAAAGAGTCGAGATTTATAAAGAAAATAAAATATTTGTGTGTGATGTATGTAATCGTTTCCTTTATTCAGAAAAAGCTATAGATGATGAACATAAATAACAAAACCAAAGTTGACAAGGTGGTCGCCTTAAAAAAGGAGGAAAGTCCGAACTTCGCAGAGTATGATGCCGGTTAAGGACCGGCCGAAGTGATTCGCGGGAAAGTGCCAAAGAAAACAAACCGCCAAAGTATCTTGATTGATACTGGTAAGGGTGAAAAGGTGTGGTAAGAGCACACCGGTCAGATAGCAATATCCGATGCTTGGAAAACCCCATCAGAAGCGATACAAATAGGAGAAAGATATGTGCAATATCAAGTTTTACTCGAACTTATTTTCTCCGGGTTGTTGCAAGATCTTTAAAAGTAATTTTTAGACTAGATAAATGATCATCATTCCGACTTGTCGGAAAACAAAATTCGGCTTATTGTCAACTTTGGATTTCAAAAAAAAATGAAAAATATTATGAAATGGCAATTAAAAGATATAAAACCTGAAACTATATTAGAACATAGTAAAGTAAATAAAACATCGTATTTGTTTAGCAATATTCTTTTATCCAGAGGAATTGTTACAAAAAAAGATATTTATAAATATTTTCATCCTGAAAATTCTGAATTATATTATCCATTTTTATTAACTGATATGAATAAGTCAGTTGAGAAAATTCATGATATTATCGAATCAGATAAAAAAATACTTGTTTATGGTGATTATGATGTAGATGGAGTAACTTCAACTTCTTTACTATATTTATTCTTTTTAAAGTTTTCTTCAGAAGTCATCTATTACATTCCCGACAGAGAAAAAGAGGGATATGGTTTATCAAAAAAAGGAATTGATCATGCAAAAGAAAAAAATGTTTCATTGATCATAACTTGCGATTGCGGAATAAATAGTATTAAAGAAATTGAATATGCTAATTCAAAAGGAATTGAAACAATAGTTACCGATCATCATCAACCGGATGCCATTTTGCCCAAAGCTTTCTCAATCATTGATCCTAAAAGAAAAAATGATATTTATCCTAACAAGGATTTAGCCGGCGTTGGTGTAGCTTACAAATTGACATATGCTTATTGTTTGAAATATGACATTCGGTTAAAAACAGCAACTGATTTTTTAGACCTTGTTGCTCTTGGTACAGCTGCGGACATTGTACCAATGAAAGATGAGAATCGTATTTTGACATATAGAGGAATAAAAAAGATAAATAGTGGAGATATTAGAATTGGGTTAGCTGAATTAATAAGAACATGTGATTTGCAAGAAAAAGAATTAAATGTATCGGATATTGTTTTCAATATTGCTCCGCGATTAAATGCCACTGGAAGGGTAAGTAATGCAAAGAAATCAA
>Ga0222679_1000657_pt1 | contig 11639 bp, 13 predicted proteins | sample AntAcemetagen939_FD_179843 | JGI IMG/M metagenome (GOLD analysis project Ga0222679, IMG submission 179843) | Saline water microbial communities from Ace Lake, Antarctica - #939 | ecosystem: Environmental > Aquatic > Non-marine Saline and Alkaline > Saline | place: Antarctica: Ace Lake...
AATTAATTGTAGGTGCAAAATATAAATAAACATATATAACAAATATTTATGAAAGCAAAGAAGCAAAAAAAGTTAGTTGAGCTGTTTAATATAAAGCTCAAAAGCGTAGATAAGGACAGTGGAACTCTAGAGGCTATTTTCTCTACAGCAGATGAAGATAGACATGGTGACGTTGTTAAACAAGATTGGGATTTGAAAAGTTATAAGAAGAACCCAGTTATTATAGACAGTCACGATTACAACGATGCAACTAAAGTCGTAGGTAAAGCTATGAAAGTTGGTATGGATGAGAAAGGTAAAAACCTAACCGGTAAGATTAAATTTGCTGTAGATGAAAACCCAAGAGCAAAGATCATATTTGATCTATATGCAGGTGGATTCTTAAACGCATTTTCTGTTGGCTTTCTGCCAAAAGAATTTGATGATAAGGGTGTTATATTAAAATCAGAGTTGTTGGAAGTTAGCGTAGTTAGTATACCGGCTAACGCTAGGGCATTGGCAAAGAAGAAAGGTATAAACGTTGATTTATTAACCGAAACTAAAGATGGACAACCAAACAAGAATAATGATGACAATAAAAAGTCAGTCGCAAGGAAAAAAAGCAAGAAAAGCGACAATGGTAAAGGTAAACGGAAGAAAGTTAAAAAAGCAGATAAGGATGGAAAACCTGCCAGAAATGAAGTTGTCAAAAAAGAGTTTGAGCGTTGGGATGAAACCAACGAGTATGTAAGATATAAGGTTAGAGATATAGATGAATTTGGCACTCTCAGTCGTATAGTGCTAAAGACAGAGTTCCCTAAAATTGAAGCTACTGTAGGTACTTTGAAGCTAGGTGAGCCGGGTAAGGGTTACGTTCAAATGTTATTCTTTCCTAAAGCAGACGGTTGGACTACAGACGATACAAAGAAATGGTTGATGTCTAATAAGAATAAAAGTGTTGATGGCGCCGTGACTAATGAAGCTAAGGATGTTAAGGAAGCGGTTAGCACTATAGATAAGAAAGCAGGAAAGATGTTATTGATCAGATCGGCAGTTGAGATGACAATGGAAAAAAGAATTAATGGATTAAAGAGGATAGGCGATGCTATAAGTATTGTCAGCGAAGCAACTAGTGACCTGCAAGGTTCTAGTAGCGTAAGAAAAGCTGAAAGTATAAAACTCATCAACAGGTCGGTAAAGTCCTTATTAAAGTTAAAAGGAGAATAGACAATATGTTAGAGATAATGAAAATGATAAAACTTTTACTAGCTAAAGGTTTTGCAACTGCAGAGGAAAAGGCAGCTTTTGTAAAGTCAGTAGATGAGTTAGAAAAAGAAGAAGAAAAAGAGGCTCTAGCGGATGATGCCGCTAAAGTAGATGAATTACCTGAAGAAGATCCAAAGCCAAAGGAAGATGCTAAGGAAGATGAAGCAGAAGTTGCTAAGATGATTGGCAATATGTTAGAGGGTAAAGTTAAGGAGATTAAGGAATCAGTAGAGAATAGTATAGATAAGCACGTTAAAACTTTAGAGGCTAATGCTGAGAAGCGTATGTCACTTTACAATGACGCTGCTAAAACTAAGAGGGTTGGGATGAATGAGTATATCCGTAATATTTCTAAGGAAGTATTAGCAGGTAACGACATCAAGTTGAAAGAAATGACAACTGATGCTACTGGTAGTCCTTACGCTGGTTATACGGTTGATAGTGAGCTATCAGCAGAGGTACGTTCTATGATGACTGAATATGGTGTTGCTCGTAGAGAGTTTATGTCAATTCAACTATCTAAGAATAGTTATAAGCTAAATGAACTGGTAACAGACATTGTAGTTTATTGGGTAGATGAAGCTGGTGATATTTCATCCAACCAGGTTGTGTTAGGCCAAAACACATTAGAGTTAAAGAAATTGGCTGTCATAGTAAGTATGACTAACGAGTTGTTAGAAGATGAGGAAATTGATTTGTTTGATTTCGTTGCAAGACGAGTTGCACAAGCATTTTCACGTGAAGAAGATGAAGAATTTTTCACAGGAGATGGTACAGTATTTACAGGTATATTGGAGTTAAGCTCAACTGTAAACATTGTTACTATGTCAGGTAGTACTTTCGCAAGTATTACAGCAGATGACTTCCTAGATATGGTTGACGCTACACCAGAGGGAGCATTAGCAAACGGTAAGTTCTATATGAATAGAACTGTTATGTCATTAGTTAGAACATTAAAGACCACTACTAATGAGTATATTTACCAAAAGCCAAGCGAAAATGGTCCAGCAACATTATGGGGTTATCCTATAGTGTTCACAGAGGTTATGCCTAAGGCATCAGCTACGGCTGCAGCTACAGCGTTTGTAATCTTTGGTGACCTAAAGCAAGGTGCATTGTTTGGTTATAAAGGCGGATTAAGAGTTTCAAGATATGAAAGCGGTTCTGTAAGGAACGTAGCTGACAGTGCCGACTTGAACTTATTGATGTCAGACAGACAAGCTGTACGTTGGATTGAGAGAGTAGGTTGGGTTCAAATCATTACGACTTTGGACAAGCCAATCACAATCTTAAAGACTGCTGCTGCTTCAGCATAGATCTATTTAAGATTTATATAAAAAGGGCAGAAGTCCTGCCCTTTTCTATAAGCACTAAATATGAAAAAGTTTATCTACATAAACAAACAGACGGGGGAGAAAGTTAAGAGCAACAGGTATTTAAGTGACCGTGCCTTAAAGTTAGTAGCGTATAATGACGTGCCGGATAAGACTGTAGCAAAAAACACACAAATGAATAATCATTTAATATTACAAAAACATGGCAGCTAAAGGATATACAACATTAGCAAAAGTAAATCAATATACCGGCAAGAGCTTAATTCAGGCCGATGTAGCTGATTTAATATTAGCAGCAGAGAAATATATAGATAAGATAACTGGCCGTAACTTTGTAGCAGATAGTGCAGCTAGTGCAAAGCTGTTTGATGGTTGTGGCAGTGACTTAATACTGATTGATGACTGCATAGAAATAACGAAAGTAGAGAAAGGTAGTAATTCATGGGGTGATAGTTTCGCAGAAGTAGAGGCATTTGTTCAGGAAACTAATAATACTGGATACTTAAAACTACCAACCAATTATGAAGCAGATGGATACCCTATCAAGAAACTAGCATTAAGAAGTTCTACCTGGTTGGCAGGACATGCTAATCAAAGAATTACAGCTAAGTGGGGATATTCGGAATTAGTACCAGCAGATGTAAGTTTTGCGGCCACAGTAATGGTATCCGGTATGTATATGTATGGAGTGGGCGGAGCTATGGGTGGTGTTAAATCTGAAAAGATTGGTGAGTATAGTGTTTCATACGCAGATAAAGATGGCTGGGCAGACTTTAAGAAAGCTCAGGATATATTAAATAGCTATGTTAAGTTTCTAATATAATGGGAATTGAAAGATTTTTTACAAAAACATTTACAGTCAAGAGAGCTACATGGTCAGGTGAGAGTAGCGCTAATGTTACTGAGGGTACTTTTTTAGGACACATACAGCAATTAACAGCAGCACTAGCACAAAACCTTAATTTAGATCTAACACGATCGCTGAGAATATGGTGCGCAGTTGATGAAGATGTAAAGGCGGGAGATCAAATTACATACGATGGAAATTCATACTCTATACAGTCTATCAATACAAGGAACTATGATGACGCTAGTGGTAATCAACATTTAGAGATATTTGTAGAACAAGATGTAAACACATAATATGTCAAACCAATTCAACATACAGATAAAGGGAATAAAAGAATTTGAAGCAGCTATAAAGCGTAATCCGAGAGTTATCAAAGAAGCGTTGTCAGATTTCTTCACAGAGGCATTATCACTTTATAATAGGGGAATAATCAGACAGCCCTGGAGAGTTGGTAGCGGTGGCGGTGGTTCACCAGTAGCGACAGGACACATGAGGGATACACATGTAACAGAGATCAAGCCCTGGCAGGCAGCAATATTTCCAAGCCCAGAAGTTCCGTATGCAGTTTACGTTCATGGTAGAGATGGTGATAGTAGAGGTAGGCCCTGGATGACGTATGTATTTAATAAGAACAGACTGGCTGTAGCCAAACAACAAGATAAGATGCTTAAAGCAATAGTTAAAGATTTAGCAAAATGACACAGTCAATATACACAATACTAATAGCAAAGATTAAAGCCACGTTAGAGTCGGTTTCTAATATAAAACAGGTTAAGGTTGGTCCAACAAGTAAGCTAGACAACTTATACCCGGCAGCTATATTCGTACCTGATGATTTCGATAATGAGATGTTATCAACGGCTGAGGATTTTAGAACCTATGCGTTTAAGTTATGGACAGTTGTAAATGCCAATCAGATAAGCAAAGAAGATCTATATGAAACAGTAATGCCGGATCTAGTTGATGCAGTATTGGAACAGTTTGCTGATGATTGGAGCGTATCTGCTATTGATGGTCATAGAGTATGGATGACTATTACAGGTGGTAGGTGGATCTTATCAACTAGTAGTGCAGGAGAAGAAGCAGTTGCAGAGTTTAATATACAAATAAAATTAAGTACAAATATTAACTAAGAAATTATATGACAGAAATAATTGGAAGAAATTTAGAAGTTGGGGTATCCGTAGAAAACGTAAGGGGTACTTCACCAGCCGCAGCAGAAAAGTGGTTGAAATTAATTACAGCCGATCTAAAGTCTATGGTAGAACATGCACAAGACGGCAGTTCGCACAACAATTTGGCAGATAGCGACCAAAGACGTGTGACTAAGAAGTGGTTTCAAGGAAGCATTGATGGCATCATGCACTATGACGCTATTGGTTATTTTCTATACAACTTGTATGGAATAGTGAGTAGTAGTGAAGTGGGCGCTAGTGTTTATGATCACAGCTTTAGTTTAGAGAACGCTATACAACACACAGCTCTATCTCTTTATGTGAAAGATGGAAGTGTAAACCAAGTTGCCTTAGCAAATGGCATGGTAGGTACATTGGATTTAAGTTTCGCAACCGATGACTACTTAAAAGCAGTTATTGATTTAATGGCAGCATCAGAGGGATCTAATTCAGATACGCCTAGTTACGACACTGAATACGATGCTATCGGTAAAGACATAGTCGTTAAAATATCAGATACAGAGGGCGGCCTATCAGGTGCTGCTGCCACTAAAGTTAAATCAGGTAATATTAAGTTTGATGCCGGTTTAATAAATGATTTCGTATTGGGTAGTTATAACCCTGATGACATCTATAACGCTAAAATGGCCATTGAGGGCAGTTTAGAGTTAAATTACGCCGATGATACCTTTAAGGACTTGTTTGAGAGTGATGACGCTAAATACATGTCAATTACGATAACTGGCAGTCAAGACATTGGTACTATATACAATCCGACCATTACCATTATATTGAACAAAGTACAGATTACAGGTTGGGATAGATCGGGAGCAAATGATGACCTGGTTACAGAAACAATAGACTTTAAGGCTTTCTACAACGAAACTGATGGAGAGCAAAGTACATTAGTTTTAAGAAATCTAACAGAGGAATACTCCACAGCACCTAGCGCTTAAATTATATATATCCCTCGTTCTTTTGGGCGAGGGTTTAGATAATAAATATTAACTATACAATCATGGAAAGACCATTAAAAGAATTAAAACTGCCTTTATCAAAGGCAACACTACAAGTAGTTGAATATGTGACTAGGAGAGATATGTTAGAGCTAGTAAATGCTAGTGATGAAGAAAAGGATAAAGTAACATACGGATTAATAATCAAGAAGTTTAACGAAGAAGTTGATCCAGCTAAGATATATGAAGCCATACTAGACGTACCGTTCAAAGATTTTGCTATTGTTGACGATTACGCAGTTGCATTGTTACCGGGTGCAGAAGAAAAAAAAGATTAGACGATTTGTATTTTAAGGCCTTTATGGGTAAGGAAGTCGCCTTGACAGAGAAAATGCAGATCGTTGAAATATGCGAGTCAATGAATTGGACTTACCACGAATACATGGAACAACCAGCTTGGTTTATAAATACTTTACAATCCAGGTCGGCTAACGAAAATAAAGCTAATAGCTTAAAGAACAGAAAACATGGCAGACACTAGAACGCTACAAATATTACTAAAGTTAAAAGACGGTGCGTCACAACAGTTGTCTAAGTTTGGTTCTACTCTACAAAAGAATAAAAAGAGTTTTAATACTATGGCCACCGCAGGAGCAATAGGGTTTGCTGCGGTTGGACTTGGAGCTAGAAAAGCTATTAATAGTGCTAGTGATTTAGGCGAAAGTATAAACGCTGTTAACGTTGTTTTTGGTGAAGCATCAAAAGGAATACTAGAACTAGGAGAAGCAGCAGCACATACGGTTGGTTTGTCAATGAGAGATTTTAATAGTCTATCTGTTCAATTTAGTAATTTCGCCTTAACTGTAGCTGGTAAAGGTGGTGACGTTGTGCAAACTATGGCGGATTTAACTGGCAGAGCAGCAGATTTTGCATCAGTTATGAATATAGACGTAGCCCAGGCGGCTACGTTGTTTCAGTCGGGGCTTGCTGGGTCAACAGAGCCATTAAGAAGATATGGTATTGATCTATCAGCAGCCGCAGTTACGGCCCATGCACTAGCAGAGGGTATCGGTACTGTTGGAACTGAATTGTCAGAAGCAGAAAAGGTACAAGCTAGATATTCATTGTTAATGAAAAGTACATCTAAAACACAGGATGACTTTGCGAATACAAGTGATAGCATGGCTAATGCGCAGAGAATTATGGCCGCCGAAGTAGAGAATCTATCAGCCGCTATGGGTGACAGCTTAAAGCCTATCATAGAGGGAATACAAGCATCTTTATTACCGATAGTAACTAAAGTTGGTGAGTGGATAAAATTAAATCCCCAGCTAACAAAAACATTATTTATGGCAGCCGGTGCGGTTAGTGGAATAACACTAGCTGTTGGTTTGTTTGGTAAGGCATTGATATGGCTAAATGCAAACCCCATAATGGCATCTATATCTGCTATAGCAATACTTGTTACAGCTATTTCTGTATTAGTGGGAAAAATAAGACAAGCTAGAGGTGTAGCTGATGAAATGGGAGAGTCGGTTGATTCAACTGCAGATGATTTTATAAATGCGGCGATCAGTGCGGCTAGTTTTGAAGAAGCTGGTGTTGCTGCTATGACTGGAGTTGGAAGTAGTGCAAAGGACACAAAGAAAGAAATGGAAGATGTGTTAAAAGTAATTCAAGATCTAGGAAAGGAAATAGGTAATATTGAAGCAGAGAGAAATAGAAAGTTTATTAGCTTTAGAGAGCAAGAAGCTAAAGCAGTGGTTGATCAACAGGAACGTATAAAAGATCTAACCATAGAATTAAACGCTGAACTCGCTAAGGCTAACAAAGATAAAGACCAAAATACAATAAATAGTTTAAGGGATACTATCAAAAAAGAAGAAGCGGCGCTTAGATCTAAGAATCAAATAGTTGAATCGCTTGGAACTGAGATTACTAGAATAAATAATTTTAATAGATTGACTGAATTTGAGCAGACAATTTCTTTAATACAGAAAGAGAAGTTAGAGTTTATAAAACAATCGCAGGACAAACAAAAGGCAACAGAAGATGAAATAGCGATGCAGGAAGTTAAAAAGAACGAGCTACTTAAAAAGGAAAAAGAGATAACTGTTGGTATAAAATCAGAGTTAGACGGCAGAGATAACGCTGTTGCAGTTAGTGTTAATAGTCAAATTGGTGAAATGAATAAACTTATCATAAAGGTTAATGAAGTTAATTCTGCTATGAATAGCGCCAGGATAAACGTTAGTAGTGGTTTGCCAACATCAAACATAAGGGTTATGTCACCACAAGCGAGTAACAACGTAACAGTTAATGTTACTGGAAACAATATAAATAGCGATCAAGACCTAGAGATTGTTGGTAATAGAATTATGGATAGCCTACGTTTGAATACTAAATTATCTTTTTAGAGTATGATTTCTTTAACAATAAATACAGTTGAAAAGAGAGATGAGGTTATAAGAGAGAGTCTTGTAATAACTCAACAGTTAACGAATTTAGTTGACTCTGCAACGTTCAGTATAAGAAAGTATGGGAGCAGAAGCACGACACCAGCTTTCAACGATGACGTAATTATAAAAGATACAGCAGGAACTACGGTGTTTGCTGGTAAAATTATAAAGGTTACTGAAAGCGCAGAGAGTGGTGGTGGTGGCGTTTTGTATAGTGTCCAATGTGTTGATCACACATGGGAGATGGATAAATTACTGGTTAGTAAGACTTATGAGGGAGATACGATTGAGGAAATTATAGATGATATTATATCTACTTATGCGAGTGGATTTACTACAGTTAATGTAAGTTCCGGGTTTACTATAGATAAGATAGTGTTCAATCAAGTAAGTATAAGCAGCGCATTGAAAAGGTTGGCAAATATCATTGGGTATGACTGGTATGTAGATTATGACAAAGATGTTCATTTTTTTGCAAAGAGTACGGAGAGTAGTCCATTTAATTTAACGGATAATAGTAAGAATTATATATACAAGAGCTTGAAATTAATAGGAGATGGCAGCCAAGTTATTAACAAAGTAAAGGTTCGTGGTGGAGAATATGATGGTGATACATTTACAGATGACATAACAGTAAACGGTAACGACACGAAGTCATTTAACGTTCCGTATAGATTTAGTTCATTTACTGTACAACTTGACACTGGTGGCGGATTTGCAGCTCAAACAGTTGGTATAGATAATATAGATGACTTTAGTAGTTACGATGTACTTTATAACTATCAAGAAAAAACATTTAGATTTGAAACCGCCTTGACGGATGCAGATGTGGTTAGATTTAGTGGTAGTCCAAAAGTTCCCGTGTTGGCAGTAGGGCAGGATAGTGCCAGTATAGTTTTATATGGAACGATTGAAAAAATAATAAGAGATGACAGTATTGAGGATTTAGATGTTGCTAGAAAAAGGGCAGCCGCCGAATTACTTACCTATGCTAGTGAAGCTATAGACGGTGAGTTTGACACTTATGATATTGGATTGAGAGCTGGGCAAACAATAAACGTAAACAGTACACTAAAAGGTAAGAACGTTGACTTGATTATACAGACGCTAATACTAAGGATGCACGATCATGACAATTTCATTTATATAACCAGACTGATAAGTACAAAACGTTACGATTTCATATCACTGTTACAGAAGTTCCTAGAGCCTGATCCTAAACAAGCGGATGAGAATGAAGTATCGGAAGCGATATTTGCAATAGATGAAGAAGTGGTTATTACAGAAAATATAGAAGTTGTTACCCCGGAAGCAGACAATGCTACGGTTACAATAACTACAGATGAGCAGAATGATCCATTAGGAGCTGGTATAGAGCCAACATGGGTATTGGGAGAGTACTTTCCGACTAGCATTACAGATACTAAACGTCAAGGTAAATTAGATAGATCAATGAAACTTTATTAATATAAATATATGATAGAAAAAAAAGAAGTAAAAATAAGACAAAATATATTCGCTTTTAACTTAGCGGAAGATATTAAAGAGAATGACTTATCATTTAGAATGGTACGTATTTTGGCTCGTAAATATATACATAAGTACGACTTGATACAAGATGCCTTATATAAGCATTTGGTGCAAACAGGGGTCATTTTGGGCGTTCAGGCGAAGCACAACCTAGTACCTACAGTTGGTAGGAATGTATTAGCTAGACTTTTAGCTGGTGACGCTACTTACACAGGAGAGGTTACTCATGGCGCTTTAGGTAGTGCGGCCACTCCAGCATTTACAAATGCCAGTGCAACACTAACAACAGAAACTTATAGAAAGGCAGTTAGTAGTGCTAGTTATTCTGACAACATTGTATATATAGATTTATATATAGCATCCGGGGATGTAGCGGATGATACATACGAGGAATTTGGATACTTCATAGATGGTACTGGTGCAGCAGATAGTGGTCAGGCTTGGAGCTTATTAAAGACAGGTGGTTGGGTAAAAAGTGGTAGCCTGTTTGTGTCAGGGCAGTATACGATAACATAACCCCTATCGACAGCCTATTCTTTTAGATATACAATATAGATATAATTATTAAAATATCTATATGATAAAACAATGTGAATGGTGTAAAAAAGAGTTTAGCATTAGACCAGCTATAATAAAAAGAGGTCAGGGCAAGTATTGTTCAAAAAAGTGTTATGGTAGTGCTAATAAAACAAGCGTAATTGTAGAGTGTAGTGTATGTAAGAAAAAGTTTGAGATTGAACAAAGAAGATTAAAACTTGGTGGTAAGTATTGTTCAAGAAAATGTATGGGCATAGCAAATCTTGGTAAGCCTAGTGGAATGACTGGTAAAAAACAATCGGAATATCAAAAACAAAAAGCAAGAGAAATTATGCTAGGCAACCAATATTCTAAAGGGAATAAACCCAACTCAACATCTTTCAAAAAAGGACACAAGACTTGGAATAAAGGAATACCATTCTCAAAAGAAGTAAGAGCTAAGATGAGTGCCAGTAAACAGAATGGGAAAAATGCTAGATGGAAAGGAGATAAAGCAAAATACGGGACTATACATGATTGGGTTAGAACTAGAAAGGGTAGAGCTAGAGAGCATTTATGCGAGATATGTAACAAAAAACAGGCTATGGATTGGTCAAATAAAGACCATAAATATAAAAGAGATTTGAATGACTGGCAGTCGCTATGCCGCAAATGTCATTATAAATATGATAAAGATAATAAATTAAAATAATCAGCGGACAATATACAATAACTTAATTATATGAGTGATACAACAAGACCAAAAGTAGGCGGAGATAAACTCGATGCCGATGAAATAAATCAAGACTTACCGGTACAAGGTACTGGTGGTGAAACAATAACTGGTGCAACACTACCGGTTGCTGTTTATGTTAAAAATGCAGACGGTGAACTTTATGCTTGCGATGCTGATGACGCAGACGCTTTAGATTTTATAGGTTTTGTAGTTAATGATACTACCAATGGAAATCCAGCAACGCTACAAAAAGACGGTGTAGTTATTGGTTTTACTGGCCTAACAATTGGTTCTATATATTATGTACAAGATGACAAAACAATTGGCGTTACACCTGGTACAAATAAAGTTGTAGTTGGTAGAGCTATTAGCGCTACGCAGATATTAATAAACGTAAGTTTAACAGATATTAGTAAGATCTTTGATCCTACGAACTCTGCTTATTTAGTATTGCAAATTCCGCCTATTCCAACAACTGATAATTTTGTAAACATAGGAGGAAATACCCCCGTAGCAAAAGGTGGTTATATGAGCTTAGATGATACAGGTGGTTCAAGAGGTTATGCTATATTTAATTTACCAAGAGAATTGGCAGGAGGAATAGGTTCATTACAATTTGATGCTACTAAAACTATATACATTGCTGCAAGGGTTGCCTTTAGTGATGAGGCCGGTGGTGGGTTTGGTTTTGTAGCAGCGACTAATGATGTCGAGGTAGCTGCGGTAGGTAATTCTGTTGTTTTTTCAGTCGGTGATAGTAGCAAGTTATATGCAAAATCATCAGACACGTCAACAGCAGAATCAAATGAAATTACCGGTATTAGTCTGAACGACTTTC
>Ga0222679_1000659_pt1 | contig 11614 bp, 8 predicted proteins | sample AntAcemetagen939_FD_179843 | JGI IMG/M metagenome (GOLD analysis project Ga0222679, IMG submission 179843) | Saline water microbial communities from Ace Lake, Antarctica - #939 | ecosystem: Environmental > Aquatic > Non-marine Saline and Alkaline > Saline | place: Antarctica: Ace Lake | collected...
ACGCCTCATCAGGCACACCAACTCACTATATTAAATATGGTGATTTTATTTATCTACGACCAAACCCAGATTATAGCGAAACAGACGGACTTCTCGCATATTTTAATAGACCAGCAAGTAAGTTTGACTTCAACACATTTACTGTAACTATCGCAGCACCAGGAGTAATTACTTTAGTCGCTCACGGATTAGCCGTTAATGATATGATTATGCTTGAAACAGACGGAGCATTACCTACGGGATTAGCGGTAGATACGGTTTATTACGTCAAAGCACTTGACGGTGCTGACCCTGATGATAAATTCACGGTAGCAGCAACAAAGGGAGGAACAGCTATCACAACTTCTGGTTCACAATCTGGAGTTCATTATCTTACCGAAACAAGCAAAACTCCAGGAATACCAGTAATTCATCACTCGTATCTCGCAAGACACGCTTCACTTCCATACTTAATAGAAAAGAATTTAGACCAAATGAGAGCAATAGCTTCACAAGTAGCGATAGGCGAAGAAGCAATTCAAGAATATTTTGCGACAAGAGATAAAGATACAAAACCAAGATTAGAAATTAGACAACAAGATAACAAATGAAAAAAGAACAAAAACCATTAGTTATAAGCAACCCTCAAATAGGAATAGGACCAAGTCCACATCTTGGATATGCTGATATGCGGAATATGGACATTTCAAGTATCCCAGGCATAGCAAAACTTAATAATGCTATGGACTTAAAATCAAGCACAACTGTAGTTGGAACTCCTCAATGGATGGTTAGAAATCCAGCAACTCCAGCAGAGGTTTATGCTTTAGATAGTGGGGGTAAAGTTTATAAGTCAGATGACAGCGGAGCAAGTTGGGCTTTAATGACGGGATTTACCTCTGGAGGACACGGCAACGGATTAGTTATTTTTAAAAACTATTTAATAGTAGCTCGGGATGCTTTTTTAGATATATGCGGAGATGGTTCAGCGACAGGAATAACCAACGCTAACTGGTCTAACTCTTGGCAAGCGATTGATTCTGATTTATTATGGCATCCGATGATTATTTCAAAAAATGACGGCAAAATGTATGGTGGAGCAGGTAAGTATGTATTCTCATTAGAAGAGGTTGCTGGACAAACATTTGCTCCAGGAACAGGAGCGACTTTTACATATACACAAAAAGCATTAGATTTACCATCAAGATACAGGATTAAATGTTTAGATGAATTGGGAAATAACCTGATGTGCGGAACTTGGCAAGGAGCAACTACTCCAGCCAGAATAGCTGAAATTTATCCTTGGGATAGAAGTTCAACATCTTTTGGACAACCAATAGTAATGGAAGAAAATGGAGTCCACGCTATCAAAAACATTAACCAAACATTATTCATTTTAGCAGGAACAGAAGGTAGAATTTATAGTTCTCAGGGACTTATTGCTAACCTTATCGGACAGATACCTAGGAGCATTGTAGATACTGGCGGGAGTATTCCATTGACTTACTTCCCTGGAGCTATTGCTAATTTCAAGAGCAAGTTATTCTTCGGATTAGGTTCATCTTCAGTGATTGACGGAATGGGAACTTGGAGCTTACTTCAAACAAGCAAAGGGAATATACTCAATTTAGAACACGGTATTAGTTCAGGTAATTGGGGAGTATCAGCAGCAATTCAGATTGGAGCAATACTTCCAATGGATACCGATAAGTTATTGGTAGGATTTAAAGACACGACTTATGGAATTGATTTAACAAACACAGCAACATTTTATACAAGTTATGCTGGTTATATTATTAGCCCATTTTATAATGTAGGAACAAATCTTAAACCAAGACAATTTTCACAATTAGAGTTTCAACTAGCTAGACTATTAAGAACTGGTGAGGGAATTAAGATAGAATATAGAACAAATTTAACAGCTTCATTCACAGAAATTGGAACTTATATTTTTTCAGGAACTGTAACATCAACAGTTGAGATAATAAAAGCAGTTCTATCCCATAATGTTACAGCGAATATCCCAGCAAGTGAGTTTATACAAATAAAAATTAGTCCCACGGGTTCAGGAACAACTCCAGAGTGGAGAACATTAACTTTAAAATGATAGAACCAAATATATTACAACCAAACTTAATACCTATAGAATTGGAAGATATAAACATTCAAGGGGGAATGGATATTTCAGCAACACCATTGGCTAATACTCCAATTACCACAACACCATCAAATATAGTTGTTTCTCCTAATGGTTCAGTAATCAATTTAGGTTCTTTACAATCAACAAACTTCAAGGTTGGAACGACTGGCTGGAAATTAGGAGCAGACGGCATTATCAGAGCAGTCGGGGTTATTCTATCGGGAGATATTAAAGCAACAACAGGAAAGATTGGAGCCTTTACAATCAATGCCACAAGTATCTACACAGGCACAGAAGACCATTCAGGATATACAGCTAATGCAGGAGACTTAACTATTTATTCAGATGGAACAGTCGCTTCAATTCACGGTAAAGAGTTTTATATTGGACCAGATGGTAAACTAACTTGCACAAGTATCACAGCTACAGGAACAATTAACGCACAAGCGGGTTATCTTGCTTCTGGAGTTTATGTAGATACAGTTAATGGATTACTCTGTGAGTCGGGAGGAATAAATGTAGGAGTAGCTGGACACGTTAGAGGTGGAGCAACTGATTACAATACAGGAACAGGGTTCTTTTTAGGATATGATACAGATAAATATAAACTTTCAGTGGGGGTTTCTACTGGATACCATCTTAATTTTGACGGAACAGATTTAGACATAGTCGCAAAATCAATTACTACTGGCGATAAGACAATTACTGTTTCAACAAGTGATAATGTTCAGACAGCAATTAATGATATAAATAGTGCGGGTGGTGGAACTGTATTTTTACAATCAGGGACATACACATTAACTGCTGATTTGGTGCTTTATAGTAATATTACTTTAATGGGGACTGACCCCGATAGATGTATTATTGATTTTAATGGAGGGGCTTATCAAGTAAAAGTTATTGGTACAGTCGGTACTCGTAAAACAGATATTTTAATTAAGAATCTAACTATTAAAAATTCTGAACTATCTGACCCAACTTATGCAACAGATTATTATACAATTAAGATTGACTATGTTGATGAAATTATGTTTGATAATTGTATAATTTATGATACAACATTAGATGATGCATCAAGAGAACAATATTTAATAGCCGTTTATCGTTGCAATAAGATAGTTGTTGAAAATTGTTATTTTTACTCCAACACGACAGCATCGTATGGCATTGGAATTATAAGTAGTTCAGGTGAATTAATCGTTAGAAATTCTAAATTTGAAGATTTTGGACAATCAGCAAATGGAATTGCTGGATATGGAATAATATTGTGGACTAATGGAAGTCTAGATAATTGTATTATTTCCGAAAATACATTTGAAGATTGTTATAATTATAGTGTTTATTTACAGGGAACTACTCCATTTGTTTCTTTTATAAATAATGTATGCAAAAGGACGGGCGAAGCGGTAGCTGGAGTATTTACTGATGCTAGTGCAGAGGGTTCTATTCTTGGGAATTATTTTAAGTCGCTTACGGGTGATGGAATAAATGTTAATGCGGGTGAACATATAATAATAAGTAATAACATTGCCGTTGGTTGTAATAGAGGAGTAAAAGTTTCTGGAGATAATACAATTATTGCTAATAACATTATTAAAGATGGTGCTTCGCACGGTATTGAAATTATAGGAGGTTCAGATAATAATATCATTTCAAATAATATTATAACAAATCAGGGTGGTTATGGAGTTAAAATTGAGACAAGTGCCTGTGATAAAAATATTATTATTGCGAACCAGTTAGTAGGAAATACTAGTGGAGCGATACAAGACACAGGAACTAATACAGAAATAGGACATAATATAGAAAGTTAATATGAAAATAAATATAACAATAAAAAAACAAAATTTAATAAAAAAAATATCAGGCAAAGAAGCTCAAGAAGTCGTTCAGAAAGTAATTAACGATTGGTTCGCTAATTTAATAAATAATAAATATCAATCTAAAAAAACATTAACTCAAAAAGTTGATGAATTAAATAAGGAATAAAATTATGGCATTTAATTCTAGTTATTACACATCAAAACAGCAAAAGCTTCAACAGAAACTGGCTAAAATAAAAGACCAATATGTGGTGGACTCTCTTAACTTAGCTCAGAGATTAAGCAGTGAAATACAAGAGATACAGACTGAAAATCAAGAGATTAGCAAAATAATTGAAGAAAATAAACCAGCGGAGAAACCAATAAAGAAAGGCAAATAAAATGGCATTAAAAACACCAAGCGGTATGTCTGAAGAAGACGCAATCGCTTTATCACGACAACAACAAGAACAATTAAGAGCTAATATGCCAAAAGAAAATGAATTGGTTAAACTTTCTATTGGCGAAGGAGCTTATAAATATGGAGTTCAGCAAGGGAACACCATCAACTGGCTTGATACAGGTCAATTTATGCCTCCTCTTACTGGCGGTCCAAGAGGAGAAAGGGATTGGCAAGGCAGAACTATCGGCTCTTGGATTACGGGTGGAACGGCTGGTATTCTTGGTCAATTAGGAAGTCCATCTGCCAGAGAAATAAACGTAGCTGATTATAATTCTCTAAACTTTAGCGAAAAAAATATCGCTTCAAGTCAATTTCTTGAAATGGCGAAAGCTGGACAAGCAATTGGAGCACCAATAACTCCAATATCACCAGTAGTCCCCGATAAATTAACGCCTGAGAGTTCCATATCAGGCATACAGAGCGTGTTTGGAGCTGGTTGGCAACCATCACCTGCCTTTACCCCAGAACTTCAAGCACAAGGCATATTTGGAGCTGTAAGGATAGCTGGAACTAACGAGGTTTATACGATAGGACCAGGCGGAAGAAAAGAAACTGCCGAAAGTTTTTTACAAAGATTTGGAACAGCAGAACAAGAGGGAATAGTAGGAGAGATTAGTAAGGAACAAGCCCTTAAATTAGGAGTAACTGATACGGGTCAAACTCCAGTAGCCCCTCCAGGAGCAATCACTCCAGAGGATATGGAAACAACAGAACAAATAGACCTTACTGGAACAGGTGAAACAACCAATGAATATACAGCCGATACAACAAATGCTGGTATTAACAAAAACGTTGAAACATATAACGCTAGTAAGTCAGATAGAGAAAAGGAACTAGAAACAGAAGTTGGCGACATAACAACTGAAATGAAAAGTTTACTTGAAGAAGCAGATGAAGGAAGGGGAGCAGCTCAGTTAACAGCCGAAGAAAAAGAGGAAGTCAAAGCAAAACAACAAGCAACAGATGACGCTTATGCCGAATTAGAAGCAAAAGAAGCAGAAATAGGAACATTAACTGCTACTTATCAATTAAAAAATCAAGTCATTGAGGGTAAACCAATCACAATGGGTTCTATTCAGGGACAACAGGCACAAGAATACAAGATGTATTTAGCACAAAAAAACCTTTTAACTTCACAGGCATCTTCATTACAAGCCAAAGCATTCGCATTAGAAGGAAAATTAAACCGAGCACAAGACGCTGCTGACCGTAGCGTAGATTTAAAATATGCAGATATACAACAAAGATTTAATAACCAAGTAGCTCTATATGATATAGCCAAAGGAGAATTGACTGAAGAACAGAATATACGATTAGCATCTCTTGAACAATATACAAACCAACAACAAACTATTCTTGATTATCAAATAGATGAAGAAAAAGCATTAAACAAAGAAAAACTTGATTTAATTGGGAAATATTTATTAACCAATGTTGGTTTAGGCAACACACTACAAGAAATAAACGCAGCAGCTCAAGGAACAGCTATTTATAGACAACAGACCAGATTGGCTGGTGGCGGAGGTGGTGGAGGAACAGAACCCGAGCCAGATATTACTGAACCAACAATAGAACCATCTTTAACAGCAGCACAAGTAAGAGATATTAAGTATTTACCAGACCCACCTCAATGGTTTAGACAGAAATGGGAAAAGAAACTCGGTTGGAGAATACCACAACCATATCCAACACGCATACAAGAAGAATGGGATAGATTAAGAACAGAACAAGGTGGTGGAGAAGATGAATTAAACCAGTTAATTAATAAATATATAAATGGCTAATTTTTTCCAAAATATTTTAAAGAAAAAATCAAATATATTTTCAGATATAATTGCAGTAGCTAAACAATTTCCGTCTGCCCTGAAAGAAACTGTCGCAGAATATAAATGGCTACCAGAGGGAGCAAGACCAATCGCTAAAAAAGTTGGTGGATTTTTAGAACCAGAAACAGAAGAAGAAAAATTAACTATGATGGCTATTGGAGCGACTGGAGGATTGACAAGGGTTGGGACAAAAGCTGCTACAAAAGTAATCCAGAAAATAGACCCAGTTCAAAGGGTAGTAAATGTTTTAAAAAGGGCAAAACCAATAAGAGCAGAACAGGAAGCACTTTACACAAAAGCAAGGGGAATTAAGCTAGCTAAATCGCTTGGCGTTGCTAAAAAGACAACTGGAGAAGCTGGTTTCTTTGCTGAAAAAGGAGCATTAAAAGGAAAACTTCCAAAAGCACAATTTGAAACAATTAGAAAAGAAATAGGACAACCAGATATTGATGCTTTATTTAATCAAGTGAAGGAAAGTCCAAAATTAAGTGAATGGGAAAAACTACCAGCAAGAGAAGGTCTTTCTAAAATCTTTGGTGAAACAGGCGGGAATGTTCCTACTAAAAATGAAATATCTTTATTAAAAGAAGTTTTTGGTGAAGATTTTAGAAAAGTTATTTTAAACAAAAGGTCATTGCTACAGAAAATAACAGAAGCTGGGCTTCAACTTGCCAATGTTCCTCGTTCAATAATGGCTTCATTTGATTTATCAGCTCCATTAAGACAGGGTATATTCTTTATTGGAAAACCAAAAAAGTTTTTCTCTTCTTTCGCAAAGCAATTTAAAACTTTTGCTAGTGAAAAAGCATACAAGGCATTGAATGATGAAATTGTCAGTCGTCCTACATATAGAATAATGAGAGATAATAAACTTGCAATTACAGAATTGGGACAAGCAATGACAACAAGAGAAGAAGCATTTATGTCTAACTGGGCAGAGAAAATACCATTAGCTGGAAGAGTTGTTAGGGCTTCTGGGAGAGCATATACTGGATTTTTAAATAAACTAAGAGCTGATGTTTTTGATGATTTTATAAGACAAGGCGAGAAGTTAGGGATAAAAGACCCAAAGTTTCTAAAGAGTGCAGCAAGTTTTGTTAATCACGCTACAGGCAGGGGTTCGCTTGGTGGTCTTGAAAAAGTGGCAGTTCCATTGAATACTTTTTTCTTTTCTCCACGACTAATAACATCAAGACTAAACCTAATCAATCCACTCTATTATACAAAATTACACCCAACAGTTAGAAAAGAAGCTATTAAATCTTTATTTACTTTCGCAGGAATTGCTGGAACAGTTGGTGGATTACTTAAAATGGGAGGGGCAGAGGTAGAAATTGACCCAAGAAACGCTGACTTTATGAAACCAAAGTTTGGCAATACAAGATATGACATTTTAGGTGGATTTCAGCAACCAATTAGATTAGCAGCACAATTAATTAGCGGAAAGATAATTAGTTCAACTACTGGAAAAACAATTACTCTTGGAGAAGGATATAAGCCATTAACAAGAGCTGGTATTGTTGGAAGGTATCTCTCATACAAAGAAGCTCCTTTAATCTCTTTTGCTCATTCACTACTTAAAGGACAAACAGCTATTGGCGAAAAGGTAGATATCCCAACAGAAATAGTAAATAGGTTTGTTCCAATGGTTACGCAAGATATGATAGACCTCTACAAAGAAGAAGGTATAACTGGAATACCAATGGCACTTCCTGCTATATTCGGAGTTGGAGTTCAAAGTTATGGTGGAGTTGAAAGCTATAATTTAAAAGGGAAAGAATATCCAAAGTTAAACGAAGAATTAAACAGATTAAAAACAACAATAGGATTTCCAAGCACATCTGCATTTGGAACAGAATTAAGCAATAAAGAATATAAAAAATTAAGAGAGATTTCTGGGACATTAATTGCTGATATTTTAACTGGAGTTATATCAGAACCAAGTTATGTTGAATTAACTGACTATCAAAAAAAACAACTTATAAATAAAGTTGTTGATAAAATAAAAACAAAAGCAAAGGGTAAATTATTTCCAAAAAAAGATATTAAAAATAAAATAAAGAAACGAATAATTGAAAGAGGAATAGATGAAGAAGAAGCTGAAAGAATATCTGATGAGATTTTAGCCAACGAGTTTTAATAGATTTTACCAGATACTCGGATAATAAAGATTACAGCAATGGCAGATAGAAGCATTCCCCATATTCCAGTTTCGCATAAAGTAGCTAAGGTGAAAATCACAAGAGCAATAATAACTATTTCAGAAAGCGAAGGTATTTTTTTAAAAAGTTTCATATATGTTTAAGTTAATTAAAAATTTTATAGATTATAACTCATAGTTCTTTCTACTCTTAGTGAAACGTTCCTGTATGCTACCCCCTTAGTAGGAAAGGAAACGCAACCAAAGCCTATTGCTCGGTCTTGCTGAAGTTCTAGAAACCCATTGTATCTTGGTAGAACTTAGAACTGACTGTAAATGAGATAGCTTTTGACCCCCTCATTCCTACTTCTTAATCGCCCAATTCACTATTCAGCTTAACGATTAAGCAATACAGATAATAACATTCTGCTATGCTATGCTACCCCTTGAGTTATCAGAGGTATCCGCACGGTAATCATCTACTTATGTCGGCATCCAGCGGAGGATTGATGAATTAGCCTATAGCCTATCCGCCAGTTAAACGATAAATCCCCAGAAGTCGATAAACAAACTGGGGAAGTATCGACTTTTTAATCAAATTGTAATTTAATACTATCAGAAAAAATAAACCTTGTCAAGCTTTTTTAGACAAGTAAATAATGGCTTAACAAAGCCACAAATAATATGCCAATCAACAAAGAAAATATAAGCAAGATAAAAAACTTCTTAGCTGCTACTGATGCCAAGAGCTTGGAAAAAATGAAACAACTTTTAACCTTTGTAGATGAGGATGTTTTGAGTCGTAAAGAATTTACAGAAAACTTTGCCAAGGTCTTGAAGTTCCTTACGGGTCTTAAAGAAAAGAACCAAGGAGAGTTCACAAACCTAAATAAGAATATGTCCGACTTATCTAAAAAGATAAAAGGAGATAATCTTAGCGACCTCACAATCACTAAGAGTGAAATCAACAAACTATTCTCTGGCTTATCAGACAAACTCGGAAAGTTAGTAGATGACAAGATTGCTTCTGTGAGAGATGGATTTGACGGAAAGGACGCTGATGAAGAGAGAGTATCCATAATAGCCTCTGAGAGGGCGTTAGAGAGCGTTACGCCACTTATCCCTACCACAAAGGGTATAAAGCGTGATATACTTAAAATGGGTAAATTACTGCGAAAGGCTCTTAAAAAGAAATTAAAGATTTCAGATATTATAGGTCTTAAAGAAGCATTAAAGAAACAGGGTGTTCACTCATTATCTGGTGGAAGCGGAGGAATAGGGGGAAGCATAAGATATTATGATTTATCGGCAAGTTTAGATGGAAGCACACGAACATTTACACTTCCTGCTTTCGCAAGAGTAGTTGATGTCAAATTATCTTCTGTTCCAGTTATGAGAGAGGATACCGACTATACAATTAATGGCTCAACTTTCCAAATAACTTTCACTTCAGAAATATCTGATAACGATATTTCATCTGGTCAAAGTTGTTGGATTTTATATAGTCAGATGTAATTAAAAACTTATGAAAAAATATATCTTAATAGTAATTATAGGGTTAGTAATAGCAGGTGGTGTATCAGCAAGTTGGTGGTCTGATTTTTTTGGAACAGAAGAATTAGGAAAAGCATCAACTATTTACCAACCAAACATTCTTCCAGAAGCCGACTCTACTTATGATTTAGGTTCTAATACTGTTCGTTGGGCTAATATATATGGAGATACATTCTATGGAGATGGAAGCAACCTAACTGGCGTATCTGGAAGTGGGATAGAAAACCTAAACTCTGAAACTCTCGGCTCAATAGGAGATGTATCAACTTCAACTTTAGGATATGGACATTTGATTATGTGGAATGGAAGCACTTGGCAAGATACCGCCACTTCTTCATTAGGAATTAGCGGAACAGCAGGAAACTGGGCTACTTCTTCATCAGATTACTGGCTAACAACTCAAGACACAGCCGACTTAACCGAAGGAACTAATCTTTATTACACTCAAGCAAGAGTATGGGACGACACTTGGGCTTCAACAACTTTAGATACAATTTTAACTAATTCACAAACAGCTTATGCTTGGGGTGACCACGGCATCGCAGGATACGCCTCCTCAACTGGAATGTATGCTAAGTATGGAACATTAGCTGATTTACAGTTAGCAGTTTCAGATGACTTTCACAATTTAGGCGGAACAGACGCCAACACGACTTATACAGCTGGGACAAATATCACTTTAACGGGAACTCAATTTGATGTAGATGACGCTTTTCTAAAGAATAACGCTTCTGATACGACAACTGGAGGAATTACGATGTTAAGCGGAACGACTACAAGCTCATTTTATATTGGCAACGACCTCACAGTATCGGGCGACACCACAATAGTAGATTTATATTTAACCAATGAAATAGTTTCAGGATATACAACCACAACATTAGGACTATTCACTCAAGCAAATGGACATATAGGAGGTAATTTAACCGTAGATGGCACAGGACACGATAGCTTTTCGGACTTTGTAGCCAACGAACATTTAGATTGGACAGCTTCAGTAGGAACTATCCACTCAGATAACTACACAAATACTACTTATACAGCAGGGGACTTTGCTCATAATTCTTTAAGTGGATTAAACGATGGGGACAGTTATGAACATTTAACAGCTACACAAGTCGCAGCATTACACGCTGAAAGTCATAATATCGCTTCACATTCTGACACCACGGCAACTGGGGCAGAGTTAGATGATTTAACAGACAACTCAATGGTTGATACTTTGCACAGACATAGTGAATTAAGTGCTTCAGATGGGACTCCTGACAGGGCTTTGGTAGTTAATGCTTCTGGGTACGTCGGCATCGGGACGGTGTCTCCGGGAGAGAAACTTCATGTCGCCGGAAGGATCAAAACTACCGGTAGTGGCTATGTGACTAATCCATCAGGTCCGATATTCGGTCAATATACATCTACGATTGGTTATATCCAAGCGCCTGCAGGCGGGAGAATTGATATATGGAATGATGGAACGGGAACTATAGCGACATTTAATGACGACAGCAGTGTCATATTCAACGGCAACGTCGGCATCGGCACGACGGCACCAGGACACCCATTAGAAGTTGTGGGGAATGTAGAGGCAGATGGATTTTCTATTAATGGTGTTCCAGTAGGTTCTTCTAGTGATACATATTGGTCAACGGCAACAGGTGGGATTCATTATAGTTCAGGCAACGTCGGCATCGGGACGAAGACGCTGAGTGCTTG
>Ga0222679_1000660_pt1 | contig 11599 bp, 19 predicted proteins | sample AntAcemetagen939_FD_179843 | JGI IMG/M metagenome (GOLD analysis project Ga0222679, IMG submission 179843) | Saline water microbial communities from Ace Lake, Antarctica - #939 | ecosystem: Environmental > Aquatic > Non-marine Saline and Alkaline > Saline | place: Antarctica: Ace Lake...
CAATTACGTGGCTGGCTACGCGGCGGAGTTTACCGTTGTTGTCGAAACTAATGTATTTACGGTTTTGGGTCGGACATATACTAACGGCGACAAGGTGAGATTGAGCAATAGTGGGGACGTGCTGCCTGCCGGCCTATCAGTTGATACGGATTATTACATAATTGAGGTGTCCGGTAATACTTTCCAACTTTCAACAACTTCAGGCGGCGATGCCGTTGTTGTAACCGCGAGTGCTGCGGAAAAGGGAGAAATAAACTATGTTGGCGAAGTACCGGAGACGGCTAAGGCGGCGATGAAGTTGGTGTTGGGCCACCTCTACGAGAACAGAGAGAATACAATAGAGACAAGCCTAAAGTCATTACCGCAGGGGGCGGAGATGCTTCTAATACAAGATAGGATGCAATGGTGAGAGCGGGGCAATTAAGACATAGACTGGTTTTTCAGTCACTTGGCCAGGTACAGAACGAGTTCGGAGAGCCGACTGATACCTACAGCGAACACATGACGCTCTGGGGTTCGATCCGCCCGATGTCGGCCCGTGAGCTTCTTAACGCCGAGCAGATAATCGGTGAAAAAACACACATAGTAAAAATCAGGTACAGCACCTTAGTTGGCATAAAAGACAGATTCACATTCGACAGCCGGACTTTCGAGGTGGTGTATATTCTGGATGCGGGCGAGCGCAATATCTACATGGATATAATGGCGAAGGAAATTGTCTGATGTATATTGGGATGACGCTTACGGGCGGGGCCGAACTTGACAAAAAGCTTATGGCTCTCGAAAGAAAAGTAGGCCGGAAGATTGTTAAGAAGGCTGTGCGTGCAGCGCTAAAGCCTGAACTTGCAGGCAGCAAGGCAAGCGCGAAGTCGATAGTTGGCGGCAGTATGGGTAGTTTAATTGCAAGGAATCTACAGTTGAGGGCATTCAAGAAACAGAAAAAAGGTTCTTATGGGATGAGCGTTAAGATAAAACCGGATATTGAGGAGTTTGTGGACAATGGTGCTTATATTCCAGCGGCCATTGAGTACGGCCACATATCGCCTTCCGGCGGTATGGTTGCTGCCATGCCGTTCATGCGGGCGTCGGCGGATGCGTGGAAGAGCGTTGGGCTGAGGATAGTAAGTGAAGAATTAAAGAAGGGTGTTGAGGCGGCGGCTCATGGCGGTTGATACAATTGAAAAAGCTATTTATTATATTTTGGCGAATAATGGCGGCGTGAAGGCGCTGGTCGTAAAGCGCATATACCCAACCGTGGCCAGCCAGCTTGGTACTCTGCCGTTGATTGTGTACCAGCAGATAAGCGGGCGGCGTGAGCATACAATGACCGAGTCGGTCGGGTTGGTGGAATCCCGTTATCAGGTTGACTGCTGGGCTACGACATACACGGGGGCGCAGGCATTAGCTAAGACTGTCCGCGTGGCTCTGGATAATCACTCAGGGACAACGGGCACGGTGAAAATAGAAGTCATCCACTTAATCAACGAGATGGATGGGATTGCAAATATAGCAGACGCTAAGATAGCGAGGCGGTATCGGCGGCTGTTGGAGTTTATAATTTGGTTTCAAGAATAAAGGAGAGGTATTATGAGTGATAGCGCACACGGCCACGGGGCTTCGCTGTCTATCGGCGGCTCAACGGCAGGTAATATCATTAGTATTAGCGGCCCGAACGGAACACGGGAGGCTATTAAAGTCTCAACAATGGATTCAGCTAATAAGTATGATGAGTTTATCCCCGGAATGCTTGATGCGGGGGATGTCACCGTAGAGTTAAACTATGACGGTACGGCGGCTGGTACGGCAAATATGTTAAACTCAGCCAAAACAAATTCGGCGGCAACGATAATAGTAAAGATGACTGACGGGACAACTACTTCGCAATGTTCTGCCAGTGGGTTCATCACGTCTTTGGGTCATGCGATTCCTTACGACGGCAAGATAACGCAATCGCTTGGGCTCAAGTTGTCGGGAGCAATGACTTTTACCGACGAAGCATAAAGGGACGAAGTATAAAGGAGAGAGATTATGAGCGATGGATTACTTGGTCACGGAACTTCGCTAAAGGTTTCGGCTAATACGCAGGTGACTACTGCGACGACAATCGGCAACATCATTAGTATTAGCGGCCCGAACGGAACACGGGAGGCTATTAAAGTCTCAACAATGGATTCAGCTAATAAGTATGATGAGTTCATCCCCGGAATGCTTGATGCAGGAGAGTTCACTGCGGAGTTGAATTATGACGGCGGTGCTTCTGGTACGGCGAACGATTTACAGTCACTGAAAACTAATGCCGCGCAGTATTATCACATTACATTCCCCGACCACACGACAGAGGCAAGCAAGTCGGATATTTACTGCCAAGGGTTTGTAACCGCGTTAGGTCATGCGATTCCTTACGACGGCAAGGTGACGCAGAGTTTAACTGTCAAGTTGACCGGAGCGCCGGTCTATACGGATGCAGGCTAATACTATTTTTGAAAGGATGTGAAATGTTAGACAAAAAAACAATTCTTGGGGCCAAAGATTTACCAACCGAGACTATCGATGTTCCGGAATGGGGCGGGCAGGTTATTGTTCGCACACTGAGCGGCTTAGAAAAGAACGTGTGGGAATCAGGCAACTTAGTGGGCAATAAAGTCAACCTCCGAAACATGACCGCCCGGCTGTGCGCGATTTGCATCGTGGACGAAAAGGGCAAGCGGTTATTCTCCGACGCCGACGCTGAAAGCTTGGGCCGTAAATCAGCTAAGGCTTTAGAGAGAGTTTTCGACGTTGCCCAAAGACTGAACGGTATGGGCGCAGACGATATTAAGGAAATGGCAAAAAACTCCGGCAGAGCCATAGCCGCCGATTCTACTTCCGGTTAGCGGCTCATCTCAAAACGACCGTCCGTGAATTATTGATGCGGATAGACAGTAGGGAATTGTCGGAGTGGATGGCGTTCTATTCGATTGAGCCATTCGGCGAACTACGAGCAGACATGAGGGCGGCGATGGTTGCATTTCATATTGCGGCTGGCGCAGGGGCAAAGGACATCAAAATAGAAGATTTTCTTTTGAAGTTTGATCCGCCGAAGCAGCAAAGTTTAGAAGAAATAAAGGCAGTTTTAAGAGGGCTTTAATGGCGACTATTGCGACATTAGCTGTGAATATGGTAGCGAAGACAGGGGCCTTTACTAAAGGCATGAAGAAGGCCCGCAAATCGACTAACTACTTTTCGCGGTCTCTGAAGCAATTAGCTGTCCAGGCGGCGACGGTCTTTGGTGCAATGAGAGCATACCAATTCTTGAAGGGTTCGGTGGCCTTGTTTGGTGAACAGGAGAAACAGGTTCGTTCATTATCTGACGCTCTGGCTCTTTTGGGCAAGGGCGGCGTATCAACCATGAAAGACATGCAAGCCTTTGCCGTCCAAATGCAAAAAACTACTATTTATGGCGATGAGCTTGTCTTGAAAATGATGTCACTGGGTGCATCTCTTTCTAAGCTCTCCGGCGACAAACTGAAGCAGGCCACAAGGTCGGCCATTGGATTAGCTGCGGTTATCAAGAAGGATTTACCAACTGCCATGCTTCTTGTCGCCCGTGCCGCCGTTGGCGATACTTCAATGCTTACCCGGTACGGAATTAAAATCTCCGAAACGCTTAGTAAGGAAGAAAAGTTTCAGGCAGTATTGCGAAAGGGTGCCGAGGGGTTTGCTTTAGCGACGGGCGCGACGAAGACTTATGCTGGTTCAATGCAGCAATTAGGCAATCGGCTTGGGGATGTTAGGGAATATCTCGGCGGAAAACTTGTCCCTGCCATTTTGCGATTAAGCGGAGCATTAAAGGTTTTCAATACCGGCATAGTTGATAACGCCGCAAAAATGCTAAAGTGGATAGTAGTAATTGAAACAGGGCTTTTTCTTGGCCCCCGAATAGTTAAGATGTTTACCGCAATCATCAAGACACTTAAACTATTGGCCAAGGCCGAGACCGTCGCCCTTGCCTTTGGTGGCCCTGCGGGTTGGGCTGCGATAGGTGTTGGCTTAATGGTTAGCGCTGCGGCATTAGAGGTGATTGACAACCTATTCAAAGACATCAAAACGGATAGCGAAAAAGCAGCGGATTCAATTAACAAAATGATAGCGGCCACGAACAAATTGGCGAAAAAACAGAACAATGGGTTGCAATCATGGCTGGAAGGTTGGGTCACTAAGGCTTTAAAGGGATTTTCTGGCAAAAGCGAGTTGGATTTCACGAAGGGCACTGCCAATTTACGGGATTATAGGTTTAACAGGGCCTATGAAGAATCTAACGCGGCACAGAGAGCTATTGAGGCTGCGAAGCAAAATGCCGAGGCTGTAGAAGATTCAGCTAAGGCATATGCAAATTATACAAAATGGATTAAGGCTAACACCGAAGCCATGAAAAAGAATAAAGAAGCAGCGGCACAAGCGGAACATAAAAGATTGGGAGAATTTGTTTCTGGGATACAAAAGAGTATCAAGGATTTCGGCAAAACTGAGGGGCAACTTTGGGCTGAGGATTATGCAAAATCGAGCGGAAAGGGTATAAACGAAAGACTATATACCGTAGATGTTTTGCGTGACCTTGCAAAGCTAAATACAATGAAGCGGATGAAAGCGGGAGCAGAAGAGTTCCGTGATATTATGAAGGATGTTACAGAGCGGTTAAAGACCTTTGGCATGGATTGGGTCGATAAACTTAAATATCGCATAGAGCAAATCAAAGGTGTCGATAAGTTGCTGAAAGAAAACGTTTATGGCATGCTTGACCAACTCAAAGCAAAGCAGGCGGCGGGTATGGCGGGCGTTTTGGCGGGCGGTGAAATGCGATACATTGAGAGGCCTGCCTTTGTCGATATTCGGAGTAGTGGTCAAGACCAAATCCAGAATCGTCAACTTACGGAGTTACGGAGAGGGAATACTTTGGCGACAGAAGGCAACACTGCACTAAAGGAGATTGGAAAGCAGGTGTGGAAATAAATGGCGGTAAAACTTGACTTAATAGACGGCTCCAGCGGCAAAAAAACAGTGAACGGCTGGGAGGAAATTGAACGCATCGCCACTGTTACCGGCGCTACGGGTTCCGGTCACACGAAAATCATAAACGCTGCAACGGTTAGCGGAGTGCCTGCGATTGGTGACGTGCACCCCGGCCTGCGAGATTGCTTCCTTTATGAAATAGTTCCGACCCCTTCCGATTCCGATACAGTACGGCTCAGGCTGTTATACAAACAACAGCGGCTCAGGGTTAGTCCATTAAACAGCCTTGCGCCACTTCTTGTCCCTAAGTATAACACCGTGGAGGTTGGGGCGACGCTATCACAAGCAGAGACCAGCTATGACAGGCTGGGCGATAAGATAGAAGTTAATTACACTTACCCGATAGATTACACGCCCGATCCGACGTGGGCGAAAAAATATGTCCCGAAATCCCCAACCGTCGCTAAACTTATCCCTGAACATCACATAACAGAACGCAAACAAGAGTTCGCCAATCCATCGCAGAAGGCGTTAGATTATGTTGGCTGTGTCAATAGTGGCCCTTGGTCTCTGGCACGGTCATCGGCGGCTGGGACGTGGCTTTGTACGGGAATAATAGGGATAAGTAACGACGGGCGGGTGACGTTTGATGTAGTATACACATTCCAATATAGAGCTGATACATGGAAGTCCCTTGCACAATTTACAGACCCCAATACAGGAGACCCGACACCCGAAAAAACAGCCGCCCAAACCGCCGCTTTGATAAGCGCGTTGGGCGGTGAATACAAAGCAGATAACGCCACGAGGTGGGTTGAGTTATATCCCATTCGTGATTTTAACCGCTTGGGTCTATAAATGATTAACGAACTGACAAATGGGCCTGCCGTGGCCGTCAATAAGATAAATGAGATTATTGCTGCCGTCAATAAGTTTGAGGCGTTGACTGGTGACGGTTTTATCACTATCAAATCAACGGCTCATGGCAAAACGGTTGGACTCAGTCTGGAGCATTTACGTTCACGCATCCCAAAAATTGGCGGTGGCGGCGGGGGGTCATTGAGAATTGCGTACTGTTCGGAAGACGCGCAAGATGATAATGTTATTGAGGCCGATCTTGACGAAATAGGCGGCGATGCTATCGAGGTAACGTGTACTATAGCGCAAGCGGGTACGGCATTGGATGAAGCGTCGCCCAGGCTGATAGACGAAGACCCGATTATAGTGAGTTATGTGGACGGTGAATGGCGGTGCATGACCACGTTCATGCCGACTGACGATTGTGTTTGTGTTGAGGATACCCCATAATGAGCAGTATTGTTGTAGGCAGAAGCGACGGGACACTGACGCTGAATGGCCTTGCACTGGTAGGCGATGTCACTGGCAACGTCACGGGCGACGTCTCTGGTTCGGCAGCAACCGTTACAGGGGATACGCAGGCGGCTATAACCACTTTGGATAATTTGACGGGCTATCAAGTATCCGATGCCGACCTGACCGCCATAGCAGCCCTGGCACACACCGACGGCAACTTCATTATAGGCGACGGCGACGCGTGGGTAGCTGAATCTGGCGATACGGCAAGGATTTCGTTGGGATTAGGGACTACAGATAGTCCGACGTTTACGGGCTTAACTCTTACGGGTGATATAAGTATGGCTTCGACCCATGGGATTGATTGGGGCGGAGTAAGTAGTATAACCTGTAATAATACCAGTAGAGATATTGATATTAATGCGGGTAAGCAAATAGCCCTCATAGGTGGAACTTATATATCATTTTCTACTACTGCCGGTCCAGTCTCTTTGACAGCTTCCGAGGAAATAAAATTTAAGCCAAGCGGAAATAGCGATGATTATCTAATAATGCAGACTGTATCTAATGTGCCAGAATTGACTACGTTAGGTGATTGTGACTTGAAGCTATCCAATACTTTAGGTGACTCCGTTCTTGTTTCTGAACTTGATGACCACCTTGCAAGCAGTTCAAATCCTCACAGCGTAGACGCCGATGACGTTAGTTTGGGCACTACCGACAGTCCAGAGTTTACGGGTTTAACGCTTACGGGCGATATTAGTGTCAATGATGGCAAGCTTGAATCAAAAGGATATGGAACTGCGCCTAATTATGGTGGTGTATTTTTAGGATATAGGCAAGATACTTCGATTGGCTCTGGCAATACATTGTTAAGCATAAGGGGCGGCGGTTCTGATGGCGGGGTAAACGAGCAGGCCGCTGAAATAAGGTTTGCCGCTTCCGAAGCATGGGAAGCTGGCAAACAAGGCACGGAAGCAAGGATTTACCTTAATCCCGTCGGCAGCGTTACCCAAACCCTTATGTACCAGTTTGGAGCGACGGAACTTACCATACCAAGAGATAATCTCAAAATAGAACTTGGTGTAACAGATACCGATTTTCAGTTATATTCCGATGGTACGGATGCGTGCATAGATTTTACCGGAAGTCTCAAGGTTAATGGTGCTGCTGGAGTTTCAGGTTCTTTCACAACGGTTGATAGCAAGACGGTCACTGTGGCCGACGGCTTAATAACTGCGATAGTATAGAGGAAATTATGAAGATAACACTTGATATACCAGACGCGGCAATTAGCAAGCACAAGGATGCTTTTTTCCGTGACGTTCAGAAGCCTACCAATCCAGAAGACGGAGAGGAATATACTGACTTGGGGTGGCTTAAGGAAGTAGTAAAGCAGGATTTTGCGGGTCATATCAGACGAGGCTATAGCAAGCTTGCCAAAGACGCGGTCGATTACGAAGGTACAGACATCAATATAACTTAAAAAGGAGTAAGATTATGGCAAGAAAAGGTGACTGTGGTGGCAAGCCAAGAGTGGGCAAATCTGGCGATAAGAAACCAAGCGGGGGCAGAGGCAGAAACAGAAGAAAATAAACTTAAAGGATGTGAAAGATGAAGATTATTATTGAAAAACCACAGGACAAACAATTAGTATTGGGCTTGTGCGATGTGGCTTTGAAGGTGGAAGGCTTAAAAAACCTTGAGGGCGTAAAAGAAGTATTGGGTTCAATCGTCGAAGCAGAAGTGCCGAAGGATAAATAACCCGTGGGCTATAAACTGCATTACAATCCAAGCACGGGGACGATTAGCTACTGGCCTAAACTTGGCGTCTCATCATTTACGGGCGTGGTTGACGCGGGTGGGCTTGATATTACGTGGCCTGCATCAAAGCTGTACACTTCACCGGCTACGGGCCGCATTGATATGGATGCTGGCAGTGGAACCTGCGCAGATAATACGACGAATTATCTTATTTGGTCAAGCGGGATGGGGCTGGCTTTGGGAACAACGGAGCCGAGCGATGCAGAGATATTGGCATCAACTATTACTACATCCGGCGGGGATATTACGGATATTACAGCCGCGGAACTTATTGTAAGGGTATTGCATATTATGTCTACCGGAACGGAATGGAAATTATTCAGAGTTGTTTCTGAGGCGACGGGTGATGGGTTATATATATGTCGATTTTACAATTTAGATGCCACGGATTGGGCGAATGAAGCCGGTAATAGCAAACTTGTTGCCGATGCTGATGACTCAAACAAAACGGTTCTCAATTTGGCTGAATTTAATCCTGAAAGTGAATACGTCCAACACCTTTCTGCGAGCGATTTGATTTTTGCCACACAAGTCGCTGATGATGAGGACAATGACCGTTGGATAGGGGTTCCGTTTGGCAGATATGGCGACAGAACCCGAACCGCTTTTTGTAACGGGGCCCCAACGGGCACATCAATTGCTGCATTTTTGGATAAAGACACTACGGGTACAAGTATAAATGTAAAGGTTTTCGTAGCTGGAACAGGTGAATTCCCCAATTCGTCCGTAAACTTGAACACATGCATCCCGCCGCTGCAAGATGGCGACCCTATACCGGTGCATAACCAGTGCGATGAATATGGCCACACTTGGTATTGTGACCAGATATTCACGAAAAGGAAAGATTGTATTTGTAGCGTTTAGGGAGATTTAGGATTGTGTTTTGTGTACAGTTTAACCCCAGCACCTTGGAGGCATCGTTTGATGCTGCTGATAAAAAAGTGGAAGGTATTTGGACTTTCGACAAATGGCGTGGTGATAAAAATTGTGGTAAGTGGATATTAAGCAATATTTCTGGAATAACTTTGTGCCATCCACCTAGTGGAGATGACTGTACAGATTGGCCAAGTGATGTAAATTTGGCAGACCCAGTTAGTATTGGCCCCGGTTATTGGTGTTCCCAATACGGTAATCAGCTAAGCGATTGCGTTGAGGGTTATTTCTGTTACGGAGTTTATATCGCAGATTGGTCACTTACCCCCGGCGAATGGTACGGGCAGGAAGTTGAGATTGGAATTTGGTATGAAAATGAGTTTTGCCACTATGGAAATGGTGATGGAACGGCGATAGTTTTCAGGGCCAAAGCCTCAATAAGAGGAGCAACAAATATACAAAACGAGCTTGTTTTTGGGGATTGTGGAAATTCATTATATTCTATCGTAGGAACAAATGAGGACATGATGGTTGGTGAAGTAGCTGCTTATGGTGGACAGTTGGATATTTCTTTTGATTGTAGTGATTGTGATTCTTGGGCAATTTCTACAAGTTATACTTTTGCCGATAGCTGTAAAATAGTGCAACATGATAGTTTGTGTTATAATCTCAGAAAAGCACATACGTCAGCAGCATCAAATGAACCCGGTGTTGGTGCTGATTGGCGGGAATATTGGGAGATATAATGGCTTGTTGCGGCGGTGCAAAACGAATACTAAACACAGGGGCGGCGATTGCCAGCGGCTATACCAACTTGGCATTAGGCCGCAAGTCACCGAAGGCGGCTGCCAGGATAAGAACATGCCGGAAGTGCCCGCAAAATACCTGGCTCACAATGGCCGAATATGCGGACTGGTATCGGAAAAATGGAATTGAACTAATCAAAAACGCACTGGACTTCGAAAATACCCCGCCACTATTAAAGTTTGAGCAGACGCCGGGCCGCCGGAACCTGTTTTGCCGCCTATGCAAATGCTATGTACCCGCAAAGGCGCGGGTCGAAAACGAGAAGTGCCCGCTTGGGCGTTGGGAGACTACAGATGCCGGAGACTAAGAATTGCCCGCTGGGTATCGAAAACAAGACAAGGATTGACGGTATGGAAAAAGCAGTTGACGAAATCAAGGAAGCAGTAACTAACCTGAGCAACCATTACTCACAGCGGCCTACGTGGTTCATCTCTATAGTCATATCATCGCTTGTTGCTTTATGTGTATTCCTTGCCCAATATATCATTACACGGGGAGTCTGAACTGCTTAGTTGAGGTGTCAAATTGGCATCTCAAATTACACCCAAAACATCGGACCTCCTAAGTATGGTCTTATTCTTGACCAGACTATTGCCAGTATGCCGAAGAACACAACGCCCGCGGCGCATTCAATATCGTGCAACATGAAGCCTGTTATAAACACACCTCCGACAACAAGGGCAATACCAGACCACAAAGAAGCCTTGCATTGCCAGACGATTAGCTTATTTGGCCAAACCTCAAATTGTCCGAGCCGTTCCATGCGTTTGCGGCATTCTCCGCATACGACGCGATTATTGAACAGGTGGGCCTGCTCAGTCAGGCCGATGCTCTTTTTGCAAGCCTCGCAGGTTTCAGTTTTCATATTATTTTTCCTTCCATCAGCAAAAACACTATTGACTTATCAGGGTACACCCTATATGCTGTAGAATGAACGGGATTGCGATAACCTTGACCTGCAAGCGGCCAGCCACAACCCCACGTAACGTCTTTTAGAGAAGGGGTTTACGTACAATGAACACACCTATTGACTTTGCCAAAGAACTTCAAATCCACGAAATCGCACGCATTCTGAGAACTATGCATGCCGACGACCTTTTCCTTGTTGCGGCTTTACTCGAATGGCGGCAAGCAACTGTATTGCAACTTGGCGGGTTTCAGGTCGGCGGGATAAAAGGCGATGCTGCACATCTTCCGGCAGGGAATCAAAGGCAAGGATAGCCGCCTCTAAAACGTCACCCTTATCGCCGGGTAAAGTCTCGGTGAGTTCATCGAAAAGCTCCCGGATCTCTTTTTCTATGCGTTGTCCAAACGGTTCTCTTGTCATTTTTTTATGTCCCTATGTAAAATTGTTTGTGTTCTAACGTACACAATAGCAAACACTTACGGCAAGCACAAGAAAATTATCATATATTTTTGCAATTCTTCGTATTTTTCCCTTGACGTCCGCGACCGGAATGTCGATGATACCAATATCTTAAGGATAAGAATATGGTATACACAACATTCATGGAGGAATCAAAACAGGCGGGCCAGTTGTTTTTCTTTGTGTATACCAGCCAATCGGAGGCACGGCCCGCTTTTTTCTCGATATTTTGGCCCGCCGTGGCCACGGTTAATATGTTCCGCAGCATGATTGCCAAGTTTACCAAGTCGGCAGGGCGGTTGTCAAGGGAAATCTTGAGAATTTCCGCGGGGTGCACGAGTGGTCTAAGTGACGGGTCTCATAAGCCCGGTTTCGCCGGTTCGAGTCCGGCCCCCGCTATTGGTTATGGGTCTGGCAGCTTTTCAT
>Ga0222679_1000663_pt1 | contig 11579 bp, 16 predicted proteins | sample AntAcemetagen939_FD_179843 | JGI IMG/M metagenome (GOLD analysis project Ga0222679, IMG submission 179843) | Saline water microbial communities from Ace Lake, Antarctica - #939 | ecosystem: Environmental > Aquatic > Non-marine Saline and Alkaline > Saline | place: Antarctica: Ace Lake...
CTCCAAGGTGCACCTAACCTACATTGATTCAATAAATGAATCAATATAGTTCCTTTGCCTACTTCCCCTTTCCTTCTACCTTCTTGGGTTTAGTTACAGATTTAGGAGACTTATACTTTCCTCCACAACTAGTACAAATATCTCCTACATACCTAGATAAACATTTTTCACAAAACTTAACTTCTACCATAACTAACCTCCTAGGTTCCTGTTACCGCAGTAGGATTAACCGCAAGTCCTCCACCAAGACCAACAATAGGCATATCAGAACCAATGTAGTTATTACCAGCATCAGCATCTTGCCATTCATCAATACCTATCGCAGAGCAGTGATGAAGCATAATGTCGTGAGTAGTTGTACAGTTATCATAGAATACTTGGTTAAGATTAACTGCCCAGTTAACTGACATGTTCTCAAAGTGACAATTATCAAACAGCCAGCCTCGACCCATACAATAATTAACAGGCAAGGCAACCATAGCACAAGTAACTGTCTCTGAGGCAGAAATGAAACGGCACCTTTTAAAAACACCATTCTGAGGAGGAGTTGCTCCAGTAGTTCCAGTAAACCTCAAGACTCCGCTAAGAGCACCTTCCCTCACGTCCCACACATTCTGACCAATGATACAATCCTCAAAGATAGGATTGTAAACTGCGGTTGCTATATACAGTGAAGCAGCAGCTACAACATCATCGTTGCCCGCAGTCATGACACCCTGAAAGGCACAGTTCTTAAAGAAAGAACCATATGCACCACTTAGACTGAGTCCAGTCAGACCTGAGGCGCTGTTAGCATAGTTAGAAAAAGTAGCGTTGTGGAATTGACAGACATCACCAGTAACAAGAACTGGTTCTGCTATGGCTGCGTCAGTATAGATTACCACTCCAGGTTCTGCCCAATCGCCACCTGGATTAGGACCAGCCATTCCAATCATATGAGTATTATTCTTACTCCAGGTAAGTATCGCATCAAGATCATAGGCTCCAGGAAATACACACACTACATCATTCCTGTAAGCCGAAGCTGCCTCATGTGCTAAAGCAGGAGCCTGACTTCCCATGTGAATTAACTCTGCAGGAATATCCATCTCAGTTCTCATCCACTCTTCAAAGAGCGAAGTAGCTGATCCTGCAAGACAAGCAAAATGAATTTTTCCCAGCACAGGAATTCGAAGCTGCTGAGCTAATAGTTGTCTTAAATACAACTCTTGTGTTTGCCACCTCATAATTAATACCTCCAACCACCCAAGCTCTCTAGGAGGATGACTCCCCCTAGAGAGGATAAAAGTTTATCTACATTGATTCAATTATTGAACCAATCTAGACCGTATAAGCCAAGTCACACAACACACCGTGACTATTCCGTCGCCTACACCCCAACTCAGCGTACCTGAAGAGAATTGCCTCGTAAGCATCCTTATTACTTACCCGAGACAATATAGCCCCGTCTTTGTCCATCCAGTCGTAGTCGCTCATACGATAGATCTGGAGATCCTTAGTCGTCAGGAAGTAGATCTCCCCATCAATAGCATCATTGTCCACTGTGAATGGGATACCATTATAGTCAATGGCCTTCCACCCACCGTCCAGAGTCATCGTATTCACAAAACGCCTGTCTGTCCTACACAGGTCTGTGTACTCCCTCCTAAGAGGCCGAGTAGTCAGGATCAAGTCAGGACCATAATCCTTTCCAGCTACCTCCTCAACCTTGTCAAACATAGTGTCCATCAGGTTAAGAGTCAGTGCCCTTTGGCCTGCATACCTTCCACTCGCATGGACATCCACCTGAGCCTGCCACCAAGAATAACTCGCAGCCGTAAGCCCCTGCAGAGAGTCAACGTAGAGTCCATCACCTGCAGCTGGCGGAGCATGAGTCGCATTGACGAGTGCTATGTCTTCCATATCTGTGTTAGTGACAATACCCCTAAGACCCATCATCTCTCGACGGTGGGCACTTCCAGCCGCCCCCCACACAGCAAGGGCAGATTTTCTTGTAAAGAAGTCACCCTCTGCCGGGTTTCCTGCGTCAGTACCACATGTGACTATGTCGTAGTCAGTACGACTCTTGTCTACAGCACCACCTACTATATCAGTCGTCCCAAGAGTATAGGTAGCGGAGGTACCAGACATTCCACTAACTACATGGAACACCGCATCACCCCTCTCAGTCAGGTACTTCGCTCCAAAGGTAGTACCAAAACAGTCTCCACCTGCACTGTTGCCCCTGTACTTCTTAGGACAATTAAGAGCAGTATTAAGATTCCCACTGTGCCATCTGGCCACTAGGCCCCAGCCACATCCCCAGAGCATTCTGTTAACTTCCATCTTCAAGTCTCTGGTAATACCCCTAATTTCAGAGTCCAGAACCTTCGCATAGGCCCCTCGCTCGTCCCTCGTAGCTGCCATAGTAGGACCGGTTACATGAATCCTACCATACATATATCTCATCGGGACTGTTGCAGTTATGTATTTCTGGTAAGTAGCCGTTGGAAGAGATCCACCGTCAGCTATAGCGCCTGTACCACTACTTCTCCCGTAGTGACATTCAATCTTAGCGTCCTTACCACTAATATCTTCCTCATTCACATCAAGCAAATCACTTAAAATAGTTCCATGATTCAACTGTTCCTGAACGGCAGGAAGATAGATGGTCTTTAAGACCTCACTATAAGTTGCCAATGTTGCAAAAGCCATTCAATCTGCCTCCTAGCTTTGGGAGACCATCTTCTCGATATACTCATTCGCCGCCTTTGATGGATCTACTACATCCTCTCCTTTCTTGTCAAAGGAGAACTTCTTCCCCTTAAAGAAGACTCCAGCTCCACCGCCAGCTTCTTGCTCCCTCAGCTTATTTTCATCAAACTCCTCAATGTTAACTCCAAACTCCTTTGCATGCTCCTTTCTCAGAACATCCAATTCCCCTGTCTTTACTTTACTCACAGCCTCTGCATGGTCCCACAGACTCTTAGTCCTATCGTCCATAGCCTTTCCAAAGACCTGGGAAACGTCATTAGGTTTCAGATTCGGAAACTTACTCATGACTTTCTCTTCGAGACTGAGTCGGATCATATCTCCTTGTGTCTTGTCTACAGCAGCTACACGCTCTGCTAGCTTCTTAATTCCCTCAAGTTGAGGCTCAAGAGCTTTAGCAACTATTGCTCCAATCTTCTCTTCTCCTGTCAACTTACTTGGATCTCCCGTAGACAAGTTAAGAAGCTTAGCCAAATCATCGTCTCCTTTAAGATCATCACCAGTAGATTTAACCGGTTCTTTCTTAATTATGCTTCCCTTCTCGTCAATCACCTTATCAGCAATTAACTGACTCATAACGCCAAATGCTCCTTCTGCCTGCCCCAGATAAGTCTCAATATCTACTCCGTACTTCTCCGCAGCAGCCAGTATGCCTGCAACCTCTTGCGTCTTCTGGGTTGCAGAAACTCCTTGTTTAACTAAGTTCTGGACATCCTCTACTGAGTAGTCCTTCCCATCAACTTGGATTTTTCCAGCGTCGTTACCCTCTGGTGGGTTGCCGCTTTCATCAATCTTTTTTACTCCTGGCATCTGACTTCTCCTTTTTAGGTTCTGGAGGAAGAATTATGTGCATATCATCGAGTCCTCCAGCTCCTCGATAATAGTCTGTAAACATACCCGCCATCCACTCAAACTTAACACCCCTGAAGCGTCCAAGATGTTTCTGGGCTACAACAGGATAATCCTCTAGCCTCCTCCTATCAACACCATCCATCTCTTCTTGAAGCTTTGTCCATTCATCTCTTGCCTGTTGCATATACCTCACAAACTTGTTCCACTTTACTGCTAGTGGATACTTTACTCTTTCTCCGAACTCCTGGTCCTCCTTTATTTTTGAAGCTTCCAGTACCTCTTTTGTTATTGGCATTCCTACTTCCTCCTTTCATTAAGGTTTACAACTTTCTCTTGCATCTTCATCTTTTCTTCCAGAGCTTTAATATGAAAAGCCTCATGTGTCTGGAAAGTAGCATCCAGAACAAGTCCCTCCTCAGGATTCCCCTCTTTCACCTTCTGGTAAGTCCTTCCTTTCCTGAAGCTCTTGTGGATATGAAGATGAACTCCATCATTATCATAGTCATTAGAAGCCAACACTACTCCTGGCTGTGCGAGAAGTGCTCTGTTCTCAATATTAGCATTCTGTTCATCCAGATGAGTTTCTCCATAAATATCCTCAATGATAGCATCATCTAGCATCTTCAGAACTTTTCTCTTCGTCATTGGATCAGCAGGATCACCATAGAGTGTTTCTTTGAAACGTTCTGTGATTTTCCTCTCTCTCATGACCCTAGAATCAGGTAGCGTACTTTCCTTTTTCACAAAGACATCAGTATTATCTTTCAAGTCTGCTCCTTGGAAAGACAACACCTCATAGTTATTAGCCTCCCCTGCAATCTTAATCATCCTCTCAGTCGTATATCCCTTCTGCACTCTCAAGAGTATCCTGTGCAGTGTAGCTTCCAGAGACTCCTCAAAGACCGCATGGGTAGGAATATTGCCCATATCGTCACTCTCGAGAAGTAACTCCACCATATTACCACTCCTAATGTCACTCTTATTAGTCCCTTGCGTTACTTCATGCTGGTGGTAGAGTTCCATAAGTCCCTGGGCAACAAGAGCCAGAGCCTTGTCATAGGTATTCGGTAGTCCTTTCAGATCAAGAATCTCTGGCTTGTGTCCCATTACTGGTTTGTAGAGAAGTTTCTGTCCATGAGTATCATCTGGTTCTACTTCCATCTGGCTACCTTTAGGTACTAGGTACTTCCCCCTAGCCATAGTCTTGTTAAACTCCACAATATCCGAGAGAGTCATGTTGTGGATTTTCTGGAGCCAGATAGCCGCTTCTGACGTAGCCATACCCCAGAATACTCCCGGTATCTCAATATCTTTGAATTGCTCCATATGATAGTGATTAAAAGGATAGATACTCTTCTCCAACATTACCTTATTGGCACCAGCCAGAAAGAGTCCCTCGGGGAATTGCTTATTCGGTTTCACGTAGAGTTCTATAAGCGTAGCTCCTTCCACCTCACTGCTAGCCCCCGCAGAAGGATTCCACAGCATCCCTACATCAAAAGTCCCAGGAGGTTTCTGTTCATTCTTCACCAACTCCCCTAACTCGTAGTTAGCAGCTAGATACTCAAGACTTCTGTACTTCATCCTGATCATCCAGGGGAGAGCGTGTAGGTCTGTGTCTCCTAGGCCAGCAATGGGAAAGCCAACCTCAAGAGGACTCCATACCCCACAGGTAGCATCTCCCTCATATTCCAAAACTCCCTTCTCAGTATTAAGTTTTGTCGGCCCAAGCATAGGATCCCAGGCATCAGAGAGGAACCCATTTCCAGTAGCGTAGATCCAGCCACCTAGCTCCCTCACTTTCTTCTTCATCTTCCCATTACGCCAGAAATGCTTGAGGAACTTAGTCCCTTTGCGAGCAGCTTCTATGTCCTCTTGGTCACTACTGGAGGGCACCACACTCACAGTCGGATTGTTTCTAATGAGACGGGAAACTTGCTTCCGATACCTGGGGAGTAGCTTATTGTCTACAATCCTCTGCTTTCCCTTCCTTAGAAGAATTTGTTGGAGCATCTCAGCAGTCTGATTATAGAACACGTACTGCCGTCCTGCAAGAAATGAGAGAGTAATGAGCCACCTTCTCTCAAAGGGTCTCCTCAGGGAGAGAGCAAGATCATACTTCCTCTTCAGAAAAGCCCAGTCAGTGTCTCTTTCCTTCTCCCTCTTGCTCCTAGGCTTCTTAAGCCACTTCTTCACAGTCTCTTTATCTGTCTTTAGGTGGTCTGCTGCCATTCTCTTCTCTCCAATGGTTCAAAAATTGAATCAATCTAGTCCAGGACCTCAAGAATTTCTCCCGCATTATCAGCATCTTCCTCAGGTCTCACTTCCTTTCCAACCTCCTCTTGTTCTCCTCCACCGGTATAGGTCTGCAGAGTCTCGAAGTCCCGAGCCATCAGTCTATTAAGAAGCTCCTTCTTCTCCTCTCTCATGATTTGAAGTTCATCCCGTAGAATTAGTACAATTTCACCTCTAGCAATAACCCTCTTAAGACCACTTTCAAGACCATTGAAGCGATCAAGCACGAGAGCTTCCAGATTGTCTACCTTCGTTTTAAGTCTCATCCTCTTTGGCCTCCGTAATATCAATAATTATTGCCTCGAAAGAACGACTAAGGAGACACCTTCCAATCAATTTCTCAATAAATTCATACTCTTCTATAGTACCGTGTTCTTGAATTGCCATCTTATTTCTCCTTCTTTTTCTTGTGAACTTCACCACCTACACTTTTCCCTCCAGGTTTGATACAGATCTTCATATAGCTACCGTCACTAAGCTTCTTCGTCCTCACTTTCCCCCCAGCCTTCAGACACCTTTCAAAAGCTGCTGGCATCACCTAGTCTCCCTCGTGATTTCCCTCAGAGTCCCTATGTTCTCCTTCCCCCACTCAGGGTAAACAGTATAAGCAGGCTTCTTTCTCTCTCTTCCAAAGAGTCCTCTCCACCGGTCACCCCAGGAGTCCATTCCGTAGTAGTCTCTAATGTTCCCAAAGAAACCTCTAGGACCAAAGAGTCCTTCCTCTTCTTCTCTCCTCTGAGGACCCATTCCGTACTCCTCCTCAAGAGGACTGAGTCTCTTCTCCATTTCCCCAAGAGTCATCGGTGTTGTGAACCTAGCCATTTCTCTTCCTCCTAATAGTATTGAAAAGGTGTCCCTCTGCCAACCATCCCTCCAGATTGTCTTGAAGTAGGAGCTCCGAACATTGTAGGATAGCGAGAACCTTGTATCTGCTCTTCCTCTTCCTCTACCATCCCTTCTCCCATGAAACTATCCCAGAGTCCTTCCCAATCAAAGTCCTCAAGTTCCTCCGTCTCCCCTAGTCCTTCTCCTCCTATGAGTTGTTCAAAGAGTTCCTCCATCTCATCCATTTCTCCACTACCTCTTCTCCGACTCATAGTGACACTGTGAGGACTTCTTTCTCCTTTGTATGGTTCTACTCCTATAGCCATTCTTCTACCTCCCCTAGGACACTAGTTTCATCCTTAAAAGCTTTCTTCTTCATAACAGTTGCCAGGCACAATTCCTCTGTCGAAATAACAGGCATCCTCTCTGGCTTCCTCATAGCCTGCTCCATAACTCCCCTCAGGTCAAGAATCTTTGCCTTCCTAGCTTTCTCTTCAAGTGGAGCAATTTCATCTACCTGCAATGCTATGCCAAATGCCATAACTCCGTCATCTCTACATCCCCCTTTAGCAATCGGCTTCCCTACCTTATTGTAGACAAAAGTCATCAACTCCCCCACTAGCCTTTGACTATTCAAATTTCCTGCCCTGTCGAGAAGATACTCTCTTACTCCCGCTACTAGCTCTGCCCTGGAGCTTTTGTCTGTTCTCCATCCTTTCTTAAACGAGACACTTCCATTTGTGACATCATAGCGGGGAGGCATAAAGAGATTGCTGACTCCCAACTCGAATGCTTTATCAAAAGTTGCGAGACCAGGACCTGGAGCAGCCTCAATCCCAACCCAAGGCTCCATAAGAGCATCCTCATCACTAGTGTATAGCCTAGAAACAATGAGAATAACAGAAGCAAGTTGAATCTCGTCAAGCCTGCTCCAGTAGACCGCAACGATATTCTTAGTGCTCCTATCAAGCACGACAATAAATGCGTAGTCTCCTGCTTCGACTCCCTCAACCACATCAGTACCAACAGCGTAGCTATGGAGATTTTGACATTTTTCGTAGACAACAATGTAGCCCTCCCAGTCACTAGGACTTCCAATACTCTCTGTTGTAAAGTCATAAAGGTGAGGGGCAAGAAACTCAACTGGTTCATCAACTCTCTTATGCCAAGCCTTAAGCATCTCCCAAGCCTTTCCTTCAAACACAGGACGTCCGGCTCCAAGATAGTCAATATCCAACTCTTGGGCAATCTCACTAGGAAGCCGTCTCTTACATTGTCCTTCATACCAAGGACTTGTCAGTTTCTCTTCTGGACTCCAACTAGCTCCTCTATCACCTTTTTCGTGCTCGTTTGGGGTGGGCCAAAGACAACTAAGTCCTCTCGCTTTCCTTGGATGCAGGCTCCAGTGGAGCGTAGCCTTTCGAGTTCTCCCGTCTGTAACCAGCCTATAAAATTGTCCTCCTGCACCAAAAGGAGTAGACACCGCAATCCTACTTGGTGAGGCATCACCTCCAGCTGTCCAGGCACTTTCATCAGAACCTTCCCATTTGGCAAATTCGTCATAAAGAATAGCAAGATATCTTCCCTGTGTACTGAAGTTAGGATTGTTAGACTCTCCAGTGAAACTACTTTCTGTTACTGGATTTACTAGCTTCATGAAGGTGTCATGACTCCGAGGATTAAAACCCTTTGGTCTGAGCCACTTCGGAAGCCTATTAAGGAGATACCTAAGTTTCGCAAAATGAGTCCTAGGGTCACCTTTTTTATCCACATAGTCTTCAATTCTGGAACCCAGGAGAAAGTCAGCTCCTCCACTTGGTTGACACCAAAACCAGAACATTGTCCCGAGCACAATCCACGTGACTCCCATATCTCTCGACTTCTCAAGGCACTTGTCCTCCCCTCTATTTATTGCATCCCTTAGTGCAAGTATCTCTACATCTTGGTAGGAATAAGTGCAGAAGGGCTGGTGGTGATGAGGCCTTCTTCTAACATCCAGAGTATAGAAAAAAGCGTTGAAAGCAAACAGTATATCCTCATAGAACAACCTCTTCAGCATCTCCCGGAATTCCAAGTTAACTCTTGCTCTCCTAAGAAGCTTAGTTCTCCACCTGAGGTTCTCTGCGGGATCTTTAGGATAACTAATTGTTTCAATCAACTCTAGCTCCCTCTCGTCTACCAACCCAATTTAGTCCGCATTTCTTCATAATTAAGCCACTTAACCCACAGATGCCTACATTTAGGACACTGAGTAGGCCCAGGCTTATCCTCATACAAATAACCACATTTCAAGCATTTAAACTTTGCTATCAACTCCCAGCCTCCATCACTTCTTCATCTTCCTGGAGTAAATCCTCCACAGTCTCATACAACTCCACCTGCTCCATCTCCTGCACCTTCTTGTGAGCATGAGCATGAAGATGTAGATGTCTCTGGGCATCAACCTTCTTCCCGTGTCCACTCCTATCGAGTACATCAAATGCTGTCTTTGTCTTCAACTCCCTAGAAATCTCGGTGGAATCCTCTGCATGAAGATTCTCGTCAAGTATCTCGATAGCCCTTCCTGCCATTCTCTTCAAGTCATTCCCTACAGTTACTACTTCTATCTCTGCTTGGCTCTCTAGACGTGCAAGTTCTGCCTCGAAGAGAGGACTATGGAGGATTCGAGTGATCTGCCCAGGAGTAAAGCCAGTCACTAGGGCTACCTCTCCTGGCTGCATTCCCTCAAGAAACATCCTTGCCATACTCCTATGGTGTGGCCATAGTTGACTTATGGTTGGTGTTAAGTTGTTTGAATGTGCTCCCACTACTTTCTCCTTCTTCACGCCACGGCGGTAGTGCGGCTTCGGCGTCAGCATTAATTCAAAAATTGAATCAATCTAGTTATTTCGAAAATTTCCTCATCAAGTCAGCAATTTTCCTTTCCATCTCCTCTAGGCCTGTAGTCTTAGTACCAAACGTAGCCCCTTTCGCAGGTCCCTCTCCATACAGAGTCCACTGGTGATAACCATAGCCAGGAAGAGGTTCTGTGAAAGCATCGTAGCGGAGTCCCTCCTTAGAGAACCTCTCCATTAATTTCTGTTCTGGAGTACTCTTCATTACAAGAACTGGAACTCTATCAATTCCTAGGGTCTTAGCCGCGAGCATTCTATGTCTTCCTTCCTGGGCTAAATCTTTTGCTCTATATTCTAGCCCAGGCATAGGAAACTTAGCTCCCTCTCTCATTTCCTTTGCATACTTTCTAATCAACTTAGGATCAGCAAGGTCTTCGGCTCTGCGTCCTGTATCTCTAAAGAAACTTGTCTTTTTCTCGATAAGATCAAAATATTCTTCAGGGGACATGAACTCAATCCTTCTTTTAAGTCCTACAGCTTTTTTATAGTAAGCAGGTTTCTTAAGTACACCATCCCAATAAGGAAGATCGGTAGTCTTTACAGAGAAAGGAAACTTTCCCTTCCCAAGACCTCTAGCAATTTTAGTTCCTGCCCCTACTCCCGCAAGAGCCATCTCGAGAAGCTCCTCTTTCCCAAGTCCTCCAGAAGTCATCCTCTCGACATTCCTTCCTGCTTGGGCTACAATGTCTTGGAGAAAACTCCTGTAGCCATACTTCATAGCCTCTTCAGTAGCTGGAGTCCTTCTTATTACTCTAGGCACTCTTTTTTCTCCTTTGGTTCAAAAAATGAATCAATCTAGCAATTCAAAATGCGCTAAATCATCTCTTTGTCCCTTCACATTGAAGGAGCCATCCCAAGCTCCTCCCCATCTTAGGGAGATTTCCTTTACAGAATTGTTTTTTGCAACAGTTAGTATAACTCCAGCTAAGTAAAAGAACCTTTCTCTATCATCCCAGTTAATAGGCCAAGGAACTATGTCAAAAGCCTCAGAAGGCACTTTATTGTGCTTAGAGAAAGGCCACTTTAAGTCCGAAAAGCCCTCTCTGAAGAACATATCCTGCTTATCCTCAGGTCTATGTCCCCAGATAACACTAAAGTCTACATACTTAATGGCCTCTTTAGCTACTAATTGTAGTAAAGGATGGCAGGTGGATAGATTCTCCAGGGATCTTTTTGAAAATCTGGGCATATTTCATTCTCCTGCCCTTATTATACCACAGGTAGAGGCTGTTGTCAATATTCAATGGCCCTCCAGGAGCCATATTTACCTCCATCATGCTGGAGCTGCCTGGCTCTAGGTCGTAATTGTCCTGGATTGATTCGAAAAATGAATCAATATAGTTCCTACCTCCCAAAGAAGATCTCCCAAAGACAAAGAGGAGGAGGCTGCATTTCATTGCAAATTCTGAAGTGGTTCAAAAATTGAATCAATGTAGTCACCCCCGTGGTGACACCTAAAGAGAGGAGTAAGAAGTAGAGAGTATCTGTCATACAGACCTCCCCCAGAGTCTCCCAAAGAGGGAGAGTCTCCCAAAGAGCAAGTAGCGACAGAATGAAAACTGGTATGAGTATTCTCCGGTTCTTTCCCCACCCCCCGAAGTTAGTAAACCCCCCAGAGGGTTATTGTAGCCCACCCCTCACTCCTCTGGCCCAAAGTGGACAACTTTGTTGCCTACTGGCCTACATTAGCCCAGTCAAACTAACCCACCCAGTGGACATTGCCTGAAGTCCAACAACATTAACTCCCCCTGCCCATAATGTCAACAGCATTGCGTCAAAAAATGAACCAATGTAGTCCACGTCTCTTCCCTCTACCAATGTTAGCACTACCTAACACCCTATCGGACAACTAATACATGGTGTAACAAATAATATTTGTTTGATTGACGCACCCCCATTCCGCCGGTCAAATTTATTCGTAGTTAGGTCTAAAGTTCTGTAGTTAGTTTTTTTTTTTTTTTT
>Ga0222679_1000666_pt1 | contig 11536 bp, 13 predicted proteins | sample AntAcemetagen939_FD_179843 | JGI IMG/M metagenome (GOLD analysis project Ga0222679, IMG submission 179843) | Saline water microbial communities from Ace Lake, Antarctica - #939 | ecosystem: Environmental > Aquatic > Non-marine Saline and Alkaline > Saline | place: Antarctica: Ace Lake...
CAAATTGTTTTTGTACGGTCCACCAGGAGGATTCAAAACTAGAACGATGTTAAGGCTTGCGAATGTTCCAGATGGAGATCCCGAAGCTTTGGCAATTGTTGATACTGAATTTGGTTCAGATCATTATGCCGATGAATTTAATTTTCTGCGCCTTCAAACCAATGACCCCGATGAAATATTCAACGCTACGAAAAGGTTGTTGAAAAGTCCTGGGAAAATAAAAACATTAGGGTTTGATTCTTTCAGCGTATACTATGCTAGTTTAATGGCTAAGTACGTTGACTTATATCTCAAACGAGAGATCAGCTCGAAAGGGCACAAAAAAGAGTATTACGTTTTGCAACCACGAGACTATCAGCCGATCAACAGAGAGGCCGAAAAATTCATTCGCATGCTTTTAAGTTGCGATTTGAACGTAATTGTTACGTGCCAAAGTAAAGAACAGTGGGGCGATAATATGAAGGTCATCGGATCGACCTTTGATGGGTTTAAGCGGTTGCCATATTATTTCGACACCTCAATCGAGGTGGAGGAAAACAAACGATATAAAAGCGGGTTTTCAGGAACGGTTAAATTAAAGGACCGGACAAACAAGTTAAAAGTTGGTGAAAAAATTCCATGGGAAAATGATCAAGCCATTTATGACTATTTGGTAAAGTCTTTCGGGCAGGATTTTTCTACCGGACCTGATACCGTTGGATATCAGGATGATGAAGTCAAAATTCATCCAGTTGAAAAAGCTGTTTCCAGCAAAGAAGATACAAATCAGACTGCGCCCATATTTCCTCCTTTTTCGCTCATATTTCCTCCTGGCACAGAACACAAAAGCGAGCCAAAACAAGAAGAACTCAAGTCTAAGTCTGATTTTAAGAAACAAATCAATGATTCGGAAGAACCTGTCCATATGGAGCAGCTTAAAAATATCGTCAAGCTGAAAAGTGAATTAAAAATTCACAGTAAAAAAGAGTGGGCTGAGTTATTGAAGATGGAGCCTTTCAATGTTAATTCTGCTAAAGAATTTACAATTGATATGGCAAATGAGTTCATCCGGATGCTAGTATTGAAAAAAGCAGGGCTTGAATATAGTCCGGCTATTGAAGAAAAGGAAAATGTTGAAGATGCTGGAATTTCTGAAAGTGATCTTTTAAAAAAAGATGTATTTCAAGTAGTTGCTGCAAAAGATAAGGAAGAGGCTCCCGGTGATTACGACAAACAATTGGATATTGAAGATGATGATCCAGGAGGCAACGACTTACCGTACTGAATGAACCGTCTTGATTATCTTATAAATCAATTTGGGTATCCCAAGGTTTTCAAGGCAGGATTATCAAAATTGGGATACCCTGGAACATGGGCAACAACCAAGATTGAAATAAACAAAATACAACAACAATTAAAACAAAGGAGAAAAGAATGGCTGATCAATTAAGTTGGGATTCTGTTGAAACAACAGAGGAAATTTCTGAAAAAGAATTCAAAAATGCTGATCAAAAATGGCCTTTGATTGGACGGTACGCTTGCACTTGTGTTGAGAGCAAACCTAGACAAGCTGATTTGAAAGATTATTCCTGTTTTAAGGCCAATTTAAAATGGAGAATTGATAAAGTTTTTGAAATACAGGGAGAAGGCGCGACCGAGGATCAAGATGAATCATTCAACGGAAAATTTTTATATGATGATGTCATGCTTCCTCATGACCAGGAAAAAGAAGCGATCAAAAAAAGACGAATTTTTGTTGCTAAAAAAATTGGCCTCATTAAAGGAAACGCAAATTTGAACGCAAGAGCATGGGGGTCAGATGTCCTTGGAAAACGCGCCGTTCTAACTGTTGATGAGAATTCATATGTTAAAAATGGAAAGACCATTACAAACAATCAGGTGTCATTTTATGGATATGAATCAATTGATTCGGTTGACATGAAAGAAATAGAAACCGACAATTTCGCTGACATTTAACAAAGGCTGGTCAATATGATTAAAAGGGCAACGCATAACAATAAAACAATTGCTTTTAGTGAAATATTGCACACATATACACTGGATGATTCTTCCCAACAATTTATTTCAGGAACTCAATTTATCGGTAAATATTTTCCCACATTTGATAAAGAAAAATGGTCCGCTTTCGTTGCTGATCGTGATGGGATAACAATCGAGCAGGTTCTTGAAAAATGGGATAAAGAGAAGGTTCGTGGTACTACTTCAGGAACTAATGTTCATTTATATGCCGAAAAGCTTATTGAAGGAAAGCAAAACTTACCGCTTCCGTCCAGCGATAGAGAAAAAAAACTTTTTTATAAAGTAAATATTGCCGTTGTTGCCCTTTTAAAAAATTTTAAATTTATAGAAGCTGAAAAAATTGTTTTTAGTCCAAATTTAGGCGTTGCCGGAACTATTGATTTGCTGATGTTTGATCCGGCAACGTTAACTGTAATTATATTAGATTGGAAACAAAACAAGAAAATATCAAAAGTTAATAATTATGATTCTGCTTTATACCCGATAGATCATCTTGAGGACACAGATTTAAATAAATACGCTATGCAATTGAATTTATACCAACGAATTTTAGAGGAAGAAAGCTATTTTCCAGGAGCAACTGGAGGCTTCAAGCGAGTATTGGTTCATCTTACATCAGATTATAGCATAAAGAATAAAATTATTAAATTACCTGATATGCAAGTAGAAATTAATAATATGCTTAAAAATTATTTTTATAAAGAAAGTATAACGGCATGGAAGAAATAGGAGCTTTAAACAGAATTATTTTTTCAAATCAAAAGAATTATTTTTTAATTGGTGCGTTTAATAGAGAAGTAGATTTTGGATATGAATCGTTTACGGCTGTAGGCTCCATGGTAGATCCCCTTGTCGGAATTGAATATAGGCTACAAGGGGAATGGATTGATAATCCAAAGTTTGGTAAGCAATTCAAATTTTCAGCCTATGAAGCTATGGAGCCTGAAGATACAGCCGGAATTTGTAAATATCTCGTGATGACCTGCAAAGGTATCGGGCCTTCAACAGCAAATAAAATTATGTATGAATATGATGTTAACGCCATTGAAATATTAAAAAAAAATCCTGATAAAGTATCAAAGGAAATAAAAGGAATTACAATTGAACGGGCAAAAGAGATCCAGCATGATTTAATGCAAAAAGAAGAAATGGAAAAAACGATTATTTCTCTTGAAAAAATATTTTACAAAATAAAAGGGTTGAGAAAGGATCTTTCCATCCTATGCATAAAATTTTGGGGGCATATGGCAATCGGTTTAATTAAAAAAAATCCTTATATCTTAACTGATATAAAAGGAGTTGGATTTTTAACTGCTGACCAGATAGCCCAAACGTTGGGAATAGCGCCTGATGATATTTTTAGATTGAAAGCTGGCATACAATACGGAATTGAACAGGAAACCAGGACTGGGCATGTTTGGGTTCAATTAGAAAACTTGCAAGAGGTCGTAACAAAATTATTGAAAATCAATTTAACATTTTTTAATGCTATCGAAGAAATGATTTTTGATAAAATATTGGTAAAAAAAGAACTTTCATCAAAAATTTTTTATAGCTTGGATAAATTAGATAAAAACGAAACCATTATATCCGAAAAGGTGATTTTATGCATACGATACCAATTGCAGACGGAGGGGATAGTGATACCGAAAATAAACAACAGGATGATATCAGTGGAATAATCCTTACGGATCAACAACAAGATTCCGTTGAAATGGTTTTAAATAATCAACTATCTATTTTAACCGGGGGTCCGGGGACTGGAAAAACAACCACTATTAAAGAAATTATCAAGCAAGCAAAATCAAGAGGATTGATTATAGAACTTTGCGCGCCTACCGGAAAAGCTGCCAAGCGCATGATGGAAGCAACAGGTGGGTTTGCGTGTACAATTCATAAGCTCATGGAGCCGCAAGTTGGTGATAATGGTATATTCTATTTTACAAAAAATGAAATCAACCAAATAAAAACAGGGTTAGTAATTGTTGATGAAGTCAGCATGGTAACCAATAATTTAATGGCTGATTTTTTAAAAGCTATAAACATAAAAACAAAAATATTGCTGGTAGGAGATAAAGGGCAATTACCAAGTGTGGGGCCTGGAGCAGTATTAAGAGATTTATTAAAAACAGGCATAATACCGACTATAAATCTTACAAAAATACACAGGTCAGCCGGTGACATCGCTTTTGCATGCCAGAAAATAGAGCATGGAAAGGTTTATAAACCTTCTGATAGTCTAGATTTAGACGCAATACCTCCAAAAAATTTACGTCATATTGAGGTTTCTACGCCAGAGGCTATCCAGTCTGTTATCAAAAAATTGGTTTCTGAAAATCTTTCAGGACGCGGATATGATCCCACCTGGGACGTTCAAATAATTTCTCCAATGAACTCCAGAACAAATTTAAGCTGCCAGGATTTAAATTTTGAAATGCAAAAAATATTGAATCATGATGCAAAAAAAATGAATGGAACATCTTTTTGCATAGCAGATAAAGTGATCAATACAAAAAATAAAATTATGCCTGCGGTTCATAATAAAGATGAATTAATTGTAAACGGAGATATCGGATATATTATTATGGACCCCAAGGCAGAATCAAAAGAACATTATTTTATAAAATCAAGAACATTATGTGTGAATTTCATAAATCCAGATAGACAAGTTTATGTTGAGCGCCGGGCGAACAGCCTTTTGCACGCCTACGCAATCACTTGTCATCGCATGCAAGGGTCAGAGGCCCCAGTGATTGTTATCCCGGTTCATAACACCTTCGGGCCATTTGTAAATAGATCATGGATTTATACCGCTATCAGCCGGGCGAAAGAAATTTGCATAACGGTGGGAAGGTTTAAGGCCATCGAATCCGCTATTCACAGGATAGATTCACAAAAAAGAAAAACATTATTAACAGAAAAGATTATGTCTATGTATAAGGAAGATTCTTTTCTTGAATTGCAATTGCAATGCATTTGAGGATATTTTAATGAAAAATTTTACAATCATTGTTGATACCAGGGAACAAAAACCTTTTTTATTCAAAGGAATAGATCCTCAACCAAAAATTATTATTAAAAAATTGGATACTGGAGATTACAGCCTTGAAGGATATTCAGATCAAATTTGCGTCGAGCGTAAATCAGTTATTGATTTATTTGGTTCATGCGGATCAGGCCGGGAAAGGTTTCAGCGCGAAATAGAACGCATGGGGAAATTCGAATATGCAGCTATAGTATGTGAAGGCGATTGGCAACAAATCTTAAGAAGTTCGCAAGAGTATACCATGATGCTACCAAAATCAATATTTGCTTCTATTGTTGCATGGGAGCAACGATACAATATTTATTTCTGGCCTTGTGTAAACCGGAAAATGGCTGAAAAAACAACATATAGGATTCTCGAAAGATATTATCGGGATAGAAGTTTAATATAATAAAGCAAGAAATAACACCATGATGAATTCAATTGATAAGGAATATTTGACAACTGAAGAGGTTTCAAAGTTAATAGGAATTTCAAGACAAACGTTGCATAATCACAGATCAAAAAAGAAAGGAATCCCATTCATCAGAGTTTTTAATCGTACCATTCGACATAAAAAGGTAGATGTACAGCAATACATGGATTCGAACGCAATTGATATGAACCTTTGATTTTATATTTTTCTGAATGGATGGGATAAATGATGCAAAAACCACAAACAATTGATCAGATAAAACAAGCAGTACTTTCCCAAATAAATATCATTTCAGAATATCAAGAAATGGGTGTTCGATTAGCAGGTTCAGGCGCCCCAAATGCCCGTGGATGGGTATTGGTATATTCTCCATACAAAACCGAGAAGAAACCGTCTTGCGGTATATACCTTGGTAACACCAATACATACAGGGGATATCTTGTAGCTTTCAATAGAGCTGGATCATCTGGAAAAATGGTATGGACGTCAAGTCTATTTGATTCTGCCCGTGATTTGCATCCTCAATTGTCAGGATGTAATTTCATTGAGATATTGGAATTTTATGCCAAGAAATTAAACATAGATTTTTCTGCAAAAAAAATTAAGAAAAATAGTAAATCCAAAAAAACAGGAATTATAGAATCCACTTATGATTATCGTGATGAAAAAGGAAAATTGATATTTCAAGCGGTTCGCTTTAGAGATCCAAAGTCTTTTAAGCAACGACAACCGGCATCGAGTGATGAATCAGATGATAAATGGATATGGAATCTTCAAGACATCGAAATCATTCCATATAATTTGCAAGAGATTATCAAGCCTGAAAATGAAATTATCTATATCGTTGAAGGTGAAAAAGATGTTGATAATTTAAAAGCAATTGGAATCACGGCTACATGCTGCCCTATGGGGGCCGGGAAATGGTGGCCGAATGTAAATAAATATTTTGAAGGTAAACACGTTATAGCTATTCCGGATAATGATATTCCAGGACAAGATCATGCTGAAAGAGTTTACCGGGAGCTTTCGCCAGTTGCACAATCGATTAAAATTATACAGCTTCCCGAGCTTCCAGAAAAAGGGGATGTGTCCGACTGGTTAGAATCAGGTGGGCAGATGGATGATTTAATTGCACTTGTTAATCAATCACCTGAGAAAAAGCAATATGATGATGAAGTATCGCTATTGAACAAAAAACATATTGCAATTATGATTGCCGGTAAATTTGTAGTCATGAATGAAGAAATAAACCCGGTATCTAAAAGAATAGAAACCACATTTTCATCTGTAAACGATTTCCGCAACAGATATTTAAATCGCATGGTTCTAAATCCTAAGTTTGGTGAATATGGTCAAAAGAAAGAAATTACAGCCGCTGAATTATGGTTAAAATCAATCAATAGACGTGAATGTGATCAAATTGTTTTTGATCCTGACGATAATAACAAAGGATTGTATTCAAATTGTTATAACCTATGGCGCGGATTGGCTACACAATCGATTAAAGGTGATTGGTCCTTATACCGGGATCATATTTTTTCAAATATCGCCAGCGGCAACCAGAGCCATTATAATTGGATTATTTCATGGATGGCGCGAATTGTTCAAAATCCTGGTGGAAAACGTCCTGGAACTTCAATTGTGTTAAGGGGAAAACAGGGGACCGGAAAAGGAGTGTTTCTTACAAATTTTGGTAAACTTTTTGGTAATCATTTTTTACATATTAATAACCAGTCGCAACTTGTTGGAAGATTTAATAATCTTTTTAAAGATGCCTTGTTTGTATTTGTCGATGAAGGGTTCTGGGCTGGTGATAAATCAGTCGAAGGGATTGTAAGGGGGATGATCACAGAAGATATTTTGATTGTAGAGCCAAAAGGAAAAGATTCATTCATGGTAAAAAATCATATCAATCTAGCCATGGCCTCCAATAACGAATGGGTCGTTCCAGCCGGTATGGAAGAAAGACGTTTTTTTGTAATTGATGTTGCTGATAATTGCATGCAAAATATCTCATATTTTCAAAAAATATCAAAACAAATGAATAACGGAGGGCATGAAGCACTTCTTTACGACTTGTTGCGTTGGGATTATGAAAATGAAGCTGATATAAAAAAAGTTCCTCGCACTTCTGCATTATTTGATCAGATCCTTTCATCAATGAATGACGTTCAAAAATTTTGGTATGAAAAAATAAGAGATATGAAAGTATCTAAAAAAAATAATGATTGGGATGGTGAGATTTATTGTGCTGAATTATATAATGATTATGTTGAACATTCTAAAATGTTAGGATTTAAAAACATTAGGATAGATAGACAGTTTGGGAAAGCGTTAAGACAGCTTTGTCCATCCTTGCGTAGGCGAAGAAAAACAATGGATATAAGCGGTAAACAGGAATGGTACTATATTATTCCTGATTTTGCAGAATGTGTTTATCATTTTGAAAAAGCAGTTGAAATGGAAATGGATTGGGATCGTGATGATGTTTACGATGGACGATAAAGATTATTAACATGGTCTTTTGGTGTTTTAATGGCTGCTTTTAACATATTGATATAATTACAACTATCATATCAAGACCAAGAAGACCAATAAAAACGATGAAATTGATAGAGATCCAGATAAATAAAAAAACTATGCAAGCTTAGGAGAAAATCATCAAAATTGTATAGTCTATATAACTAATATTACTATTTATTGATCTTCTAGATCTTAATAAGATAGTAGTAAGTATAACAGTTACTTAAAAAATCGGTCAATAGGATAGCAATGATCTTTAATGATCTAATTAATAAGATAAAATACAGGTTTGAACATGTTATATTTTTTAGGGTGGTATAAAAGTGTATATAAATTGTAATAAATACAATGATTTATATTTTTATGCATCAATTTATACATTTTTAATAAATTTTTTAACTAAAATAAAGATACTGTAGGATAAAAAATGGTAGAAGAAAAAAAACAAGAATATTCGCGGAAGAGGTGAAGGAGGGAACCAGATAATGCCAAAATGTAAAATAATACAAGAAGCACAGAACTGTTCGCAATGGTTCATACTCGGAGACCATCCGGACGTGACTGGATTTAACAGTCCGTTTCAAGAAAAATGTAGATTATGTGGGGAGGATATGTCCGCCCACGGTTGGATAGATTTATCCGATTCCGACGAATCATCCCCTGTGTGCCCCGGCGATTGGATATTAACAAACGCGCGTGGACACGTCTCTACCTGGTCAGATATAGCTTTCAAAAAGGTGTTTAAATTATGCTAAAATGTAGAAAGAAATCAAAAGTTTATGATATGGTTCAGTGGTTCAAAATGGGGGATCATCCAGACGTGATACAGGACCCGGATGCCTATAACGGATTATGCAAAATGTGTGGAAATAACCGGAGAGATCATGGATGGATCAAATATTTGTACCAAGGTGGTTATGTCTGCCCTGGAAACTACATCGTCGATACCGGATTGGGCTATTCGGATAGTTACAAACCCCATGTTTTTCATGAAACATTTGAAATAATCGGGGAAAAATAAAACATGAGGAAACGAGGTCGGCGCGATGGCATTGAATACGAATTCTTGTGTGGATGCATCTACAATTATTATATTGTCGGCCAGCGGAAAGGACACTGCCCAAAATGTGGTCCCGGAAACTTGATCGAAGCAGTCCTAAAAAATTGTCAGGATTGCGGAGCAGAATTGAGACTTCCCGTCAAAGCCTCAAGCCGACTTCGCTGTGATGTTTGCAGCGCCAAGAAAGCAACCGGCGACCACATGAAATCCAGGGAGCGTAGAAAAACATTGCTACAGGAAGATCATTTAACGATGCGAGAGGCGCAACATGCGTTCCGGTGCGGTGATCCGGTTGAGAAAACAGCGTCAATCTGTCCGTGTTTGAAGTGCCCTATTCTTCCGTTGGACAAAAAAGACAGGCAGGAGTGTAGTGGATGCAAAAAAAAAGAAGAATATATGGCGCGGAATCACCGGGAAGACATGCAGGGATTTAAAGCTTTTTGAGAAAAATCAAGGACCGGACGCAAAGGGTGTTGTTATAACCCCATGAAAAAGAGTAAACAAATGCAACGGGTGCAAATAGCCGCACCGCTGATTAAAATATTATGTGCTTACAAGCACAACCGATCAGGCTGGTTCGAGTCCAGCTCGTTTGCCGAGATCAGGTGAAGGACACGGTTCGAGTCCGTGACAGCGTAAGCTAAGGGAGTATCCCGCCAGGTTCGGGAAGGCATGACAGCCAGGAAAGACTGGCACATAATAAAAAGTTGAAGCTTGATATCGCTTTGCTCACCACTTAACAGAATATTATAAAACCTACAAAGGAAGGAATAAAAGCTATGCCAAAATTTAAAAAAAAACCCGTTGAGATTGAAGCTATGCAATACCTAAATGATGAGTCATCTTATGATATTTTGCATTGGATAAATGAAGGACAGTACAAGAGAAAACCGGAGGTTCCCTTTGCAACGTGGCTAAGTGGAAAACTAACTATTCCTACACTTGATGGTGATCATGTCGCTAATATTGGTGATTGGATAATTAAGGACGCTCGGGGCGAATTTTATATTACAACGTGTGCTCCGCAACGCTGAACTAAATTATTAGCTCTGGACAAGCCAGGTTAATCAACTGCATGGACAGGACAAATCGCTTATAGGGAAGGGCAGAGAATGAAAAAATATTTATCATACGGTGGTGGTGTCAACAGTGTTGCAATGATGCTTTTACTTCTGGACCAGAAAGAAGACTTTGAAACTATATTTGTGGATCATGGAACCGATTGGCCTGAAACTTATGAATATTTTGAAATGTTCCAAGTATGGCTTGGAGATCATGGTCATAAAAAAATCACTGTTTTGAAACCGGATGTTGAGGGGTACGAAAACCTTTATGAATATTTTTTACATTACAAAATGGTACCGTCTGGGTTTAGGAGAATATGCACAGATAAATTCAAGGTCCGGCCAATACATAAATATGTTGAAACTCCATGTTTTATGCTCCTGGGCATAGATTACGGAGAGATAAACAGGGCAAAGATATCAGCACGAGACGGGATTGAAAATAGATACCCATTAATTGAGCATGAAATTGACAGGGATGAATGTAAAAAAATAATCACTGACCATGGATTGCTAGTTCCCATGAAATCCGGGTGCTATATCTGCCCGTTTCAGCGGATTGGACAATGGGTTGAGTTGAGGCGCAAACACCCTGATCTTTTTTGCAAAGCCAAAAAAATGGAGGATGCTAATATGGAATACCGGAAATCAAGGGGTAAAAAAGCCGGGACATTAAACCGGAGTGGTAGAAGGTTGAAGGCAATTGTTAGAGCGGATCAGTTAAGCCTTTTTGAACAAGACAACTACCCGCCGTGCGAGTGCGGGCTTTAAAAAACTCGCAAAGCAAAAACCGCTAATAAGTTATTGCACCGAACAAGCCGGTGAACAACACATTATCTCTGGGTAAAGGAGGATTGATCAATATGGCAATACCAGAAACAAAAGATAAGCGGGGAGTAGACTGCCGGAAAACTCAGGCAGAAGTGGAGGCGTTGAAAGATCATGTCAAATTGTTAATGAAACAGATTGATATGATTAAAGCTGAGATATCGATATTAAATTGCAAGGTCGATGAAGCATGCAAGCCAAGAACCTTATTGATACGATAGCTTATTTTTACAAGAACATTGCCTTAATGGAATAGGGGGGGCATTAAACAGGGGGGGGGCTTATAATATGCGGGGGCATAGGCTGTACCATAGCCGCTGTTCTGTGGTGTGATCATGCGCATGTGATACTGGTATGTGTGTATATGTAGGCTCATACGAATGTGTATAGGGAGGGGGTATAGTAGGTGTATGCATAGGCTGATATGTGTGTGTATTAAATTTTTATGTTGATAAACAAATATAACCGGATTATAATATGTTATATTTTATTCGTTGTGTTGTCTAAGTGTTTTATTTTTTTCATGATCTAAAATAAAAAGGTACTCCCAGGGGGAGTGGTTGCGCTAAGGAGCGCAGAGG
>Ga0222679_1000675_pt1 | contig 11390 bp, 18 predicted proteins | sample AntAcemetagen939_FD_179843 | JGI IMG/M metagenome (GOLD analysis project Ga0222679, IMG submission 179843) | Saline water microbial communities from Ace Lake, Antarctica - #939 | ecosystem: Environmental > Aquatic > Non-marine Saline and Alkaline > Saline | place: Antarctica: Ace Lake...
CTCTGCGTCCATGATTCCTCGTGCCGCTCTACTTGTGTCATTCTGGTTCACCTCTCCACTTGGCTAACGCCTTGGCGAACATCTCCTGTGACGTGTCGTTGGACTTCCACCGCTCCATCGCCTTCCATATCGGGGCCATGTGCTCGATGAGTGCTTCAAGGCGTACTCGTGCTCCGTCTGCGATAGCAAGTATCTTCCGTGTCTCCATCGCTGCGTCGTCTGCTCCTGCCTCGATCATGGCGTCTATCATTGCCTCTGCTTCTTGAGTGCATTGGAATCCAACCCATTGATCGGCTTCCTTCGTGTGTAGGTAATTAAAACTCCCTCCGCTCATGATGTCTCCTCTGCGTCGAGATAATTGAGATGCCATTCCGGGTGGTAGCGTCCAACCTTGCCGTCTACGTCGATGATGAGGTGCGCTCCGTCTGCTCCAATGATCGTCCCTTTGTTGCTCCCAAATTTGACCTTCCCTCCGATCTTTGCAGGCACATTGTAAGTCTGTCGTATGTAGTCCATAGCGAAGGCTCGGTCTAAACTTTGAAGCGGGTTCTCAATGGCTTCGATGAAGAGGAGCGCGATTGCCCTTTCGGGGCTGTCTCCGTGTGCCTCGTGTGCGACGCTGCCTGAATCGTCAGACGCGTGAGCATGGTAAGAATCCTCCGTAGTCTTGAGGGCTGCGTCGGGGGTAGAGCCGAAGATAGTAGGCCATAGCCGTTGCTCGGACATCACCGTGAACAGCTTCAACGCTTCGGCTTTGTCGTTCTGGTAGTCGGGGAGCTCCTGCCATCCCTCTCCTCTGCCTTCATCGTGCTCTTCCCAATATCCTTCGAGGGCGTCTTCCGTGGTCCGAATTGCAATAGCTCCGAGCCGCCTCGCGACGTCGATTCTTATCCTGAATTCCTTACCTAACTCTCGTGCTGCCATCCTTCCTCCCTATAATTCCAACTGCTTCGCTCTCTCTCCCGGCTTCATTCTTTGTCGACAGAAGCGCAATCGAGTCATGGTCAGCGTTCTAGGTAGCCGCTCTGCTTGTGTTCGCTTCGGTCGTCGACGTGTTCATTGCTTCATCCCTTGTTCGAAGAGGCTGATCGCCTTCGTTACGTCCTTGAGCCCTTTTGCGAAAGCGGTCGTGCTGACCGTAATCGCCGTGATCGCTCCTGCTATCCGCCCTCTCTTCGCTGCCTTCGTAACCACCATGGTCCCAAGGTCCGTTCCGCATATCCTCGCGTCAGGCCGTCGTTTTGGCCTTGCCTTGGGTTCGTTCATCAATGTCCTTGGTGGTAGAAGGGGGGGAGAAGGCGGAATCAAGCCCACGGTTCTATTCCATCGCCGTCGCTGCTAGTGCAGAGTAATTCGCGTTTGACTGTAGGAAATCTCGCTTCCATCCCCAATCGTCCATGACGTACTGCGCGAACTGGCTCTCCGATAGCTCGATCTCTGCCTCGGTGCACATAGATAGCATCATGAGAACGCGGTCGTAGTCTTCCGTGTGGTCTTCGGGGAATGGCATTCCGAAACGGAAGTTGACTGCGCCTCCTTCCTCTACGAAATGGAGTTGTTTTTTGAACCAATCCATTGCCTTCGCTCGGAAGCCCTCCGCTGCTTCGGCTGCGATTTTCGCGTGATTATCCCGGTTCGCTCCGATCTTCGCTTGAAGCTCTGCTACCCTAAACGTCAGTTGCATTCCTGCCTCCGTTTGTCCGTAGTCTTGTAGAAGAAGGTCTGATAAGTCTCTGGCCTCTTTCCTCGTGTCGATAGTCCACCTCTTCATCTCTGCCACCATTACCGTGCGCCCTCTCTCAGTCATTGTTCCTACCTAGAATGGGGAAACGCCTCTTGCTTGCCAATCTCTGTTCATTGAATCTCATCGTATTCATGGCTGAACGCGCCTGCGTTAATCGTGTCTAGTTGTCCGAATTCGTCCTCTATGATCCAGTTTCCCCAATGAACGGTCTTCGCGCCGGATAGCGTGATAAGAATCAAGAGACAAGAGCCACATCCTTCATTCAGAGGGTACAGCGAATGGATAGAACCCCGCCTCCGTTCCAACGCTATCTTCATAAAGTCGGGCCACGAATTTGTATTACGGCGAAACTCCTGGCTGATCTGAACAGCATTCACTTCGACTGCCTTTCTCGAATATTTCACGGCTGGCATTAGGCTCCCTGGATCGCTTTCGCCACTACGTCTATAAGACAATATGCTGCGTAGACAATGATGGCGCATCGTGCTGCTCCTGTGATGGCCTTGTCTACCGTCTCGTATCTTTGGCATATCTTAGCTTTTCTAAGCTGCCGTGGTATCAGACGTCCGATGTCTGTTCCTTCTAGCCGTGTTCTCATTCGGAACGGTCCTCTTCTAGCTCGAACTCGACTGCAAAGACCCATGGGTTTCTCTCTACTGCCTTCGGGTTGTCGATCCCGTAGATGCGCTCCCATACCTTGAAGAAGGCGTTTCGATAGACGGGGCTGCCGTCTGCGTGTTCGCAGTAATCGGACGGGTCGCATCCCTCCGCTCGTGCTTGTTCTTCGGTGATGTCCTTGAGCCATTCTACCTTGATGCCTGTGCAAATCAAGTCGATCCTCGAACAGCGTCTCGGAAGGTGGATGCTCGGTCGAAACTTAAGAGGTGACTTGCCGGGCTGCCAAACATACATGTCGTCAAGGCTCTTGTGCGGCCACTCCATCTTGATAAGTTCGTCCGTGCTCTGGACAGCCATGCGCTCCCACCATTCTTCGTAGCCGCTGTCGTCTGGGAGATCCCTTTCGGCTATGCAAACTCCGTCCTTGAACTGTACCTCGATGGGATCGTCGGGCATGAAGCTGGCAATCTTCCAAGCCTCGCGTACCCAAATCCTGTCGCCCGGAGAAGCTGTAAGGTTGACTCGAATAATTGTTGCGTCCTCGTGCTGGAAGATCGCTTTCTTTGAGTGGCTGCCAAGGTACGTCCACTCGTTGGGGTGCTTGTTGATCTTGTCGAGCCGTGGCATTCTGCGAGTTGCAGTTTTAGCTCCTGTCCTAATCCGCTCAATAGACCACGAGGTAAATCCTACGCCTATTTCTTTCCGTCCATCAGGGTTCATGGTCCTCTTCTCCCTTTATTCTGGAGCGGCCTTCTCAGGGTCTTCCGCAACGGCTTCGTATTCGACGGAGAGAAGTTCTTCTTTCACGATTTGAATCTCGTCGAACAGCGTGACAGACAGTGCGATCTCGCTGGCTTTCGTGAATGGTCCTCCTGCTCTCCGTGCGTTGAGATCAAGATGGTCGATGAATCTCTGGTCCTCCTGAGTGAGGCCTGCGGTTCCCCTTACCCCTCGTAGCTTTTTCATAACTTGGACTGCGAATGTGTCTGCCATGGCTTTCTCCTTTATTGCTTGGTTGCCTTCTGCTTCCATAGTGGAGCGGAACAGACGTTGCCCTCTTGGACCGTCTCCATCAGTTCGTATGAGATGGTTCCTACGTCGTCCACCTCTTTCGTATTCAAAAGCTCCCACGCCTTCTTGATCGCTTCCTCTTCCGTCTCTGCCTCAATGTCGTAAATGTCTACGCTGCCTGCGAGTGGAATCTCTACGTCGAACTTTGCCATCTTCTCTCCTCTAGCTATCTCTGTTGGAGTCTACGCTGGCGCGAGATTTGACTCATCTTCCTCCCCTGCGCCGTACTCTTCTTCTTCGGGCCAATCTGCTTCGGGGCCTACCCATGGAATCTCGCATCCCTCGTATCCCCACTCTTCGTTCTCCGCGAGCCATTTCATCACGGGAATGGTGTGTTTGTAAATCGGGATCATAGACGGGGTGTACGCTACTCTTCCTGACTGGGCGTGGATGATAAGAACTCGTGAGTCAACCATCGTGACGTCTGTTCCTGCTCCTGCTGTCCTGTCTTCTGGAACAAGGAACATCAGTTGGTAGCCGTCTTCGGTTGTGATCCCGCAAAGCTCGTGTAGGTCAACCCTCATCGGGGGGCCTGGGGCTAGGTTCGGGTGGACGATAAGGAAGGAAGTTAGCTCTCGCTCCGTCTTCTCTCCGTTGAGGTAGGTGTACTGCTTGATGAGGTCGATATTCCTGTCCCACAATGCTTGCTGTGACTTCCTGATTCCGTTCCAGCCTTCTTCCACCTGGGGAATAATCTTTCGGATATGGAAACTGTTTCTGTCTTTCATGGCTTGCACGGCACACCTTCCCTGCTAACGAATACAACGAGGCGGCGCACTACGCAGTGGTGAACAGGTAGAGGCCTATCTGAAACGCGCCATCCACCACAAAGCGGGGGCGGTAGGAGATCAGAGTGGGCCAACGCGCCGCCTCGTATCTTTTTCATCTAAGGCTCGAACAAGAACTTTGACACGGACCTACTTGCGGGGCTGCTCCCTCTTGCTGCCAAACGATAGGCAGCGTGACAATCGTTTCGCTGCCAAGCTGGTTCCGTGCGCTGATAACAACGACTGCATTCTTTCGCTTCGGTGCGTCTACTCCGCAACTCGGGGTCGAGCTTCCGATTGGATCTCCGGGTCGCCACAATCCTGTCGGCGTAAGCACTGATTTGTCGTCTGGGAAATGAGGGGGGTCGCCTGCTCCGATAATCCATCGAACGAGTCGGGCGTTGTCTTCGTATGTCGAGAAGACTTTGAGACTTCCCATGATGGCTGTGATGTTGGTTTGGATAATCTCTCCGGGGCGTGGATAGACGCCGTACTTGTCTGCCTCTGTGCCACCACCGGAGCATCCGTGTTCCTGTTTGTTAAGGTCGATGGTCACGAGGTTGAGAAGCTGGATCGTTCCTGCTACGAAAGGTCTTTCGAGAACAGGTGGAAGGTGATTCACGAGATAGTAGGTTGATGCGATTGTCTGTCCGTTCCTGTCTCGAATTGTCGCTCGGTGCTTCCCTGCCTTATCAATGAATATGCCGACCTGGGAAGTTCCTGCCTTGAGGATATTGAGTGTCTTGCCGGTTCCGGTGTGGATAACCGATCCGGCCTTCGCATTGATGTATTTGAACTGAACAACCGAACCCCATGTCTCTAGGTCCGGCGTGTACTCTCTCCTGCTCGTAACGAGCGTTGTCTTTTTCCTAAAACACATGAATCCCCCTTCGCTGCTTTTGTGGCTCCGGGGCAGGTCGAAGCCTGCCCCTTTGCCCTCCGTCGCTTGCTGTCGAGGAATGGCAATAACCCCGGCAACTTCTGGACGCGTCTAAACTATTCGTGGTGCGTCGTCAGTTTGCTCAACCTCTTTGATTCGTGCTCCCTGCGTCACGCCTTCGTGTGCCATCGCGAATTTTATCACATGTGGAGAATATCCTGTGATATTTGTCCAAGGATGATATCCAACTCCGTTCTTCTCGGAAGAGACGTTGAGCACGTATCCCTTCGTTCCCTGGTTCGGGTTTGGCAAGGTGTCGCGATTCTGCTCATCTGTGATGATGATAAGCCGGTCGTAAGCTCCTGCCTTATTGATTGCCTTCACTGCGTCGTCCATTGCTGTCATACCGTGTGGCTGGCTAGAAACGATAGCGTCTCGAAGGCCGAACCCTCTTCGGTTCGGAACCTCAACCAAGTCGTTGCTGAACGTGAAGACTCGTGCTTCCTCGCAGACTTCTCTCGCGTGGATTGCCAACCCGCAGGCTGCGTCCATTCGCGAAGTCTCGTGTGCCGCTGCTCGGATAGTTCCGAATCCTTTCTCCGACAATGCTGCGTTCATCGAGTCTGAAACATCGACAAGGATGATCGTCTTGCCGGGGAGCTTTGCGCTCTCCTCGAACACTCTCATCATCGCTCGGTCCAATGCGTCTGAAACCGAAGGCGCGAACTTCTCTGCCGTGATGAATCTGGTAGGAAGAACTCGTGCGAATCGAAGGGTGTCGCAGTATTCGGAGATAGCCATTCCGCTGACTCCTGCTTCAACCATATTCCGAAGGTTCATAAGGAACGCCATAGCTGGGAGCTTGTCTTCTCTCATCAGTCGGATGAAGGTCGCTGCCTTGTCTGCCCCTGCTGAAAGAGCTACTTCCCACGTGTCCGGTGCTTCGAGAGTTCCGTCAACTAATCCCTTGAACCATCCTGCCTGCTCCGGTGTGTCGGGTGTCGGGTGAACAAGTCGGAGAACATCTCTGAGCGTGATTGCCGTCTTGCTCGATCCCTTCCACTTCCCAAGCTGGTAGGCATCGAACTGCTTGATGGCCTTCGCAAGTCCTCTCTTGATGCAGGCGGAAATCGGTCGTTTTTCGTTGCCCGTCAACTGCTTGCCGTACAGCCAGTAGAGCGACAGGAATTCTCCGAGCTCGTCAGGTCGTGCGATAACTCCTCGCGTGTATCCCTCTGTGCCGGGGGTTCCCCATCCACCGAGAATATCCTCAACGAGGAAACTGTGCTTGGGGCTGTCTGCCATCGCAACGACGACAAGCAACGGAGCGTGTCTCAGGTACAGCTTATTCCGTGCGCGTATAGCCAAACGCCCTGCAATAACAGGCTCAACGGCTTCGACGCAGTTGTAGAGTCGATCCGCTACGCTCTCTCCGTCCTCGTAGAACGTCTTCTCAAATAGCAAGCACGCATTCAATGTTCTTTCCAATTGTTGCGTGGGGTTGATAATACGTGCGCCTGCCCCCTCGTGCGTCTCTGGTCGAGTTGCCTGGCTTCGTTGGTTCGTTTTCACCGTGAATCCCCTCCTATGGGTTCAGGAATTGTCCTGCCTGCGTACGTTTGCCCCGGTGCTTCCTCCCGATGAGGTTGCGGGGATGCGGATTTAAGTTTGGGGTTGTCTCTGCTTTTTTGTAACTCCCCATCCGGGGCGAATAATTTCCCGGCACTCGGCACAATTCCCCAATGGAATTGCTGTCAGTTCCCGTGTGCTTATCAGCATTGCCTCGTGCCGGGTATAACTCATAGTGCGTCAGAGGAATTGTTGATAGCCGCGTGTTGATGATATATTCCTTTTCTTGTTGTCCTCTGATTTCCAAGCGCGGCATTCATCGCACCGGCAACCTCTCCTGTATCTAGCCGCGCAACCATGCCTTTTTGTTGGGGCCTGGCCTCTGCGCTGAGCTTTGATATTGCATGTCAAGTGGCTGAATGCAATATTGTCGAGGTTGAAAAATCTTCCGACTGGGTCATCCGTGTCAAGCCATCTCTCTTTGTGTTCTAAAGATAACGCCTCGATTGTCTCTATCTTTTCTCCGCAACGGAAGCAAGTGTCGAGCCCGAACCTCTGAATGAGGTCAAACAACACCATCTTCCTCAACCTATTGCATGCGGTTCCGTACGAAATTCCAAGCTGTTCGTTCTTCTTTCTGTTGCCGTTCGTAGTCATCTTTGACCTCCGTGGTCTTTGATGTTCTGTGGTGCCAGGGGCGCGACTCGAACGCGCGACCACCCGCTTAAAGGCGAAGTAACCCTTGTCTGCACCGTCAACAGACTAAGCCGTTGAGGAATTTTTGATAAGGGAAATTTAGGTGCTCTACCAACTGAGCTACCCTGGCAAAAAGGCTTCCAAGGGAATAAGCGTGGACGGGGATTGTACGGGCCGGGTTCCCCCGGCTGCGTCGTGTTAGATACGAAGTACCCGCTCCACTAGCACCGCTCGGTTGCCTTGTCAGATTCTCGACTTGTCAATGATCTCTTCGGGCCTTGAAAAGCAGGAAAGAATTTATGCTGACGGGGTAGTTTCACCAAAAGAAGTACCCGTCTGCTGCACTGTTCCTGCTTCTCAAAGACCGAGAGAGGTGAGTGGTGTGTGTACTCTACGCAACTTCGTTTTGTTCGGCTCACCACTGCGCCTCTGTTGTTCGATATGAACTATAGCGTGTTTCGATGCGGTTGTCAAGTCCTTTACTTTAGCTGGAAGATAGATGGCCCCAAGTTCGTCCTATTTTTATATCTGAAATAACTGTTCTTCCAACATCAAGAGATCTTCCGATACTGGCGCATGTTTCGCCGGTTGAAAGCCTCTCCAATACATCTCTAACCTGGGCTTCTGTCAGCTTTGATCGTGCGTGTCCCTCTCCTATGTTGCGGTTCAGTCCTGTGTCAAATGCGTGTTGGATGTTCTCTGAGCGCGTCACATATTCTAGGTTCCCCGGTGTGTTGTTCTTCTTCACTCCGTCTTTGTGGTTGATGTCCAATCCCTCTGGCTTCGGGCCTAGGAATGCCTCAGAGACCAAAGCGGAAACGTGAGTGGATTTCCCTTCCCCGTCTTTCCAAAGAGAAACAATCATGTACCCATTCCTAAGAAGCCCAGCCTTCAACACCCTGCCTGGGACAGCCCCGCCTCCGCGAGTAACTCTGCGAACCCGTCCGAGATTGCTAACTTCGTAATTCTGATTTCTCAAGACGCTTCTCCATTCTTCTTTCATACCTGGATCACCCTCAACGTCCACTCTGGAAACACTGTCTTAAACAAAGCTGCCCGTACTGGGAAGTCTCGAACACGCACTCCTTTGACTTCCTCGGCTATGAGCACTCCGTCTTCGAGGTAAGTGAAATCTGGAGTGTAGATTGTCTGCCGTCCTTTGTCGTTCTTCCCAAGGTGGAAATGAATACCGTGGAAGTGGAGGGCAACGATTCTGCCCTCTTTCTCCCATGCCCTTAAAACTTCGTAGCGATTGCCTTCTGCCTTGCTGTCGAACTTGATGCCTCTCCAGACGAACGGCTTAACGTGGTATTTGCCTGCCATGGTGTTTATAACCCCGTCGAGGGATTCAAGCTGTTTCACCGGCTGAATCCGGTCCCTGTGGCACTTCTTTGGTCGAGGCTTCCGGGCTTCCTGCCGTTGCTCCGAAGTCCAGCATAGTTGGTGGCGGACAGTCGAGACTTCCTACTATAGCTGCGATGGCGCACTTGCCTTTGCTCGCGTTCCACCAAGCGCATTCTTCTTGTACGCATTTCCCGAACGTATCCGGGTATCCGTCTCGTGTGCTTCTAACTATCCGCATCGGGCATTTGTCCGCCATCAGATTCCTCCTCGATGTCGATAACTGTGTCGTCTTCCTCGGTGATCTTTGCTCCGTGTGCTTGGAGGATGGTTCCCTTCTTGATGATCGTCTCTCCGGGGCGAATCTCTACCACCTTGCCGGTATCGTCATGCAGGACGTTGTCTTTCATCTGCCCTCTGACAATTCTGATCGGGCCTGTGACTAACTCGAACTTGCTCATGCGTTCTAGCTTTTCTGTCACCTCATCGAGCTTTGCCCAAAACTCTGAGGGCTTGCCGTTCTGCGCGATGGCTGCGAGTTCTACGAGGAACGCCTGATCCTTGACCTTCCGTAGGGCGTCGATCTCGTCAATCATCATCATGTTCACGAGGTCCGTGCTGCCCGTAACGGTTGCCCATCGTGCCTGTCGCTCGAATCGATTCGCTAGGCGGATGCTGAATCCGAGAAGCCCTGGAAGGTTCTCCCACTGCTCGATGTCTGTGCCTCCCTCATCGTTGAATACTTGGAATCGTCGCCACGCTCGCTTGAGGTCTGCCGTCTCGAAGTCTCGGAAGAACTCGAATCCCTGCGCTATCTCGAATCCGCTCTGCCGGAAGTTTCGAACCGCTGCTTCGAGCTTCGTCCTCTGTTCCTTCGCTGCCCGTGCTAGTGGCTCAAGCAAATACCAGATAGGCGTCGCGAGCGGGTCGATGAACTCTCCTGTGCTATCTCGAATGGTCAACACTCGAGAGTTTTCATCATGCCCGATGGCGTACTTCTCAACCTTGAACGGTGTCGTGATCGTGTGGAAAAGGTCGTGGCACTCTTGGCAGCCCCACGCTCCGTTTTCTTCCTGATTGACCTCGTGATCCTCTGGCAATCCTCCGATGCCCTGATGCCATTTCAAATGGACGTACTGGTTGCCGGGTGTTGGCTTTGCGTGAAAGAAATAGCAGTTTCCTCCAAGCCGGTTCTTCACTCTCTCTCTAACATCTTTTGCTACGGGCATGAATCCTCCCTTGATGGCAAAGGCTGTTCTGACCATCGCCAAATCGGTTTGACTTCAAGGAGCATGAATCGCTCGATGTTCCCTGCCTCTATGCTCCCACTGCCAACGATTGCGGTGTTGTCTATGTGGCTTGCTACTTCCATAATCTCGAAAGAAGCTGTGCCGTAGTGATGGAACCGTGCGAGCCAAGTCGCGTACGCCTCGAACTCGCGAAAGAACGGTGGAATCTCTCCCTTGTATTCCTTCTCTGGCTTGATCTTGACATCCGGCCTTGCGAGGCCGTAAGGCGTCACAAACAACAGCGGTAGCCGTGCTTCGTATTGATTCATTCCGTCACCCCTAAGTCTTCGATGGTTTTGATAAGGTCGAGCATCTGGCCTCCTCGGTGATGCCACGTGTTCCTCTTTGCAAACTCGTGCCGCTTCATCTTCCACTCCATGCTGCGCTGCGCTCTGTACGTCTCCCATACTGTCTCGATGAAATCCTTCGGCTCGGATATGCGTACGTTTCCGTCCATATCCTCCATCGACGGAAGAGGTGTAGACACGACCGGCAATCCGGCTGCCAAATACTCCCATGCCTTGATCGGGTCTGCGCTCAGTGAAATCTCGCTCCTGTCGAATGGAACGATGCCGACATCGAATGAGGCGTAGAATCCTGGAAGCCCCTCGAACGGAACCTTCCCGATGTTCTTCGCTCTTGGTATTGGGCCTGCTTGGTGGTTCGGTCCTACGACAACGACATTGAACTCCTCCGATAGTTTACAAAGAAGATCCCTGTCTACCCACTTTGCAATCGCTCCAACGAACCCGACGACGGGCCTGCCGTCCTTCCCAAAATCTTCTACGGGCTTTCTCGCTGTTCCTGGTATGACAACGTGCTCGGATGTACAAGCGTTCCTGACAAGATGAACTGGGAGTTCTTCGTCTGCTTCCATATGTGCTTGTATGCGGGATGAAGATGTTGTGATGATCGTGCTCTTTTCTACCATGGCGGGAACGAACTCTTCCCAAGTGGGGAAGCGGTCGCAAACGTCGTATAGGACTATGCCGGGCTTGTATTGCTCGATGAGGTAATGCGTCCGGGGCCATGTGGTATAGAAGACATCGAACGGGCCTTCTAGCTTGGTTCCCTGGTAGTCCACAAAGAGTCCGGGGGTGTCTGTCTCTTCTCTCTCTTTCCCAAACTCCTCTCGGTGGTTGCAAAAGATGGCGTCGTACCCATTGAGCGCGAACTGCCGCATCAGGTGGTGTGGCCTCTGTGTCATCATTCCCCACGTCACAATCGGTGGGTAGATTACGCTTGGTCGTTTAGATGGCATTTGCCCTCCGAGTCCTTGTATGGACAGTGTTTTTCCTTCTCTGGCTTGGGTTTCATTGGCTCGGATTTCTCAGCCCATCGAATGGCGTTCGACAAGTACCCCTCGAATAGAGTGACCCTGCCGAATAACGTCAAGGGCCGAAGGTACTCTTCCT
>Ga0222679_1000676_pt1 | contig 11366 bp, 12 predicted proteins | sample AntAcemetagen939_FD_179843 | JGI IMG/M metagenome (GOLD analysis project Ga0222679, IMG submission 179843) | Saline water microbial communities from Ace Lake, Antarctica - #939 | ecosystem: Environmental > Aquatic > Non-marine Saline and Alkaline > Saline | place: Antarctica: Ace Lake...
AACATGGTTATTAACTTTATTGGCGGGTTCGGAACTTCTTATGGTTACGGGTCAGCTACTGAAAATCTAGCAATCGCATTAGAAAAGACAGGAATAGATGTCCGTCTTTTGCGAATAACAGGAGAAAAGGCATTGGGATCATTAGAAGATATGACTCCTGATGGAACTAAGTTAGTTAAAAAACCATTTAAGAAATCTGATGTCGCAATAATTGTCGGACACCCACCGTTCTTTCACAATATACAGGATTATAAATATCGTATTGGTTATACGATGTTTGAGAGCGACAAGCTCCCTGATAAGACTAGCAAGAATCCTGATTGGGTTGCGGAGTGCAATAAACTGACTCGGCTTTGGGTGCCATCTAAATCTTCCAAAGACTTATACCAGAAGTCAGGAGTTAAGATCCCCATTGATATTGTAAGGAATGGTGTAGATCCTAGATTTTTTCCTTATTTTGAAAGACCAAAAAGAGATGTATTCACTTTCCTTTCCTATGGAATTTTGACAGTTAGAAAGAATCCAGGAAAAATATTAAGTGCTTTCCTTTATTTATTTAAAGATAATCCTGATGTTCACTTAATCTTAAAGACTCAAAGCGGAACATTGGGGCATTTACAGTTAGCAGAAAAGAACATCACTATTATTGATCGCAAGTATAAACACGAAGATCTATTGGAATTAATTAATAGTTCTGATGCTTTCGTTTTCCCTTCAAGAGGAGAAGGCTTTGGATTACCTCCTATTGAGGCTATGTCTACTGGACTTCCAACAATAGTAAGTGCAAATAGTGGAATGTTAGAATATTGTGATGGGGAATATAATTTCCCTTTACCTTGTTTAACTAAAACAAAGACAACTCATATTCCTAAACATTGGGGAGATATTGGTTATTGGGATGAACCTGATTATGGAATGTTAAAAGCTTCAATGAAATTCCTATATGACAATAAAGATTATGGGAAAAAGATCGGGAAGAAAGGATCTGAATGGGTGCAGAATAATTTTAGTTGGAATAATGCAGGTCAAACTGCAAAGCATATTTTAGAAGAAATGATTAAATAATAATACTATGGCAATTTTACCTTATACAGATATTGAGAAAGTAAGACTCTATATTATGGATGGATCTGTAAGTGTTCCAACAGAAGTTAGAGCATTTAGTGATGATGAGCTTGAAACCTTTTTATCTTGGAATTCAGGTAGTATAAAAGAAACATCACTTTATTGTTTAGATAGATTAATAATCCAGGCTGCTAAAAGATTTGATTACTCTCAGGGCGAAACTAAAGTTATGTATAGTAAAGTTGTCGCACAGATGCAATCACAAAGGGATAGGATCGCAGAAGCCGTTGATGTTGATGATCCTACTGGGGGAATGGTTATCGCTAAAGTAGAAACTAATGTCTTTGATAATCTAAAGGGGAGTGGAGATACTTTAATGTCAGCAGACAAGATTCTTTCTGCTGAATAATCCTTAATTTTAACAATATGGATGGAGAAGAAAACATATTTTCAAAAGCTTATGGAGCGGTTAAGTTAATTAGAAACAGATGCGTAAATTATTCTTTTACTATTGAAGATAATGATGCCCATGATTTTCAAATACCTATAAAGAATAATGATAATTGTAGCGTAGGCGTGTTTATAGTAGGGGGCGATGTAGTAGAAGCTTCTTATTATGCAAGTAACCAAGATGTGAAGGGGATAAATAATGTTGATTCAGATAGATGGATTAATGTTCATTATGCTTTAACTAATGAAGCTGGGCCAATGACAAATGCTTTAGCTCCGTTTGATCAGATGAATTATATTGACACATCAATTTCAAATAATTATTTAGTTTTAAGAGCGCAAAGGACATCAGGAACAAGTGACACAACTGTTGTCACAGTAGATATTAAGTATTGGTAAAATAATCTTTTATATATGGCTAGTACATCAACAACGACATCAAATAAAGGAGGTGGAGGCGGAACTGGAATCACTTTTGATCCAGGGATGGCTAATGGCGATTTAGGTAAAAAACTGGCGAATACTTTAGAGAAAGTGACAGGAATACCAGAATCATTAATTGTAGCGAACCACGCTTTGACATCTTTCACAAATGATGCAGGAGTTCAAGAAAAAGGAGTTTCTTTAGTAAACTTCAATCTTAACTGGGCTTATAATAGAAACACAGACGATCCAGGCTCACAGGAGATCGCTCCAATGGAGAACTGGATTAATCCGATACTAGCTTCATTGAGAACTCAAGCGGTTGTAATGGCACCAGCTATGACTATTTCAACTGTCTTTACCTTTTCTGGGATAGGAGATGATGGGACTGTATTAGCAGGAACATCTACTGTCTATTTTAGATCTAAAAGATATTGGGGAATAAGCGGATCAGTATTAACAACAGATGCACAAGTTTTAGCTGCTTTATCAGGAGAATTTGGTACTTCAAAGGCGGTGACTAAAACCTTTGATGCGAGTGCAGGAAGCCAGTATTTATATTTTTGTTATCCTACTACTTGGGGTGCGCCTTCTGGTACTCTATTTGGAGGGTTTGAATTTTCAGATTATGCTCAATCAACAATAGTAAACTTCACTAATGCAAGTGGACACTCAGAAGATTATTATTTACTAAGAACAAATAATACTTATAACGGAGCAAGCTTGAGTTGGGGAGTTTATTAATAAATAAATAAAATATGACATTAATAGCAGGAACAAATATAGCAGCACCAATAGTTCCTTATGATACAGCGGATAATCAAGCTACTCATAGAGATATATATGGGCAAGGTGGCTTAAGAACAGTAGCGGATCAAACTGCTTTGTTGGCTATAAAATCAAATAGGTGTGTAACTGGGATGTTAGTTTATAGAATAGATGATGATACTTATTATAAATTAAAATCTGGTTACAGCGATCCTTTATTAATAGGAGATTTTGAAGCTTTCGGAGGGGGAGGAGCGGAAGAATGGGTTATGCCTCCGGCTGATGATTGGTATGATCCAACTGGTGGATTGCCAGTAGCTCCTACTATTGGTGATAGATATATTGCTGAAAATACTGGGAATGGTTGGACACAAGATTATGTTTATGAATGGGATGGCAGTAATTGGATAGAATATCCACCAGAAGAAGGTTGGATGATCTGGATGTTATTTGAACTCATATTTTATGTTTTCTTTTCTGGAGGTTGGATGGAAGTTGGAGCAGAATCATTCCTTAAGTTAGATGGTTCAAATGCTAATTCTAATATAGATATTGGAGCTTATGACTTTGCAACGACTGGTGCAATAGCTGGTGGTGCAATAACAGGAACAACATTTAATGCAGGAACATTATCTGGAAATAATAGTGGAGATCAGACTATCAATGGAGAAACAGGAACATCAATAACATTAACAACTGGCGACATTGGGGAAGATACAGACAAGAATTATGTTAGTGATGCGGAATTGGTTGTTTTACAAGCTACGTCTGGTTCAAATACAGGCGATCAAGATTTATCAGCGTTAGCTCTTAAAACAAATGTTTTAGAATTAGATAATGTAAGCGTATTTACGCCAGATGCAGATTACGAGCCAGCAACGAAAAAGTATGTTGACGATAATATCCCATCAGGAGTTATTTCTTTTGAAGGGGGAACGGCAAATGGATCAATATTAAAAAAGAAAAGTGATACTGAGATGGAAGCAGTAACAGGAATATCAGAGCTTCTTATTGTTTCAGCCCACTCTTTAGCCACTTTTGTTCATACAGCAGGAATCCAAGAGAAAGGAGAAACGCTTAATGCCTTTAACCTTAATTGGACTTATAATAGGAATGGAGATGATCCTACTTCACAAGAAATTGATAATGGAATTGGAGTGTTAGCAGTAGCTTTGAGAACCTATGCCGTATCAGGCGCAGGGTTGACCACAGACACGACTTACCAAATAGATGCAATAGGAGATGACACAAACCCTTCAAGCCGCACAGCGACCGTTTACTTTAGAAATAAGAGGTATTGGGGAGCTAGTGCAACTGTTTTAAATGCTTCAAGTACAGGGGCGCAAGTAAGAAGTGCTTTGTCAGGAGATGAGTTTGGGACTTCTATTGGCGTAACTAAGACATTTGATGCTAGTGGAAATGAGCCAGATGGTAAATTCCTTTATTATTGTTATCCAACATCTTGGGGATTACCTAGTACATCAAAAGTTGGTGGATTGGATTATAGCGATTATACTTCATATACAATTACCGCCTTTGAAAATGCTAGTGCGCATACGGAAAATTATTATTTACTTGTTTCAAATAGCGCACAAAATGGAGCAGCCATTACTTGGCAAATCGGATAATTTAACTTTAATTTAATATGGCAGCAATATCGGGAACAAATCTAGCAGCAGGAATAGTGCCGTTCACAACGGATGATAACTTCCCTACCCACGAAGATATTTATGGTAAAGGTGGATTAGTTGTCGTAGATGATGAGGCTGAAATGCTTGCTACTAAAACAAGTAGATTAAAAGAGGGAATGTTATTTTATGACATTGATGCTGGTAATTATTACAAATTAAATGGATCTTGGAGTACGCCACTTGTTATAGGTGATTTTTCAGAATTTGATTTTGTGGAAAGTGTAAATGGAGAAACCGGTACAGTAGTATTAACAACTGGTGATATTGCAGAAGATGCAGATCATAATTACGTTACAGATGCACAACAGACAGTTCTCGGTAATACTTCAGGAACTAATACAGGAGATTTAATAGCAAGGAGGGGAGAAATGTATATAGATGAATTGGTTGTTGATCCTGTAACGATTGATTTTGATTACCCATTTTTATTTGATGGGCTTAATAATAATTCAGTTTCAGGAATTACTTCATATGTAGGAGCAAGGGGATCTTTTACAGCAGTTGTAACAGATGGAGGAAATGCTAAATTTACAACAAGTTCTGCTCATCCATTAGAAACTGGTGATATGTGCTATATAACAGATGGTCCTTATGTCGGGACTTTTGAAGTTTTAACAGTAGCAGATACAACTCATTTTACTTTAGATATTGCTTATGCTTCCAATGAATCGGGAACTTATGTAAGGGGAGCATATTTTGAATGTGATAAAACTGGCGTTTATGAAATTTCTTATGGATTAATGGGGGCTACTGGTAGTGGATGGGTGATACACTTTGAATTCGGATTATTTATTAACAATACATATTTAGACAGGAGTCTGCTTTCATGGGATAAAAATTCTTATAGAACAAGAGGATGTAAAACAATACTTTTATCGTTAAGTGAAGATGATAAGGTTTGGCTAACAGCAGAACAGAAAACAGATGTTGCTACTGGAACAGCAGCGAGTGTTACAGATTTCAATATTATCCTTAAAAAAATAATTTAATATGCCAGCAAAAATAGCAAAGTACGTCTTAAATGAAGAACTATATAATACTGATACCGATATTATAATTGAAGATCAGATGGAAACTATTATCGTACAAAGAAGAGCATCAACAGGAAATGGATTTAATATTGAATTAGGAGATTATACAAATGTCGGAAGTATTACAGGAAGAGTTGATAACATATCAGCCATTGGTGACTCAAGATATAAAAGGATTCTGTCAATAGTAGGAGATGTAAAGACAATAGAAAATCGGTTTGTTGGAATAACTAAAGATGCAGGGATCGGAGTTTATATAGGCGATATATGGTTATATCAATCAACTAAATATTTTGTGGAGAAGTTTATAACTCAAGGTCAGTTAAAATCAGAAGTTATATTAAGATTATTTACACCAGGACAATTATGAATTTAACATCACGACAAGCAGTTAAATTATTAGGAACTAAGCTAAATGGTTTCAATGAAAAAGTGCAGAAGTTAGCAGCGTTTGAAGCGATTAGGATAGAAAGCCACGCTAAACAAAACGCTCCCTGGCAAGATCGGACAGGTAATGCAAGGAATACAACCTACTCATTTTCAGAAGTAATTGGAAACGAAACATATATATACACAGGGATCGGAGTAAGTTATGGAGTGAATTTAGAAACATCAAATGAAGGCAAATATAGAATAATTAAGCCAACAGTAGATATGTATAAACAAATTATTTGGGGAGATCTTAAAACACTAAGAATATGATAAATGAAATAAAGGCTAAAGTGTACGACAAGCTAAAAAACGATTCAACTTTCGTTGCGATGCTTGCATCAAATAAACCTTTCAATAATCCAGCAGGAGCTAGTGCTAAAGTAAACAGCATAATTCCTGCCTTTAATGTTAAAGGAACAATGAATAAACCTTTAGTGACTATTCAGGGAGGACCAGAAACAAGGATCTCGGACTTCTTTTTTACAAATATAGTTTATGTGAGAGTTTATAATGATATTAAAAAGTCATTCATAAATATTGATAATATAGTAGATCGGGCTATTGATCTTTTGCATTTACAACAATTAGGATTAACAGCAGGAGCGCAAGTAAAAATGATAAGAGATGGCGTATCAAGTGAAACAATAGATGAAACGCTTAGACTAAACTACAAAGAGATAACTTTCAGAGTTTTCATGTTATAACTTAATATGGCTGGTTCGGTATTTATAAAGGTTCAACTCCTTTAACAGCCACCTTTAGAAGGCCAAGTGACGTAGGACTCATAGAAGCCGAAATAATCATTAACTAAAAGCTTATGGATTACGATGTAATCGGAGCGGGGCTGAAGAATGGTTCAGTAAAAGTCGCAACGGGTACTGTATACGACATCTATGCAATCGTGGAAAGTTCTGCGGATGTAGCTAGAGATGAAGTAGAAGTAAAAGGCGATGACCAAACTTTAGGTAAATTCCAATTTTCTTTAAAAGAGGAGCTTACTATCACCGCAAATGGTTTAAGTTTTGACGTGATACAAGCAATCACAAACAATACTTTGGTATCATCACCAACTTATAATGAGATTGCGATGGGGACAGACAACGAAGCGAATCCTCCCTTTATTGAAGTTTCTGCCGAAACTACTGCTAAAAACACATCAGGAACAGCAGTAACTATTACAAAGACTTGGCACAAAGTTCAAATCACATCAGTAAAACTTAACCAAGCAGGGGAAACAGAATTCAGCGTTGAGATGGCAGGAACTGCTATCCAAACTGCTAATGACATTGAGGGTAATGCTCTCGCTAGTAATAGAATTGCGACAATTAATGTTGCCTAAGTGATTTTTAATAATTAACTAGAAATAAGTATGGAAAACAACCAGAAAAACATTTCTAAACTTGAAAAAGTTAGTTCAATTTCAGAATTTAGAAAAATGCGGAAAGAGTTAAATGTGGGTAAATTAATAAAATTACCACAAAGCGGATTGGTCGTAATGGTAGCAAGACCCTTTGTTGAAGAATTGATTATCAATGATAAATTCCCAAAAGACTTAATCATTATTGCAAGGAAAGCTCAAATGGGGCAAGCTTCACCAGAGGATATTAAAAAGGTTATAGAGTTACGAGATTTTATGGTAATGGCTTCGGTTAAACAGCCGGTTATTGTAAAAGACAATCCAACTAAAACTCAAATTACATTAGATTCTTTGCCAAGAATTGATCGTGATTATATTTATAATTACCTTGAAGAAGGCAATGATTTTTTAGAACGTTTCTCCAATCCACAACAGCCAGAATAATGGCTAAAGTATGCCATTGGTTCCCAGGTAAAAGGCCAAGTGATTACCTCGGGATAGATGAGCAGAAGGCGTTGGAGGTAGATGTATCACTCGCATTTCAATTAGAGAATGAAAGAACAGATGAATTAGAACTACTTTTTAAAACAGTACTAAGAGCTGGTGGTTTTGAATTTAAAAAAGAACTTAAGCCTATGGCTAAAGGTAAAGATGAACCATTGCCACACATGAATCTAGTTTTAAAACAGTTAATGGGTAAGTCAGGAAACTCTATCATTGAATAACTAATTATGGCAGAAACACAAGTATTAGGAAGTGTAGTATATAATATAATCTTCAACGCAGGAGATACTTTAAAGACAACTAAAAAAGTTGAATCAGCTTTTGCACAAATAGATAAAAGTGCCAAAAAAATGTCGTCTGGTTTGAAGAATGTTAAAGGTGGAACGACATCTGCTACAACTGCATTAGGGAATTTAAATAAAACCTCCAAAAATACAGCGACATCATTAGACAAATTAAAGAGTTCTTTATTAACTGGGATCGGAGTTGGAGCAGGATTCACAGTATTAACGTCTGCATTAAGAGGAGTTAAAAATGTTATAGGAGGAGCTATCAAAACAGCTACGCAATTTGAAACTAGAATGGCAGAAGTTTCCACTTTAATTCAAGGGGAATCTACTGATGCAATGAATGATTTTGAAGATGCTATTCTTAATATGACAACAGCTATTCCTAAGAGTGCCGATGATTTAGGAGCAGGACTTTACCAAGTATTATCAGCAGGAGTAACAGATTCAGCAGAAGCTATGCAAGTTTTAGAGGTCGCTGCGAAAGCCGCAACGGCTGGTATTACTGACACAAATACTTCGGTTGATGCTATTACTACTGTTTTAAATGCTTACAATTTAGCAGCGTCAGAGGCATCCCTAGTTTCTGATGTATTTTTCACTACAATTAGAGAAGGTAAAACTACTTTTCCTGCATTATCTTCTGCTATTGGTAAAGTAGCCAATAGTTCTGCTCTTGCTGGTGTTAGTTTTGAGGAGCTTGGTGCTTCTTTCGCAACCCTTACAAAAGCTGGTATTAGTACAGATGAAACAGCTACTGCATTAAATAGATTGTTTTTAAGTATGGCTAATCCTACTAAGCAAATTGCAGAAGCTACAAAGGCAATGGGAATAGAATTTAGTGCTGCTTCTTTAAGAGCGAAAGGATTTAAAGGATTTATGCAAGAATTAGTTGTAGCATTATCACAAAACGAAGATGCGATCTTTTCTCTTGGATTAGATATGAGAGCCTTTAAAGCTTTGGCTGTATTAGGAGGAACAGGAGCGGAAGAATTTGCGGAACAAATAGATAATATGGCAGATGCTGAAGGAGCAGCAAAGGAAGCCTTTGAGAAAATGAATGAAACAATGGAGAACCAATGGCAAATACTTAAAAATAACTTAAATAAAGCGTTTATTGAGTTTGGTGAAACGACATTGCCTGCAGTTAATAAAGTTCTTGGTTATGTTAATACTAAAATGGCTTTATATTCAGAACTAGCTAATCAAGTAAAAATTAACCAAAATAAAGCAACTACATCTCTTAATGAATCATTAGATGCTTATAATAGTTTAAACAGAGCGTTTGAAACTACAAATGGTTTACAAAAGACATATATAGGATTTGTTAGAAAAATAGCGCAAGAAGAATCAGAAGCTAATTATCAATTAGAACAAGGCAGAGCAGATCAATATACTAGATTTATACAAAGGAGAGATGATGAAATAGATAAATTTAATGAGTGGAAAAAATCTAATAAAAACGCATTAGAAAATATGGAAGTTTCTTATACTAAATTCTCTAATGAAGCATTATTAAGGATTGCACTTGTTGATAAGAGCATGGCTGAATTAATAATTGATACTAGAATAAACGCATATAAATATGGACAATATTTAATTCAAGAATTAACAGATGGTATAGCATCAAAAACTATTGGATTAAGTGCGAAGGTCAATCAGGTAAAAAACATTTTATCAGATATTGGAGGAGCAGTTATTAAGTCTGCTGGAACAGATAAATATTTAGGAAATATAATATCAGAAGTTGATAATGCTGTTGATAGATTTAAAGGCATTTTTTCTAAACCAGTTAAAGAGCCAACAGTAAAAAAAGAAGAGAAGGAGGATGACAAAGTAACAGGATCAGTCGGATCGGCTTCAAAGAAAATAGATAAACAGACAAAAGACACGATTGATACAATGAAAGAATTAGGTACTGAAATATCAGGAAAAATAAAGCTATATGAAAAACTAGAAGAAGCTTATGGGGGGATAACTGATTCAGCTAAACTTTCATTAGATCTACAAAAAAATAAATGGAGAAGTGTTTTTGATGTTCTTTCTGATGCTGAGGTTGAATTGTCAGATTTGGAGAGTACATATAAAACAAGCTTAGGAAATATCAAAGATGAGTTAAATGATGTTGAAGATTATCACAACAATATAAGCACAGCTATTGATGATGTTTTAAAATCAACAGACAGGCTTGCTGATGGAGCAGTAGAAGATTATGGAAGCATTAAAGGATCAGTTGACGAAGCTAAAGAAGCGACTGAGGGATTTGGTGAAAATATAGAAGGATCGGTTGACGGTGCAACTGAGGCGGTTGAAGGATTAGATCAAGCGACTAAAGATTATCAAGATACAGCAGAAAATAACGAATTAGTTTATGAGTCTTATGAAGAATTACAAAAAGCAGTAGACGCATCAATAGCGAAAGTTCAAGAACTTAAAAAGGAAATATTAAGTTTAGATGATCAAATAGCTGATAATGATAAAAGTGCAGCAGAAAAAGCTGCTTCTGCTCAAGCGGCAGCAGAAAGAGAATTAAAAAACTTACAACAGCAACTTAATGATTCGGATGATCCTAAAGAAAAAGCAAGACTTAGAGAAAAGATAAAGGCTAAAAAAGACTTAATAGCGAGTGGAAAGGAGTTAAATAAAGAATTGAATTTCTCAGTAGAACTAGAAAAAGCAAGAGAAGATGCAGGGAAAAATAGGATACAATTAATCGGAGATGCATGGAGAGCAGAAAAATTAATATTAGAGGAAAGTAAATTAGCAAGAGAAAAACAATTAGATGATGAGCTTCTTAAACTGGAAGATCTAAAAGCTCAAGAAGGATTATTATATGAAGATCAAAAGAAAAAATTATTAGATATTTGGGATGTATTAACAGATGCATACGAGATTAATATGAAAGCTAGATTAAATGCTACTAAGAACTTTGTTAGTAAAAGTATAGATCTTTATGCAGATCTAGCAGCAGCAGCACAAGCAGCTTTGGCAGCAGGAGCGAATCTAAGTACAGGAGCAATCCAAGCCATAAGTAAATTTGATGATGTTGAATTAAATGGAGCAGGAGGAGGAAGTGTAAATAATAATGAATTCACAAATAATATAACTATAAATGCAACTATTGATAGTGAACTAGATATAGAAACATTATCTGTTCAATTATCAGATTTGCTTAAGGAACAAATAAATCAATAAATATGCCAGCAACTTACCTACAATTTGAAGTATATAACCCAGCTACAGGTCAGACATTAACGCTTAATGATGTCACTTCTGATCCTGATAAGTTGTATACAATAAGCGAACCACCACAGTTTAGGATGGGAGTTAGAACAACGAAGCAAAATAGATTAGGAAG
>Ga0222679_1000677_pt1 | contig 11364 bp, 23 predicted proteins | sample AntAcemetagen939_FD_179843 | JGI IMG/M metagenome (GOLD analysis project Ga0222679, IMG submission 179843) | Saline water microbial communities from Ace Lake, Antarctica - #939 | ecosystem: Environmental > Aquatic > Non-marine Saline and Alkaline > Saline | place: Antarctica: Ace Lake...
TAGAGTCTGTATGATGTCTGTAGATAATCATGGCAGTGATGACTTATATTTTTTAGATTTAGACGAGTTGGTTTCACGGTGCATTGAATTACAAGTCACCTTCATCGACCCCAATCCGCCAAACCCAAACGCTATATACTACGCTGATGGTCAGGAAGTAAATATTGATGATAACTTTAAATTTATAAGGCATAATGACAAATCAATATATTTTATCTTCTTTGGGCAGGGTTCTTTGTATGCAACCAATGGGCAATACATAAAACTGCTATCTGACTTTATATCTGTTGGTTGGAAAAATGACTGCATGACAAATGCGGAGAAGGTGGAAACAAGGGAGGACAAATGAGAAAGATAATATTTTTACTGGTGCTGATAACACTGATGTTGTTGAGCGGTGAAGAGGGTATTCTTGGTGATGGTGTTGTTAGTATTGGTGGATCTACCAATACAGTATCTGATCCAGATTCGGTGATTGGAAAAATTAATATAACTGAATCTGGATTTTCATATGGATGGGGGGCTCCTTCGTTTGATTCAGAAGAAATGTACATTTCAAGTGTAAGAAATGGAGTGCCAATATTTACGAACAACAGAACTGTTCCGGGAAGCGTGACCTATAATGGTATGAGTGCTGCGGAGTACAATACACACATGAAGCTTCACCGAATGGAAGCTAAGATTGACAGTATAATGCTTCTAATAGGTGATGGAGAGAAGATGGGTATCCTATTTTTGTTCGCCCATCTTTACGTAAGGACAGATGATCTTGAAGTTAGAATTGATAGTTTAGAAGGTAAAATATCTGTATTGGAGAAAGCGATTGAGAGTAAGACGTTTAATGATAGTGGACAGCATGATCCTCAGATTAAGGTGGATGCTGGTCTGATCAAAAGAATAGATACACTGTACAGATTAACAAACAATTTAGAGTTAAGAGCCTGGCACAGCCCACCACATAGGGGAAAGGTAAAGGGCAAAGACGAATGGAGATATGGATCGGTTTCGCAAGCCCCTATGGGTTGGATATATTTTGAAGAAGACTCGCTTGATATTTCCACACAAATGTGGGATAATAAAATAATCGAAAAGTCATTAGGTGCTTACTTTCCATACCTGTCATCGTGGCTAGAAGAGGAAATATATGAGGGCGACATATTCAGGATAGTTATTGATTACACAGAAGAAAGCAAACAACTATGTCAAAGGAGCGAATGTATTGTAGAGATTAAAAACGACAACTATATCCCAACAATCGAATTACGTGATAAAGACAATAAGGTGATCTTTGAAGGCTGTAGTTTATACTATATTATGCAGAATAGCTTTAGATTTGACAAGGTAGGTAACGCTTATGATAACCCTGAATTATTGGAATAGCCATGAAAGAGTTTAGAAGGAAAGAAAGAGAAGTAGTCCAAGCTATTCAATTTGTCCAGACGAAGGAGTGTATTGATGAGTTGGAAAAGCTTTTCAGAAGAGATATTATAACATTAGTAGGGTACGAGTATAATGATAGTTGTGTTTATCTTTGGATAGATAGTGCTATTCGGAGAGAGGCAACCCCAGAGATGTTCCAGGCTGTGATCATATACTTTAATGCATCAACAGAAGCCAAAGCATTCCCATCTTATTGGATAATCAGAAACAGTGAATATGAACTCTCTGTATTAAGTGATCAAGAATTCCATGAACTATATGAGGTGGAAGAATGAAAGAGTTTGGGTTAGATGTATCTAGTGATCATGTAAAGATGTTTAAGATGTTGGGAAAATATGGTACTGTTTTGGGATTTATGGATAGACCATATGGGCCATTTAAGAGGGTTTCTGTAAGAATAGTGCATGAGAGAATTGGCCCCGGTATAGGTATAAGAATATATAGATTTCATTACGACAATACCACACACATTGGTTTTGACATGCTGGATGAATTAATGGCATATTTAAAGGATAGAAAAGTAACCTTCATTGATCCAGAGACACCCAAAGGTAATGATATATTTTATACAGATGGAACCCAGGTCAATGTCGGTGATGACTGTAAGATTAAACTCGATAATAAGTCATTTTTGGATGAGAGGATAGGGACATATCGGGGATGCCTTTCATTCGATAGACAAGATACTCTGTTCAGACCTCACCCACAACCTATAATCAACTGTGACTATATCATTTGGGAACGCAATCGAATGGTGAATGTTGCTAAAGTGGAGGGGTAATGGACAAAAAGTATCTCGAAGATGAGTTTAGAAAACCCACATCGGAAGAGCAATACTCTTGGGATAAGATCATTGTCAGAAATAGACCAGATGGAACATTAACTATTGTATCCGGGACACCGTTTGGTGTTCTTGATGTTCGTAAATATGGTCAATATGTAAAGAAGACAGGTAGAAGGCACGATAAGGACAGAGTTTGTGAGTTTAAAAAGCTAAATATAGATAATGAGGAGGATTAATGCAAGTAGGATACCAAACCAGTAAAAACTACAAAGACCTATGGGAGATGCTTAATTCACGTGTTCACATAGTGGCATATATTAATTGTGAAGCAGGGAAAGTTTATCATAGCGGTGAAGTCTGTAACATAGAGAAAGTAGATGGTAAGTTTATTATAGCACGATCAGGAGGTAAAGTGTATTTCACCTATCACGTAGATCAGGGTGAGCACAAGTTCAAAATGCTATGTAATAAATACCATGTAGAGTTCATACCACCAGGTATGGGGATCAAGATAGTATAGGAGGAATTATGAGTAAGATTGATGTCAATCTGGTATATGTATGCCCGGTATGCGGTGGAGACAGTAGAATAGTTACCGCATATAGACCATATATTCAATGTCAAAGCTGTCGCAGTAGATCAGACGAAGTACCAGTGATAGGTTTTCTATCCCATTGCACTCATTGGCTCAAGAAAAAATATGATATGTTAAGTAAGGGTGTCTATAAGTTTGATAACTTAGATGAAAGGCATCGTGAATTTGTAGAATTTATCATAGACAATGATGGTGATTGTCATCAATTGAATTGTGGTCAATGCCCATTCCGGGAATGCTCCAAGTACTACAATAATGTATATGATAGTCGAGAAATAAAAGGCAAAAAAATGTTAGAGGTGGCTCAGTCTTATATTGCACAGATCAATGCTAAGAGGAGAACTTATATGTGGGAGTTCGACGATGTTTTAAATGTTATAGTGAGAGAACTGAAAGATATCATAAAGGAGTAAAAATGAGTAAGAGATCTATAGATTATGACATATTGTCAAGTATGGGCAAAAGTACATTGATAGAAAATGTTAGGCGTAAAAGGTCAGATGGATGGGAGCCAATTGGGGGCATAGGAATAGAAGTATCTAATACTCCTTGTGGTGAGCGCGTTACCCTTCACCAGGCTATAGTTAAGTATGAGGAGCAAAAATGAATATATATGGACAACGTTATTTTGAGAAGATAATGAAATACGTGATTGATCACAGTGCATGGCACACATCAGAGATTCATGGTCTGAACCACTGGAGAAAAGTAGAGCGTAATGGATTGTTCCTTGCAGAGCAGATGGGTATAGATACAGACCTCATTAGGTTATTCGCGATATTCCATGATAGTATGCGCCAGACAGATAATCACGATTCTAGTCATGGACCAAGAGCAGCCAAGTTTATTGAAAGTATCAATGATGATCTCTTGAACCTAAGCCGGGCAGACCTTGGAATGCTCATGCATGCATGTAAGCACCATACTGATACACGTCAATCCGCTACTCCCTTTGCCGCATGTTGCTGGGACGCTGATCGTTTAGATATTGGAAGGGTAGGTGAATGCATAGATACTGATTACCTGTCTACACTATGTGCAAAGACATTAGTGGACCGTGATATCTTATACTTACTGGATGAATATGAATATGAATCTGTTATTAAGTAGTGATAGCCAAAAAAGAAGGCAATAAATGCAAATAGACAAAAGTAAAAGGAGATATAATGAGTGAAATGAGAATATGGAAAGATTCCGATGATAAAACAATAGTAATGTCATGTGATCCTGAAGAATTTAGGATTATCAGAATATGGGAAGTAATATTGAAGTTACAGATGGTTATCGGAGATAGTGTTTGGGCAAAGATAAATGAAACCGACGATGGAGAGGAATCTATTGTAGTGATTAGGGATGATGATTTACGTTACCCTCAATTGCTTCAGATATTCTATTTAGCATCAAATGTGACATTCAGGACATTCGGGTGGGATGTGTTCCACTCCCCGGCAAATAAAGAGCTTGCATTCGTTGAGAAGGAATTAAGCGAAGCAAGGGATGAAATTAAGCGTTTGGGTATCTTATATGACACAATGTCTGGAAGGGAAATTGGAACCCTGAGGGAACAGCGTGATCTTGCTATCCTTGAACGGGATAGCAATAAAGACAGAGCAAAGATAGCTATTGATGCAAATGCTGTAATGAAAAAAATGCTGTCTGAACGAAAAGAATCCAATGAAAAGCTTGAAGCTGAAATGGAGAAAATTGACTATGATCGTGGCACATATACCTTGATGTATGAAGAAGCAGAACGGATGGCAGTACTTGACAAGGATAGGATCAAGAAACTTGAAAGGAACCTTGAGAAGTCAAGGGGAATGGAGGGGATAAGCAAATCAGATATTGACGGCTTAATTGCTGAGAATAATAAGCTTAAAGAGACGATCATTAATTTCAATTATTTTGAGGAGCTAAAGGAACTTAACAAAGAATGTAGTCAATATGAACATGAAGCTGAAATTTATGCAAGACAAATCAAAGCCCTGAAACTAAAGATTTCTATATTTGAAGGAAGATCTGACGCTGAGGAGCTGTTAAAACAACAGAAAATCACACAGTATTTAAGTGTGTGCAAGGTTAGGCTTGAAGGTGAGATTAAGAAGCTTAAGAAGGATAATATTGAGTTCAGAAGCGGTTATAATCCAGACTATGACGAATTGATTAAGAAGTATGACGCTGCAGACGTGGCAAATACCAATAAGATCAAAGAGCTTGAATTATCACTTGAAATTGAAAGAGATGCACGAGTTAAAGCACGGAAAAATTGTGAAGTGGTAATCATACAGCGTGAACAACTGACAAAAGATTTCCACCAGATGGATAATGATCTGGCCGCTGAAAGGATGCACTCAGCCACAGAGTATGCCAAGGCATATCACCAACAACAGGTAGATAAGGAATCACTTTTCATAGCTAACAGCAGAATAGGACAACTTGAATTACAAGCCAAAGAGCCAGAAAACATAACTGTTACTAAATTACTTGCAAGGGACGATAAGCGGATAGAAGAGTTTAAGGTAATTCTTGAGCAGCTTCTTCAGTGCCAGGCAGAGTTGAAAGAGCGTAACAAACAATGTGCATGGCAGATGGAGGATATCGAAAAGAACCAGGCAACCATTTTGTTACTACAAGTAGAGAATTCTCGACTAAGAGAAGCTAACCAACAAGATACATAAGGGGAAAGTATGAAGAGTACCAACAAAGTAGTGCGTGAATTAATGTTTGAGCATGCAGGTGAATACTACAGGGTAAATGAGAAAGGTCAAATTATGAATAAGAACGTCAATTCTCCTAGCGATACATGGTTATTTATTGGAGTGTCGTTTAATCACAATAAAACAAGCATTGATTTAACAACAGAGGATGCATTTAAAGACCCAAAGAAACTTATTGGTGGTATAGTCTGGGATATTGACCATGGTACAACTAGGCAATGGTTCGGCAGACACAATGGTAAAATCTCTCGCATAACCAACGCATGGGTGCAGCCGATTAAGCCGGACAAGGAGTAGACCATGAAGAAACTATATAATATAGTATTTATAATGTTTATGGTATTTGCGATTGTTCATGCTGTATGGTCACATATAGATATGAATAATGCTATAGATGAGCATAATGCCGGACTTGATGACATCAATGCCGAATTGACTAAGATTGAACGCAGTATGATGCATGATCTTTTAATTAAATATGATAAAGTTGCTAAGCCGGACACCCTGACATTGGAGCAGAAGGTAGATATCATGTCACTGATGATGACTAACTACATAGATATATATTATAATGTTGGGCATGAATTTAACCCACAACCTCATTGGAATCAATGGATAGAAACCATTAAAGATGGCATGGATAGTGAGGTAAACGAGGAGGTGAAGGAATGAAAAAAGAAAATACTTGGTTACTAATTATCTGTGTGGTTGCTATAGTTGGGATGAGTGTATTTGCGATTGTAGACAGCCGTAATATACTTAGCCATGTAAATGAATCTATAAAAGAGATGACTACTGAGTTTAATAGTGTCAGTAAAAAGTATGCTTATGTAAACCCAAAACCTGTTACGACCGTGGAACTAAATAAGTCACAACTTAGAGAACTGTACCGTATGCAAGTCATCGCGAGGGAATACGAAGCTATGGCTGATCAGGACACATTGACTTTAGAACAGAAGGTTGATGTTTTATCTATGGTAGTGGCTAATTATGCACGATTTACCTATTATAGACATAGTAATTATAAATTTTATCCTGAACCTACCTGGGATGAATGGTTTAGGGATATAAAAGAAGCTACAGATTCCGAAATCGACAAGGCAATAGAGTAATGGTAGGACAATTATATGCAAATAGTGTAGTTCAATGGATAGGTAGATTCTTCCATGACAACATGTTTGGGAAATATACAACAGGGTATCTATATCAAATATTTATAAAATACGAAAATGAAAGGAATGTAGTACTATTTGCTATAAATATTTCTTATGATATCTTCTTGGCTATTTTCGTCGGTCATATCAAGGAACTAAGAAAAAGCATCTTTAAGGATTTCTATTTCATTGAAACTCCAAGTGGGTGGATGTTAACTGATAATAAAGATGCTATAATGAGTAGTCTAGAGTTTATTGAGGATGAATTAGCGTTGAAAAAAGCTAAGATTGATAGATTATCGAAACGCCTTAGTAAATTCATAATGGAAATTAATAAGGAGGTATAGTAGCTATAAAGCAAAGACATTGAGTAGTACTAAGATGTGTGATAAATAAAAACAAAGGAGAAAGTATGTGGCAGAATGAGGAAATGAGTATTGAGGATAAGATCAAGGCTGTTGGAACGCTTAAAGCAGAGATAGAGATTAATTTTATCTCACTTGGTCAGTTACTCTCAGACCAGAAGAGATTCAAGATCTTTGTGTCTCGTGGTTACAAGACATTTGGAGAGTTTGTAGAGAATGAGTACAATATGTCAAAGGCATTGGCTAACAAGCTGGTTAGCACCTATGATTTATTCATTGATAGCCTGGATAAGGATGAGAAGCTCGTAAGCGACATCGGATTCGATAAGCTAAATATGATCAAGCCGTTTGTTAAACAGTCTAAATTCATTGATCAGGAAGCCTGGATAGTAAAGGCTCAGGAACTGCCTACTGCCCAATTGCGTGAAGAGATCAAAGAGATCAGGGAACAGAAAGCACTGGCTAAAAGGACAATGAAGGATGTGCTAATTGATCAACACATCGAGACAATGGTAACTTTCTTTAACTGCAGTCGCAAGGAATTGAACTTCAAGATGGCTCTGTATTTCCAGGATGCAAACCTTGAAGTAGTAAGGGAAACAGTAAGAAACAAACAGCATCAGTTCGAGATGGACCAGATCAAAGCACAGGAAACAGAATAATTATAACAGTATGGGGCGGTTAATAGCCGTCCCTGCCAAAGGAGTATAAGATGAAGGTAAAGAAATTATTTGATAGAGTTGTTGATGATCTTAAGGGAATTTATGATTTTAATGGTGATCCGGACATAATACGAAAGTTAGAAAAGGCGACGGTATATGTCGGTAAAGATATGTTCGATAAAGCCATTGGAAAGGTATCCAGGGGGGTTAAATTTGGTGAGCATGTTGATCGTTTCTATCTCATGGTACAAACCGCGAAGGGACGAGCCCAGGTAGATGTAGTCAAGTCCCGTGATTTTGAGGAAGATTACTACATAATAGGTGAGATACCTAAAGTACAGGAAACAGAATAATTATTACAGCATGGGCCGGGACAACACCGGCCCTGCTAAAGGAGAATATAATGGGATTATACATTAACCCGTCAGCGGGAAGCAAAGAAGCCTGGTTAGAAAGAAATGGTAAGGAGGTAGATTATAATAATCCACCAAAGTGGAATGAAATAGAAAATGGATATTATCCTGTGATTATTGCAGATAATGGCTTATTTACGGCAGCAGCGATTGCTTTTGATGAAGGCGAATATCGGGTGTTTCTCACACCTGATACGCGTCCAAAGCAATTATGGATTGTTCATGAAAAGTTACTCTATACGGTTACTCGTGGAGATTTGAATAATTATGTAGATAAACCATATATACCATAGGAGGTATTATGAATATTGCAGTAGAGGTACAGAAGGAGCTACGGCATCTTAAAGAAATTGATTTGGATATAAAACCTGAGGAGTGCACTAGGATATATCACGTAATGAAACCTAGATCATGTTATAACTGTAAGCAAGAGCATCATAATGGTGGGTGTAGCTATTATTACATAGATACAGAAGAAACTCTTGTAACAGTTAGCAACGGCAGGACAGAAACCCAGAAACCGGTAGGGTATTGCATCCCGGTAAAAGAAGAATCATGTTTAGCACAAGACAATGCACACTATCTTTGGCACTGGTATCTTAAAAACATTATAGAGAAAATAAGGGGAAAAAATGAATAAAAGAAAAGAAATGGAAAAGAAATACAAAGAATATGTTGATGAACACATAGCTAATGTAAAGTTGGTATGGAGTAAATTCAGAGATACATTCAAGTATTACGGTGGGGAGAATACACGTGAGATCAATGAGAGCATAGAAGATCATGACCAAAGCAAATATGGTGATTTAGAGTTCGACGGGTATAGACAAAACTTCTTCCCGGAGAAAGGTGTTGAAAAAGACAAGGAAGCTTTTGATTATGCATGGAATAGTCACCAGAAGAGCAATCCACACCACTGGCAATTCTGGGTAATGTACAAACCGGAAGGTAGTGTAGCCCTTAAAATGCCACTTAATCACATTATAGAGATGTTATGTGATCTGACAGCCATGAGCATAAAGTTTAATGATCCATCTCTCAGTGTGTGGTATAACGATAACAAGGGAAACATGCTGTTACATCCAGACACAGCCAGGAAAATAGATATATATCTACCAAGCTTTGACAAGGCATTGGAAGACATCAGAAAATAACATTGGAGGATCAATGAACATTATAATAGCAAGATATGAAAGAGCAATAAAGTATAGGCATATTCTTTGTCCCATAATAATAGCAGAAAGAAAGGCTACTGGTGGTGATATCGACGAGCCACTTGACGGTGATGGTGTTGACGAGTTATGCCTTATATTAAAGGATATCATCAATTATCATGAAGGTAACGAAACTTATGATCCCTGCGAACCGGAGGATACAGAAAAAGAAACTACCTATCTTAGGCAGGGGTACGGAAGTGATCAATGGAAATGCGAGATGTGCGGGGTGCGGTGTCAGGTGCCAAACTCAGAAGAAGATTTTCCTATTGATATTACACACTGTCCATCTTGCGGAAGGAAGATTGTCTCAACTGTGGATGATTAATAAAAAATGGGAACAAATAAGAATTTATTACAATTTGTTGACAAAAGGCTATTTTCAACAATATTAGCAGACCCACCTTGGCAATTTACTAATCATACAGGGAAAGTATCACCTGAACATAAGCGATTATATAGATACCAAACAATGAGCCTTGATGAAATAAAGCAGTTACCAGTAGACCAGATCGCAGCAGGTAGAGCACATTTATATTTATGGGTACCAAATGCGTTAATTTTTGAAGGGTTACAAGTAATGGAAAGTTGGGGATTTACCTACAAAACAAATATAATATGGTATAAGATTAGAAAGGATGGTGGTCCAGATAGAAGGGGTATGGGGTTTTATTTTAGAAATGTTACCGAAATCCTTCTATTTGGAGTAAGGGGCAAAGATATTAGAACATTGAAGCCCGGAAGAACGCAAGAAAATATAATATCATCAAGAAAACGTGAACATAGTAGAAAGCCGGATGAGCAATACGATATAATAGAATCATGTAGTTGGGGACCTTATATTGAGTTGTTCGGTAAATATTTAAGGGAAGGGTGGTCAACCTGGGGAAACCAAGTGATTGGTCCTAATGAAGAATAATTTTTGGAGGTAACAATGTCAGTATATGTAGACGATCTAATGTCCTGGGGATGGGTAATGTATGGCAAGAAGGTGAAGTCCTGCCATCTTACGGCAGATTCAGAACAAGAGTTACTGGAATTTGGTAGAAAGCTTGGGTTTAAGGATAAGTGGTTGATGAGACCTAAAAAACCCTGGAAACCAATGCACTATGATCTTGTGGAGAGTAAAAGGATCAGGGCTATTGAACTTGGTGCGAAGTCTATAAATCTGAAAGACGTGAGGGATGTGATTAAGAAGGCAAAGATAGCGTTGGGTGTAGGTAGCCTGTATAAATAGACTTAGAAAGCTAATAAATCGTGTCGTAATACGACCGTAATACGAACTAATAAGGAATTGATGATGTCACAACAAGATAATCAAGAAGAGGCAGAGAAGTTAAAAAATGCCTTGATGGATAACATACTAGAATATGTCGAAGCATATCACGACGATAAAGAATCTGGAGTAGGTATGCTCTCTAATATAGAAGCTATTATTGGGTCATTATCTATATGTTATGTTGAATACCTGGCAAATATAGGTTTGAAAGAATCTGCCAATAAACCGAGTACTCCTCTACGGGAACCAATGAAGAAAGTCGTAGACATTAGGGAGTATATTAAGAACGGGAGGATTAAATGAATTCAGGCAAAGGTAAAAATATTTTAGAAGGTGAATTTGCGGGAATTAACTATTGGTTTCGTGCTGATGATGAAGGGCCAATAACAGTAGAACACATAGATCCTTTAGAAGAGCATGCACAGGAAAGGATCGGTGAAATGATGAGTCAGGGTTATGTATGTGGACAACTGATTATAACACTTTATGATGAGTTTGAAGAAGAGGTTGGATACAGTGGTTGGTGGGGTGGAAAATGAATGAACCCCAGATTAAATGCCAGGGATGTGGATTCCAATTCCGTGAGCATGAGATATCCCAAGGATACTGCGGTAGGTGCATTTCTATCCAGAAATTACTGTTTTATAAAAGAGAATATGAATCTAGGGCAATAAGAAAGGACAATGGTAAGTTTGTTTATGGTGTACCATGTAGAAATGAGCTTGTTGACGGTGGCATGGTAAT
>Ga0222679_1000680_pt1 | contig 11293 bp, 14 predicted proteins | sample AntAcemetagen939_FD_179843 | JGI IMG/M metagenome (GOLD analysis project Ga0222679, IMG submission 179843) | Saline water microbial communities from Ace Lake, Antarctica - #939 | ecosystem: Environmental > Aquatic > Non-marine Saline and Alkaline > Saline | place: Antarctica: Ace Lake...
CGAAACAAGCAAAAAGGGCCAGGAAGGACCCAAAGGGCGGGCTTACACCCGCCCCTTGGGCGCCCGGTTACTTGGCCGCGCGGATGTCCTTCAGGCACAGGGCAACAATCAGCTCAACGGTTTTCCATCGATCGGAGGGCATGCCGAGTAGCATCTCTGCCGTTGTCAGCGAGTATAGCCACCGCTCAACGAGCGAACGCTGGACCGCATAGTCCGCGCTCTCCAGATCCTTGAAGTCCAGCATTTTTTGCGCGGATTGCCCACGGCTAGACTGTTCAAGTTCGAGCGCGTCAAGCGATTCCACGAGCGCCTTTGCCGTTTTGGTGAGATCCTTCAGCCGCTCCATGGCTGCTACCATCTCCCCACGCAATGCAGCCGCGTTGAACACGCGTTCCCAAGCGGGCACCTGTATACTATGCGGATCAGGCTCAATCGCCTCACCGTCAGGCCCAACGCCCTCGGGCATTTGCTGCTGTTCCGGCTCTACCGTCTGCGTTGCTGTCGTCATACTGCTCTCCTTTCTCTGCCATACAGCGGACGCGCGCCGATGCTGTCCGCAAAAGTGACGGCCACTCCCAGGGCCGCCCAAAGGTCTGCCTTGAATCCATACAGCGGGCCCGGCTGCGCCTTCGTCCCCACGGCCGGGGTCTTGCCCCCGCCTGTCGCTGGGAAGAGGTCCATCAACGCAGCCCGGATGTTTGAGTCTTTGGCTTTGCATTGGCCGCACACGGCAAGCTTTACCTCGCGACGGTACACGAGCACTGCCGGGGTACTCCCGCGCCATGCCTCCTGAAACCGCCCAACCCAACGAGCCGTGTCAAACACGGTCGCGCCAACGGCCATGCCATAGCAGGCAACCATCTCGATTGCGCACAGGTCGCAACCTCTGCCGTCCGCAACAACCTGCTTGATGGTTTCATTGTCCGCGAGGTCTTTGCTGGTTACTCGGTGGGTTTCCGTGTCATAGGCCACATAGGCGGTTCGCACGTTTCCCGGGTCCAGCGCGAGAATTTTCATACCTTCCCCTTCAGTTCATCTTCGGCCCGGTTGAGTAGTGCAATGCGTTTATCGTCTCGGCAGATCAAGGCAAGCGCACGATCCAGCATCACGAGTTTGACGAGCGCGTATTTGACGTCGTCGCTCAAAGCCACGGCTGTTCTAGGTGCTGGCGGTTCGGATATGGCCCCGTCACTGATCGAGTCACGGGCTTCGCGGGCGAGAGCAATACAGCCCTTTTTCTCTCGGTATTTGTTTGCGTAACGGTTCTTTGGGTATGGCATAGGTTCTATCTCCTATCAAAACGGCAGATTATACGGGTCGTCGTCTGCCCCAACGGCAGCCAACTCAGGTGATTCAGAAGGTTCGGCCATCAGTTCCCTGGCCTGATCCAGCATTTCCAGCCGTCGTGTCCCTGTGTCAGTGGCCCCCCCCGAAATCCGTACAATGTTCATACGCTCCAGGTCGGCCATGAAGTTTGCCCATGCCTCGGGGCTCGCGTCCCGGTCGCTGCCCGTGATGCCGTGATCCAGTTCAAACTTCGCCAGAGTTAGAATGACAGCGTTGCGCGTGTGGCCGTTGACGTTGCCGTGTCCCGCGGGCGCATTATCACAACTGCACGGCATCACCACGTCGTAATATCCTGCGGGGCGTTCATCCAACGGGTGCAGCGCTTCTCCCCACCCAACAACCCTGACGCCGTCTGAGACACGTATGGGGGCCGCCACGGCAATCAAACCGCTGCCGCCACAGTCTGGGCAGTCAACGTGCGCTGAAGCCCGTGACGCCTCTCCCCTGGCCTTGTACAGATCCTTGATGGCGGTGATCCAGACCAGGGGCGTGGGTAAAGCCGATCGACCTAACACCAAATCCTGGGCCGCATGCTTCGCGGCCGCATACCGAAATTCCTTGAATTGGTGATACATCGTCTGGGCCTGGAAGGCGGGCGTCCATTTGTCGGTGACTTTCGGCCACCGTGGCGCCAATACGTCTGTGATGATTTCGCTTAGTTGATCTTGTGTCACCGCGTGCCCTTTCGTTGGTTTTTTCTTCGTTTCCATGTCAGCCGATTGTCAATGTCCCATGGTTTGTCACCGGGCCGAATGTTTTCAATCTCGGAGTAAACCTCCTCAGCAGAATATTTTTTCAAAGTTTTTTTTATGTGATCGCTTGGCTTGGCGTCCGTCCCGTCCCAATCTGCCATGGCCATGAATTCTTTGATGAGGTTGTTCGTTTTAAGATGATCTAAATCAGGGGGGGGGGGATTGGTGGTGTAGTGTGTTTCAGGCTTTTCTTGCGCGTGCGCATTAACATCCTCCCCTGGTAATGTTAATGGTGATGTTAATAACGAGGGTGACACGGGTGTCATACCTAAATCGCCGTTTTTGTCATACCTAAAAATTTTAGGTATGACCTGGGCGTCACACCGTACCTTGTTTAGGTATGACGTGGGTGTCACACCTAAACGCTGCCATTGGTAGATATTGGTGTCGTGTTTCCGGCCGTGATTTCCCCCGGCCGCGACCTCAAGCAAACCTCGTTCCGCAAGATCGGAAATACTTCTAAATACCTGACGTTGTGATACGCCAGCCTTACCAGCAAGCATTTTGGCACTCGGATGGCACGATCCTTGCAGTCCTGGCATGTAGCTGGCGATTGCCACGGCCACGCGGACCGTAGCCGACGACATGTCGGCCATGGCTTCCAGTACGTTTCCCGGTATAATCGCGTACCCGCTCACGCCTGTTTTCCCCCGGACACCCACACAAGGAGATGTTCATACGCATAGCCGTTGGGGTCCGCAAGCGGGTGTTCTTTACCAACTCGAATTTTTGGATAGCCGCCGCTTGACACGATTTTGCCAGTGTTCCACCTCCCGTGGTTTTGTCCACAGGCTTTTGTGTTCGACCCCCTTTTGTCTGGAAGTTGCTCTACGTCGCACCCAAGAGCCTTAGCTTCACGTGTGCGCAGGTAACGCGTCGTTCTGCTTACGGGTCCACGTTTACGCATTGAACCATTCCCTTATTCTGAGGTCGGGTGGAAGTTCGTTGGTATGTTTGCGCATTTTGCCGTCAACTACCATTTGTTTCATCAGGAATTGCGTTCCAGCGGCAGCACACTGGTCCCGAACGGACCTGAACCGATCGGGGTGGCTCGGCCTCGCCTTGGGTCCGCTCTCGCCGCCCGCAATAATGAGGTCGAGGTCTGGAAACCCATAAAACGGGTCCATAAAACCCACCGCCCCCAGCGCGGGCTCGTAGCTCACGAATCGGTATGTGGCAGGTGTTTGCAGCAGGTGGGGAACGCGGATATCCGCCCAATGCTGATTCTCAGCCGTCACGCCAAGGGCCACGTTGGGAAGCGGCCAGCCATTGTCATGTTCCGAGTCCATGACCGTAAACTGACCGTCAATATCCAGTCCCTTCCCTTCTGGTGAAGTGTTCGCCATGCAATAATAAGTGGGGTCCGGCCAGGAAACGCTCTGTTCACCCACCCACGCAAACCACTCCGGCAACCGCTCGGCCCGCTTGGTCAGAACCATGAAAACGTGTTGTGGGCACGCCGCCATGACGCCAAACGCTGCAGCTATCTCTGCGTTGCTCACGTCTTCGTGAAACAAATCATTCCACACGGCCCACACGGTCGGCTTTTTGCGCCGCAGCGGGATATCCAGCCGGTCGTCTCGGAATTTTGGCGTCCAGTCCTTTTTGAACCGTCGCGCAATGTCCCGACTCCAACAATTCGCGCAACCCTCACTCACCGCCGTACACCCGTCAACCAGGCTCCACGGTCGGTCCCACCACTTGCCCGTTTCCAGTTCGCTCGGCCTAACTATTGGCATTTGCAATCTCTTTCGCAGAACCAAAATACGTCAAGATTCATCGATCATTCCCTTTCCTCTGTGGCGCGGCCCGGACCACCCGGCGGGCCATCTTACGAACCCAACCGCGCCACCACATTCCGAAGGTTTTACGCCGCCTCAATTCGGATGACGCTTGGCAGTCCGGCCAACAATTCGCTGTTGTGACTGATGATGATTATCTGCCTAAACCACTTTTCCAAGCGCTCAAAAACTAACAACATACGAGCTGCGTTGTCTTCGTCCAGAGCGTCAAACGCCTCGTCGAAAATAAACACTTCGAGACGTCGGCCGCTTCGTTGCGCCTGGAGCGCGGAAAACGCGATTCGGAGCACGGCCCTGAGTAGCTTTTTCTCTCCGCCTGAATAGGTCGAGATGTCGCGGACGCCCGCGCCATCGTCAACCAAAATGTTCAAAACCTCGCGGGAATCGCCGGTTTTGGTGGCTCCTACGGTTTGGATGTGGATTGCCCAACGCCCGTCAAACTCGCTCAACAGGTCGGCCAGGATGTCTTGAAACATGGGAAGGGCAGAGTCCACCACGAGTTGGGGGATACCGTCACGCCCAAACGCCTGCTGTAGCGTTTCGTAGACTGCGGCGGCCTCGGCAATGTCACAAAGCTTAGACTCGGCTTCACATTTCCTGACGTTCAGCGTTTCCAGTGCTGCGAGTTTGGCAGTAAATGCGCCACGTTCCTCGATGTGCGTTTCTTTGCTCTTTGTCGCGCCAGAGACTACGGATGTGATCCGTAGTTTGTCGGCGGTCAACGTGTCACGGGTCGCGCTCAAATCCACCATGCCACTGAGGCGAGTTTCAAACTCGGCAAGCTTCTGCCTCTGGCTATCGAGTGCGGCAGTAAGTTGGCTGAGTCGGCTTTTTACCGCGTCCAGGCTGGCTTGTACGCCTGACAGTCCTGCAAGTTCAGCCTCGGCTTTGCGGACGGTTTGCAGCGCGGTTTCGGTTGGGGTTGCGTCTGGCGCCACCGGCACCGCGGCGCGTTCGGCTTCCATTTTGGTTATGGTGGCAGTAAGCGCTTTCCCTTCGGCTACCATTTCCGGTGCTACGCTTTCGGCGGTGATTGTGACATTGCTAAGGGCTTTGAGGTCGTCTTCATATCCCATTTGCTCTGCGGCCAGATACGTCTTCGCTAAGTCTGATTCGCGCTGTGCCTCTGCAAGCGTGGCTTCGGTTCCAGGAATACCGTCTCGGGCCTGCCGGGCCGATTCCGTGAGCGGACATTGCGCACACTCGGGCGCGCCCGGTATCCGTTCCATAAGCGCGGCTTGCTTTTGCAGGTCGGCAAGTTTGGTCTTGGCTTGCGCCAGCGCCAGTTGGGTTTGCCCTTGTCTCGCGCTCTGCTTCTTATTTATGGCCGCTAGTTGATTGGCGCATTCCTGGTATTTCTTCGTGGTTTTCCGTTGTCTTTCGGCCACGGCTTCGCGTACAAATTCCCGGAGCGCGTCGCGCTTGTCCTTGAGCTCTCCTATTTCGCTGGTGTCTTCGTCGCGTTTGGTTCGGTATGCGTCTGCCTGGGTCCTGATCGCCTGTAGTTCCTTTTCAAGGCCAGGGGCCTTGGCTGCTTCGGCCTCCAGCGCCCCGCGATTTGCCAGCATGCCCTGATACTCGGTAACCTGGCCGTTCAGTTTGGGCCCAAGGGTTTCGGCGTCGGCAAGGTCGGCCTTGAGTGTGGTGATCTGCGCCAAAAGCGCTTGGCGCGCCTCGTCGGCGTGGTTCAGTTCGGCCTCGCGTTGCGCAATCGCTGCCAGCGCGTCAGCTTGCGAGTCAATACGCTTCTCGTCGTTGGCAATGTGATAATTACATTCGGCAAGGTTTTCTCTGACCGTGTCAATGCCTGCGCTCTCAAGCTCCAGATCGGTAATCCGTTGCCGGAGCATGGCTGCTTCGCCCGTGACGCTCTGGCCCGCCTCCTTGGCGTCCTGGCGCAGGCGGCCAAGGCGTTCGGTTCCAAGCAACTTGGCCAGCAATTCCTTTCGTTCGCGTGGCGCTGCGTCGACCAGGTCGCCGCTCTGGCCCTGAGCGCTAAACACACTCGCCAGCATCAACGCGGAATCCCCAAACAACTCGCGGCATTTGGCGTCCACGTCGCTGCTCAAAGGTCCGGCAAGCGCTTTGCCGGAGCGGGTGATAAACGCCTTCTGACTGGCGGTCTTGCCAGATTTCGACCGGCTCAACTCGCGGCGGATGTTGACAATCTCTCCGGGTTCGCGCTCAAGCTCAACCGCAATCATTCCGCTGGTTTCGCCCGTGGTAATTTGGTCCATCAACCGGCCAGGACGGCTGGGGAACTCGCCAAAGATCGCGGCAAAGAACGCCTCGACCAGGAAGGTCTTGCCAGCGCCGTTGTGCCCGCAAAGCCCTGTCAGGCCTGGGTAGTCAGACAGAACGACTTTATAGCCTTTGTGGGTGCCGATGTTAACGAGCTTGATCCGGTTGATGCTGCGGATACACCCGAGGGCCCCACTCGTGGCCTCAACCTGTGTATCCAGCGCCAGCTTGGCCGCTCCGGTTTGCAGTGACTCAAGCGGAGTCTCGCACTCCGTGGCCTTATGCCAAGCGGCAAGCAGCGCCGGGATCGGTGTGTCGCCCGTCAGCACCTCATCGGTTCGGCTGTGAATCTCGACCGGCGCGGGCGTGGGCTGAAATACCGCGTTGGGCGCGAGCTCAAACGTAGGCCGCGTCTGCCCTACAATCCGCACATGATCCTGCGGCCGCGTGGTCTCTGGGTTGTAGTGCTCGCTGGCAACGGTGAAATAGCGCGGGGTGTCCAACTCAACGAAACGATCGGCAACAACTTTGCCGCCATCAAAATCGATGACGCGGAATCCTGACGGGTTGCCATCGTCGCCGAAGTTGTGCTGGCAAAGCGCGCCCACGTAATACCCCTGGCGGCGGTGGCAATCGCCCAGCGCAATCACGTCCGCGCCTACGCTTTCAAGCTGCTGAGGCGTGAGCTCAAACGTGTTGCTTTTCAGACTGAACCCGCTGGCCGTGGTTGTGCCTGACACCACGCAATGGCCCATGAGGATTGACGGGACGCCTGCCGCTCTGGCTGTGTCTGCGGCTTTGCGCAACATCGCCAACGCGGAGTCAATCAGCTGCGTGTAGGCCGCGTGGGCATCTTCCGGGCTCATGCGTCTGTATTTGTCTATGATCATCATGTGGGCCGGGCTACACCACGGCAGGCAAAGCCAGCATATGTCCTGTGTGTGTGCGCCGGGCGCGTCGGCAACCGTGATACCGGGCTGGCCTCTCAAGATGGACAGGCTGTCGGTTTCATCGCCCGTGCCCTGGTCATGCTGGCCGGGGATGGCCATGATGGGGATGGGTTTTGCCGCCCGGGGCGCGGTAAACTCCTCCACAACCTGGCCCACGGTGGCGCGTCTGTGCGGGCAAATAAACGGGCTATGCCATGTATCACCCGCAAGGCCGATGACATGAACGTCGTTTGCTGCACACCAGTCGTACATCATGCGCCAAGCCCCGCCCCGTTCGGCCAGGTGGCGGTCCTCCAAATGTAAGTCGGCTCCTATCGCGATTCGCATGCTGTCCTGCCTCCCTCCTGAAGTTTTCTGAAGCGCGTCACCACGGCCCGTCTGTCGTGGGCTCGGGTGTGGGTTTACGGGGCGCGGGCCGCTGCCCTGTCAACGCCTCTTCGTGGTAGTCCAGGCGTTCTTCGACCATGTTCAGCAGTCGAACCGTGGCCGTGTCTACGTCTTCGCCGTCGGCCAGAGTGGCTTTGATCGTGACGTCCGTCCGGTGCATCCGGTATTTCTCTTTTGGGTCCGGGATCGTGCGGCCTGCGGCAACATTCACTTCAATGATGTTCATGCTTCCCTCCTGTTCTGGTGTGTGCGTCAAAACGGAATATCCTCCACGGCACCCGTGGTCCACGTGACTGCCTTGTCTGACACGAGTTGCGCGAGTCCGTCACGCTGCCCGCTGGTGAGCTCTTCCAGTGTGTTTTTCAGATAGTGGGCGTCCAGGACGACGGTGAGCTTTTCCCCGCGTTGTGCTGCCGGAATCTGCTCAGCGATCATCTGGCGGTTGATGTCAACTTTGAGTTGCTGCATTGCGCTGGGCGCTGGCGTGGGCCTCGCGCTTGGCTCTGCGGGTGGCGCTGGCGTGGGCCTCGCGCTTGGCTCTGCGGGTGGCGCGGGCGCTTGCGGCTCGTCGTTCGCGGCGGGCGCGGTCGGGCTTTTATTTTCGTCCGGGTCGGACGGCCACAAAACGCCACCGCATTCCTTGTCTTTGCACTTCCACGCGGGCGGCGCTTTTGCTGTCCGGGTTCCGGCTGCGATCTCGGCTTGGGCCTGTTCGCGGCGGTCGCGGTTGTCCCACATTTCCCCGCCACACTTCGGGCAAGCTGGTTCACCGGCGGACGGGGGAGGTCCAGGCTCCTCCCCCTGTGTCGCACACGCTGCGGCACGGCCTGGCGCGTCCGGCTCGCGCGTGTTTTCCGGGGGCATGTCGTCGACCGGTTCAGCGTTCACGGATCGCGGAGGGGGTTCCGGTTCAAACACCTCGCCTGTTTCCGCGTCATAGTTTGCGGGGGGCGGCAGCGCGCGCCCGGTCAACTCCTGATAATCTTGCGCCTCGTCTCGCGACGGCGGCAGAGCAAACAAGGCCCGTGCGGTCGGCTCGTTCAGCATGCGTTCCACTTGCGCCAACTCGTCTGGCAGCAGCAGGCTGAGCGTGTGCTTTGTGGCTGTGCGCCCGTTGGGGTGGACGGTCATGGGTTTGCGTTCCAGCACGGCGGGGACGTTGGCGAGTCGGCCCACAATGGCGCGGGCCATATCCATGCCGGACAGAACATCGACCACGCTGTTTTTGCTCCCCGTGGTAATCTCAAACACCCCGGCCATGGTGATTTTGTACAGGAAAAACCGGATCGTCCCAACAAGCGAACATCGATTGTTGGCGTTTGGCGTCAGATCCGGGTCGAGCAGGTCACACGGGCAGGGCACAATCTCGTACTGTGTCGGCGCGTGACATTGGCAGCTCATTTCGTGGCATTTTGAGCAGTAGCGGCGGTAAGCGGTGCTGCCGTCGCCCCTGCACTTCAGGCCGCTATGGCCATATAGCTTGTAGTTCTGACCAAAATTCGCGTGGTTGTCCTCGGCTGGGAAACACACGTCCAGGCGGGTGGGTTCGTCACCGTACAGTTCGCGGATTGTGGGCCAGCGTTCCAAGGTTTCATCGTCAAACCTGAAATACGGAAGCTCTTCTGGATGCTGGCCGTTGCCGCTCGCGTTGGGCACGAGGTGGCCCAAGCGAACCTTGCCCAGCCTTGGCATTCTGCGGCTGTCAAACATCCCAGCGATATGATTGCCAGGGGGCATCAGGTCGGTGGTTTTACGTGGTTTCATATCATTTCCTTTCATGCCGTCGCCGGTTTGGCGAGTAGCTTTCTGCGGCAAACGTTGCAGATGTTGGCCGGGTTTCCGGCAAGGTCTGTCAGCTTGTTGAGGTAATTTGCAAGAGCTCCGCACTCCGCACACCGGTGGCTGTTGCGGGGCCGCGTGACGCGGAAATGCGTCACCTCGACCAGTCCATCCCGGATGGGCGCCACGTCAAACACGTCCGTCCGTTCGGCCAATTTCCCGTGTGTCATTTGCTCACCCTTTTCTGTAGTCCGGCAGCCTCAAGACATTTATAGGCCGTATCTATCGCCGAGTTCAGCTTGCCCAGGCGCACGGCCATACGCCGCATGTGTTGATTGGCGCGATCTCGCTGGTTTCGGAGTATCCGCAGTTTTTTGTCATCGCGCCACGCGCGGCTCATGAAGCGCTTGTACCCGGCCATCTGCCCCATCCACATGCCGCACGCGAAGCCCACCGCGAGCAAAATCAAATACCTCACCATGCTCGCCTCCCGTCTGCGCGGTCTGCAATCCAGCGCTGAACGATATAGGCCAGAGCGCAAAAAATGTCTGCGATGAAATAGCGAATGTATCTCACGATGTGGCCTCCTCGTTTTTGCGATTCTTTGTCAGCAGTTTCTTCGCCCAATCAGGCGGTTCCGCATCAAAGTTACGAAAACTCTCGAGCATCATGCGTTCAGTTTCGGTCCATTTTGGGTCGAGCAGCATGGTGTCTAGGTTTTGCAGCACGCGTGGGATAATTTTGTCATAGCAGCCGTCCATAAGAATGCATGTGCGTCTGCCCCAATACTCTCGCTGCCATTCAGGCGGAACCATGCTCTTACACCATATCCGGCCCTCGATTTGGGGGGGCGCGGCGTGAGGCCAGAATAAAAACCCGACGGTAACCACGTCGCCGCGTGTGGAAATGTAGCCGCCTGTGGAAATGCCGCAGCGTGCGGAAATGTCGCCGCGTGCGGAAATGTTGCCGCCTGCGGAAATGTCGCCGCGTGTGGAAATGTAGCCGCCTGCGGAAATGTTGCCGCGTGCGGAAATGTAGCCGCCTGCGGAAATGTTGCCGCGTGCGGAAATGCTGCCGCGTGTGGAAATGTAGCCGCGTGTGGAAATGTAGCCGCGTGCGGAAATGTAGCCGCGTGTGGAAATGTAGCCGTCTGCGGAAATGTAGCCGCCTGCGGAAATGTAGCCGCGTGTGGAAATGTAGCCGCGTGCGGAAATGTAGCCGCGTGCGGAAATGTCACACCGAATATCCAGAGCCTCGGTACAGCAAACGTTTCCGTTGGCGTCTGCCAGCGTGTCAAAATCTTTCTGCGTTTTGATAATCATGACTTGGCCCCCACGGGTTCCGGCAACTCGATAAGACTCACACTCACCATTTCGCGCTCAGGGCGGATGTCTTCCGCAACCCCGATGGCCGCGCAAAGGCCGGTCGCCAGTACACTCATTTCTGTGCCGTCAGCCCACTTCACCCAAAAAACGCGCTTACCCATTGCTTCCTCCCTACGCGGCGCCCAGCCGCTCTTTCATCTGACCCAGAAATATCTGCCAATTCAGCAACGCCGTGTCAGCGTCAACCGCGTCCTGAAAATCTCGTAAGCCATTTCTCTCTCCCGTTTGCTATCGCTTCCCTTGGAACCGTCTGCTAAAATATGGGGGCCGGGGGGCATCAAGTCGGTGGTTGTCATTCTTCACCCCCGTTCTCGCGCTCCCAGAAGGTGACGTGGCCGTGTTTTTTAAGCATCGCTTCCATGTAGGCGTACTGATCACGCGCTGTGACACCAGCATCGGCCACTAACACATGCGGGTGACTGGAATGCACATCACACCCGTATGTTCTATGCCGATCATCAAAGCTCAACTTCGCCCCGCACACGCAGCACACGTCGGGGATCGGCATGTCGGGAGCCTCAATCTCGTCGCCGAAGGTGTATTCTTCGTCGGCAAAGGAAAGCGAATGGAGAACGGCGATAAGAACGATTATCACTTTGCAGCTGTCCTCATGCCTCGTGGCCACAAAATACTTACCATCTTCTCTCCGC
>Ga0222679_1000682_pt1 | contig 11286 bp, 19 predicted proteins | sample AntAcemetagen939_FD_179843 | JGI IMG/M metagenome (GOLD analysis project Ga0222679, IMG submission 179843) | Saline water microbial communities from Ace Lake, Antarctica - #939 | ecosystem: Environmental > Aquatic > Non-marine Saline and Alkaline > Saline | place: Antarctica: Ace Lake...
GAAAGAAAATAGTAAAAAAAAAAAACTTCCTTTAATTTAAAAAAAATTTTCGCCGAAAAATTACTCCCTTTATCTCCCCTTAATTTTTCGTCCTTTTTTTCGCCCCCGAGTTATCCACAGGTTATCCACAGTTTAGAAACTAAAAAACAGCTTTATTTAAAGCCGTTTAATTGAGTTATCCACAGTTTTGCCCCCCTATATAAGCTCTTTGTCCTGTAGGAACGAGCCCCCCACACTATTTATCTAAAAAAATAGTGTAGGAAACTCGTTTTTAAGCCCTCTGTCCCGCTCTATTTACAGCCGAGCGGAGCCGAGTATACGAGAGTTAGAGTCTTGAAATATAATCTATCCTAGATTATACCGACTGCGGTCTGTTCGGGCCACCTTGCCCGCAGTTCTTTAACGTCGCACTTCTAACATTACCCCCCAGCGACTGATCGTTTTATTTAATTACTATCTATAATACAAGATTTAATTTTTTTTGCAAATTTTAAAATTGTGGATAACTTTCTTCTTGCTTTTATTATAAAATATTTTATAATATATGTAATGAACAAATTTATACAAAACTGGAAACCTGCCGATTGTATAGCCCTTGTTGTTTTGGTATTTGCTATGTATATAATATCTATAGGAGTTAATCACACCGTGTCTGGAGTGGTTATAATGATATGCACTTATTATTTTGTAAAAAAATCTAATCATGATAACACAAAAATTAGTTAATTTATGTAACGCTATGACGGAAGCCGAAGGGTGGAAGCCCAACGGTAATTTTGAAAAACCTGCAAAATTCCCTTCTGTTTCTTATCGAAATAATAATCCCGGAAATTTAAGAATCTCCCCTTTTGCTTTGGGTGTTCGCGATAATTTTGCATTTTTTTTAAATTCTAATATTGGTATGTTCGCAATGAATTGGGACATAATGAAAAAATGTAAGGGAGAAACACAAACAACTTTGACTGGGGACTCTGCCCTTTGTGATCTATTAAAAATTTATAATTGTGCCGAAGGCGAAGAATTTAACAATTATTTAAAAATTGTATGCGATAGGACGGGACTTGAAGCTTTTTCACAATTGAAAGACATTATAAAATAAAGGTCGATAATATTATAAACATTAATTTTTAAAAAATTCCATGGAGAAAATTAAAAATTTGATAAAAACAGCTTTGGAAATTGGTTTTGTGCCTGAAAAAGAAATTGAAAAAATCAATGAATGTGCTGAAGATTTATCCACTGAAGAATACGAAGAAATAAAAGAAGATTTAATTAAAGTCGAAGAATTACCAACTGAAAAACCAGTTGTTGAAGAAACTAAAGAAGAAATCACAGAAGAAGAAAAAGAAAATGAAGATACTTTGACACGAGCCGAAAGGCGAGCCAAAGCTAGAGAAGTAAATAGGAAATAAAAAAAGCCCGCGAGAGCGGGCTTTTTTTGGTGGCTTAACAGAACACTAACATAAAGGCAAGAAAAAGTAAAGCGATAAATTGTATTTGTGCGATTTGTCGTTTTTCTTCTTTTTCTTTTCTATATTGTGATTTTGTATACATCATTTTATTTTCTTAATTTTTAATTTTTTCCCTATCCACGGAGTGGTTAAAACATTCAATGTTAATTTTTCAAAATTTTTATCAAAATATCTTTTTGTTGTTTTTTTCATTTTAAAATGAATGTCTTTAGTTACTTTTTCCATAATCAATATAGTTTTAAAGTTAAATTTTTAATTTGTGTTGGTAATTTGCAAACAATATTAAAAGTTTCTTCATTCATTTTATCTTCGTTTATCATTGCATTTTTTCGGATAAAATCGAAATCTTTTAAAATTTGCACGCCCAATTTTTCCCTTTCACTTAATATTTTTGACATTTATTTTTTTTGAATTAAATCTTTAGCTGTTTTATAATCGCATAAATTCCCATACATTGAACCGCTTAAACATTCCGCAGAATGTTTTAACATTTTTGCTACTTGTTTTGTGTCCCCGTATTTATTTCGTGCAAATTTATACTGATTTTGATATGCTTTTGTTTCTTCTATAAATCTAAATTCTTTACATTCAAAATATTGATTCCACCATTTTTCAACTCCCATTTTTGCCTGTTGTTGAATATGGGTTTTCTCGTGAATAATTAAGTGGTCGGGCAAATTTTGGTTAGCATAGATTTTATTTCCTATCGTAAAAACTATACCTTTGTCAAAATCAACTCCAAATTGTTTAACCGCTTTTTCATAAATACCGAATTTGTTTGGTATTTTATATTTGATTTTATATTTTAGATTTTTTAATTCTTCCATAATTTTAATTAAAATTATTTAATAATCTTGCTTTTAAATTAAAGGGGGGTTTTTTTCTCCCCCCCGTTTTTTATCTTTCGTCAATACAATTTCTCTTTACATCTTGAATACTTCTAGTCAATGAGTCTATAAGCCGGTTTAATAGTCCAATATCTTCCGGATATACTTTTATCGTTAATAACTCAATTTTCAGCCTTGCAGTATATAAAGAATTATTTACGATCAATGCTTCCTCTTTCAAAATTTCCTTGCCTGTAAGTCCCATTTTGCCCCCCCTTTTTTTAACTTTGATAAAAAACTAACAATTTTTAGTTTTGCTAAACTTCTTTCTTTATTTTATCATATTTTTTTTATTTTCCAAAATCTGAAATTATAGCAATAATAAAAAACCATAAACATATAAAAGCGATCATATATTCGTAATTTGTCGCGCAATAAATAAAACATAGAAAATAAATTTGACTATTTTTCATATTATTATTATCTATTTAAAACATCTTCTATTTCTACAATAATAATAAATTTACCATTTTCTACTCTTATCATTTCTAAACTTTCAATCGCGTTTACATCAAGAGTATTTGTTTCTCTTTCAATTAACGGCACAATATTCGATAAATTACTAACATTATCTACCGAAAATTTTATTTTTCTTACCATATTATTTTAAATTAAAATACATTTTTAACCACCCCCAAATTCCGACCTTTAAATTGCGAAACTTCGCGATCCTTTTTTTCTGTTTGCGTCCTGTTATTTTATACATTCTCGTTTCTAATTTCATGATTTTAAAAATAATACTCCCCGACCTTCGCGGGGTCGGGGAGCATTACTTTTAAAATCCCCGCGAAAGATTTAACCGAAATTATCAATTTATACTTATATTTTAACTTTGTTTTTAAAAAAAATCAATCAAAATTGTGGATAAAAAAAAACCGCACGGCGTAGCCGTCCGGTTTTTTTTTTGTAATTATTTCAAATTACTTCAAGGTTTAACCTTGTAAATCACTTTGTAGAGCATCAATTTGTGTTGCTGTCCAAGACGCCAACGCAATTGAATAAGGTGAACCTACGAAAGAAAGAGCAATCGCTGCTTTTCCTAACAAGTAGATACCCAACGCCTTATCATATGGAGCGTATGTCGCATATGAAAGATCAAACTCTAAAATTCCCAAAGAAGTAGCTGATGTTCCCCAGTCCGCATAAGCGGTGTGGCCAGTCAAAGCTGCTAATTCGGCTGCATACAAAGTCCCAGTTGAAATAAAATTATCAATGATATATTTTACCATATAGGATTGCTTTGTTTGTCCGCCCGGAATTAAAGCTAAATCAATAAGTTGTTGGTGGTATGAAGATTCGGCAACCATTTTACCTACTCCACGACCAGTTCCACCCATAGCAATTCTAGTATCTCCTTGACTAGCTGTTTGAGGATTGGCTGGTTTTAACCACTGTCTAACAGTGTTTACACCTTTCCAAGCTCCATAAACAACAGCGTCGCCTAGTTTACCGCTTGCACTCATAGAGAACAACGGCCCAGTTACTTTAGCCATAGTTTTTTTTACTTAAGATTTATAATATATCCCGAACGACTTTTTAATTAGAATTGAGATATTCTCGTAAAAATAAATTTACCCCGTGTAAATGTATTTTTTTCGCCCTTCCATTATATACCGCCTTTTGTTCGCTTGTCAAGTTCGCCCAAGCTACCATACCCGCCGTAAATTTATTTCTGTTTGCTTGTTGCGGAATTGTTTGCGGATTTTTCGGATTATAAAATTTTAATCTTGCAAAAATAGTTTTATCTTTGTTATGCCGTCGCTGATAAATTCCCCAAATATTATCCATATCGCCGAAAAAATAATCGCCGTTAATTTTTACTCCGTTTTCGCTCGCAGGATTATAAATTTCTTCGTCCCCATAGTGTGCCTTCCCGTAAATTCTTTCCCCATATTGAAAACCTTGCCCGAGTTTTCCGACAAGTCCTGTGTCATTTGTTCTTTCTATTGATCCAACTAAAGTCATGTTAGTTGTATAGATTATTAAAGTATTCTTTTAATATTAAAATATCTGTTTCTTGTCTAGTGATTATTGATACTTCGTGATTTATATTGAAAGCATTTTTAGTATAATTATGCGAGCCCATAATTGCAATTTTATTATCAATAATCATCAATTTTATGTGTAAAAGTTTGGCTGAATGTAACACTTTAGCTTCAATTCCACATTTACTTAATATTATTTTTATTAAATTCTTTTGAACCAAAGCCCGAACTTTTACTCCTTTACGATTTTTATTATAAATTGCATTATTAAAAATCTGAATTTGCTCTCCTATTTCGTCGGGATACCACCCCCAATCAAAAACAATTATATCAATAGAATGCTTTGCGTTCTTTATTAAAGGAATGACTTTTTTTGGAAATTCTCGGCTTATTATTATTTCATTTTTCATAATTAAATACCTCTTGCAAAATTAACTCCGCCAATTCTCAAATTACCGTCATTGTTTTGCGTTAATTTAACCCCTAAACTACCCCCAACATCTGAATTACCTGTGCCTGTTGGTTTTGAAAGTGTTGCGACTAAAACCCCGTCAATATAAAATAGTGCGTTTCCTGTTAATGCTTCATAATTACATCTATATACATGCTCTACTGTTTCGTCATTTGTTATTGCTGAACTAACTTCTCTAACATTTCCTATCGCAAAAATCGCCTTTGTTACTCCGTCCTCAAATATAAATCCAAAACCGTCTGCGGGTAAAATATCGTCAATAGCCATTCCCAACCAAGCTTCGTAAAGCTCCGACGAAAAATCAAATTTTGCAACCGACTGAAACATCATATTGAATCCCGTGTTAAAAAACGAACCCGGGACTGTTGATTGCACAAACATTGAACTTTCATTTGTTACCCCCCATTCAACATAAAAAGCAACTCCGGGCCAGTCATTATTCGTAATGTCGCCCGTTGTTGCCCACCCGCTTAAACTTTTTAAATCGTCCTTGATTACAAATTCGGTCATTGTGTCTTTATCCGCTAAAATACTGCCTGCGGGGTGGTCTACGGCGTCTTGCGATTTATGAGTTTCTAAACTTTCGCCCGTTCCTGTATGTGCTCCGCTGTCCGTTTCATGTTCAGCAATAAGCCGAGCAATTGCTTCCTCAATTGTTTCGGCGTCCGTTTGTGATTTTGGTAAAAGTCCCCATACTGGATCAGCCATATTTTTTTTTAAATTAGAGTAATAAAATGTTAATGCTTGAAAATATGATAATGAAAATAAAACGGATATAATAATTATTATTAAAATATTTTTTTTCATTTGAACTTTGTGAATTTAAATAATTTGTGCGAATGATTTTCCAACTGCTTCTACTACTACTGCTGTAAATGTTCCACTACTTGTGAAAGTATGAATTGTTTGGTCGCCTGATGTTGTTATCGTTCCACCTGTTGAGTCTGTTGTAATTCCGTCACTTCCGTCTGTGGCAAAAGAAATTATTACTATTCCTGAACCTCCAGTGGTTCCTCCCATTCCTCCATTACCAGTATTAGCAGCTCCTGCTGCTTTTCCAGTTAGACCTCCTTTTGCTCCTGTTGAATATGTAACAGCACTCCCTGAAATTGAATTAGAAGAACCAGCACCAGCTGTTCCTTCTCCACTTGTTCCCGCTCCTCCAACACCTCCAGCACCACCTCCTCCAGCTCCGTAAGTTGCACCACCTGTTCCACCATTATTACCCTGTCCTGCTGTTCCTGCACCTCCAGAAGCTCCAGGAGACCCAGAACCTCCACCTCCAGAGCCACCAGCTAAACCAACTCCACCGTTTTCACCGTTGCTAGCTCCGCCACCTTCAGCAGTAACTCCGATTGCGACAGAATTACCACCTTTACCTCCATTAATATTGTTTCCTCCAGCGGTACCTCCTGCCCCGATGGTTATAGTATATGCTTGTGCAGTAACAGTAAGAGCAGAGTTGTATTGATAACCTCCAGCACCCGCTCCAGCAGACCATTTTTGCCCACTACCTCCAGCACCTCCACCACCCCCACCTGCTATTACTAATACTTTTACTGTAGACATATTATTTCTTTTTTAATTCTTCTAATACTTCTTCCTGTGCGACTTTTAATAACTCCGAAAAATCTTTTAATTCTGTTTTGACATCATTTCTCAATGTAAAATTAAGAGAAACAACACCTTTAGAAAAAGAAAAGTTTTTAAATGTTGTATTGTTTGTTTCTATTTTTTTAAATATATTCATAATTTCTTTGTGTCAGTATTCGCTCATTTTCATTATTCTACTAACTTAACTTTTATAATAAGAGAAGCCCATTCAATATCTGTAACACTATCAACATTAAACATTAAAACATCTCCGCTCGCGATTGCTTTAGTCCAATCAGTTAAAGTTGTATCTTCTGAATCTGTATCTGTTGTTATTGTCGGCGGTGTTGTGTCGGTTATTTTGTCCCCGACTGTTGGCGGATAGTTTGCCAAAGTATCTTTCCATATATTTACAACAATGCTTCCGCTTTGATCTCCCAACAAAGAAACTGATAAAATTTCGCACTTGAAAGGTATTCGGATAGCCCCTTTAATTCCTGTCGTTATTGCTGAACCCCCTCCGTCAATGAAAAATGCGATAGCCTTTTCAATTTCTAATTTCGCCCCGTCTAGCTCGTCGCTACCCCCCGCGGTGTGTGAAGCTTCATGACCTGTTGGCGTTTGTGCGTCGGCTAGTGCTCCGCTTAATCCTGCGACGCTTATCTCGTCGTCCCCGCCGTTTTCATGTCTTGCTGAATGGTCGTTAAAAGTTGCTACTGCTGTATATAAAGTATCAAAATATGTTTTTAAAGTTTTTCTTATATCGTCCCAATAGGTATATTTTTTAATATTAGCGTCATTTGCATCTTCTAATAAAAAAGGATCTGCTGTTGTTGGTGTTTCTTTATAATCTACATCTATAAATTGTCCGTCTACTTGTAAATTTAAAAAATTATTACCTAATGGATCCCCCCCGTTGTGTTCGTGGCTCGCTTGGTGGGCTTTCGGCGGTTGATTATCGGCTAATTCTCCCGATAATCCAGCAACACTTATTTCATCACTCCCGCCGTTTTGATGTGATGTTTTATGTGCTATTACTGTTGTTGCTAAACTTTGCAACCATTGCCAAATTGTATCAAAATTCCATTTCGACTTGTCTCCCAAAACAGTTTCAATCGCAACAACTTCTTCTTCCAATTTTTCAAAATCCTCTGCAAAGCCAACTGTTGGCTTTCCTGCGTCGTAAACAACGCCTGATTTATTCGCCTTTGCTCGATAACTCACTATTGCGTCTGGAAATTCAGCTGTCATATTTTTTTTAAAATTAGCTTATAATGTTATATATATTGTTACACTTAAATTAAACAAAGTAAAGTTAAAAAATTGTTATAAGATTAACCTACTTTTAATATATTTATAACTGCCGTGTCTTTGTGGTCGCCGTAGGTAGCGTGTGATTCTAAACTCACGGTCGTTTGGTCGGATGTAAATTGAAATTTTATAACATCATCAACGGCTAAAGTTACCAAAATACTGTTTGTGATTGTTAAATCTTTTGTTGATTTTGGTGTCCCCGTTATATCTTCTTCAATTAGTGATCCGTGTATCTCGTCCCCATTTTTAACAATTCGTATAACAACATGAGAGTCGGGGCTAATAGCTGAATCTTCAAATGAGCAAGTTATATTCATTAAATATACCCCCGCTTTTGTTATCGTAAATTCTTCGGGATCTGTTGTGTGGTCGTGTTCTATTCCAATTTTTGGGGTTGCTACTTCGTCGCTGAACGGTATATCAACAAAAGTCCCTGCAACTGCTACCGCGATTGTATTATCAACATGCGCAAAAATATATTGCGGTAGTAGAAAATTCTCAATAGCGACGACTTCGTCGTCTAATTTTGTTATATCTTCCGCAAAACTATTTGTTTTTTTTAGCGGTTCGTATATAACATCTGCTTTATTTTCTTTTGTTCGCGGGCTATAAATCCCGTCTGGAAAATCTGCCATTATATTTTTTAATTATTTTTTTAATTATGAACTTTGTAAATTTTTTTTATTTTTTTCTAATACAGAAAAAAGTAAAAAAAATTTTTATACTCCATACTGTCTTTCTAACATTTCAATTCTTGCTTTATTCATTTTGATCTGAATTTTGTCTGTTCCGATTTCAACTGCTCGTTCCCAAGATTGTTTCGCTTCAAAGTATTTATGTTCGTGAAAAAAACAAAAACCTATTTTGTCCCAAGTGTCCCCCGCGTCCGGCTTTTCGGGATTAAAAGCGTGAGTTTCCTTGTTTGGTTCTAAACTACGGATTAAATATACTAATGCTTTCTTGTGCCTTTCAAATGTCATATAAACTAAACCTATCTGTTTGTAAATTTCCCACCTGTCGGGTATTGTTTGATTTGCTTTTTCAAATAATCGTAAAGCTGTCAAAGGTTTTCCCAAAGTGTTAGCGATAACGCCCGCTTCATAACAACAAAGCCATTTTTCCCCTACAAATTTACTCTCTCTTATATATTTTTTATAATACTTTAGCGCTTTTTTCCATTGATAAAATTGTCGGTAATATCTAGCCAAATAAAACAAAGCCCTAATCCGTGTTTTTGGATTTTTAATTTCTTTCTTTAATTCTACCCCCATTGTGTCCCTTACCTGCTCCAACCTTTTTTTTGTTGATTCTTCCGACTGCCCGCCCTCCCGATCATGAACGATAATAAACGCTGAATATTTAGTTGTTGTTTTGACTGGTATAGAGTTGTGAATTGCATGTTCCCAAATTAAACCATTTCTATATATTCGAGTAGTTACAAAAGTTTCCCCTGTTTCCATTCTTACTGTTACAAATAAGCCGTCCGTTTCTTCCTTTAACAAAGTTTCAATAAATGGCGATTGCTCTATAAATTCGTGTCCGTCAAGCGATAATATCCATTTTGAAGTGATCCCTTCTTGCGTAAAATTACGGGCTTTTGCAAAATCGTTCTCCCACTCGTGCCGTTTAATAACATCTGCATATCTTTTGGCGATTTCAAGTGTTTTGTCGTCGCTTTTATTATCTATTGAAATAACCACTTTATCAACTATTTCAATTGCGGATAAAATTGCCTTTTCCAACCCCTTTTCTTCATTCCAACACATCATGGCTAAAGTCAAGTCATCAGCATTTTCTTCTCCCATTTCTACCGTCATTAAAATTCTATGCTCAAAACCTACCCAATTATGAAACTTGACTTTTCCGAACGGCGAAAATTTAGCCCTAAGTTCTGGGACTGTAAACTCTCTCAAATGATTTTTGTCAGGCACTCTATTGCCGTTCGGCACGGAAATTATAATCCGAGCATTATCACTCGCCATTTTCTTGATATTGTCAAGTAAGATTGAATCGTCCTTAATATGCTCCAAAACTTCTGCAATAACAAAGGTGTCAAATTTTTCTTCTTCAAGTGTATGTTCTTCAACTAAATCTCCTACATAAAAACGTGCTGTTTCTCTCCGTGTTTTTTCTGCTAATAGAATAGCTACATCAGATATATCAACCCCCATATATTCCCCACTATAAAAATCAGCAAGGTCGCCTGTTCCACACCCAATATCTAAAATTCGCCCCTTGCAAAATTTCGCTGTTTCTCTAAATCTGTATGGGTCGGAGTGAACCCCTACCCCGTGCTTTTGATAAAACTCATTATATATTTCTTTTGTCATATTATTTAACTTAATGGCTCGTAGCCGTTTTGATAAAAACCATGTAAACGCTCCCCAAAAATAGAGTAGCCCAATGTGTCCAATGGACTGTTAAAAGCGGTTTGATAAAATAAATTCCACCCCGACATAGAGAGATTTTTTTCTTTTGCTAATTCGTTCCAATAGTCTTTTTGATCTTGTGTTTTTGCCTGCCAAATTGCAACTGCAGAAGTATAAAATTCTCTGTTTGTAACTTGACTTGCAGACGGTGAAAAAGGATTTTTATTTCCGGGACGATTATATTTTGTAACAAAAGCCCTGTTTCCTTTCATCTTATAAATTAGTTCATGCCCTAATTGTTTTTGTGCCGTCAATGAGAATAACGGGTTTTTTAATTTAGTCATTATAGTTGAACTTTGTAAAAATTACTCGGGATAGATAGAGTCATAATCTGTCCCAGTTGGTAATGTTATCGGGGCCCAATTTTTTGGTACTTGATAATATGCCCGTGTAAATATCTGACTAATATCTCGGCATAAAGTATCCCTTGCCCAATTTTGCCCCGAGTGTTCGACCTTTAGTTGATCAAAAAGCAATGTTCCCGTTGCTTTGTATATATGTATAAATAAAGTATAACCCACTATTTCGCCTAGCACAACCGAAAGACTATCTGTCAATTTAGCCCAAGCCCCCGATAATGGAATATCTAAAACTAAATCTGTTTCTATATCTCGCCCTTGATAAAAATGTCTAACGCGAGCATAAAACTTGCAAAAAGAACCCGCCCCAGTTGAAACTAAATCGCTTTTATAATTTATTGAGAGCGTTAAAGGTAAAGAAACTTCTTCTGTAACCATAACGGGTTCGTAAGTGTTTTTCGTCCCCTGTATTTTCTTATGAATATAATAAAAAGCGGGGTGGTATTGTGCGATTAAAACTTCTTCCGCAGGGGCTTCAATATTTATCCCCCCAACCATATCTTGATGAAATTCGTTTGGTGTAGCAACCCCAACGAGCCCGAGTTTTATTCGTTTTGATTGGTCGGCAACAAATGTTCGCCAACCGTGTTGTTTGGTATGCGGATCAACATCTTTCCAATCGCTTTTTTCCCCGTCCGTGAACCCCGCCCATAAATCGCTAATGATAGGCAAGTAAGATTTTGCTTTTAAATTTGCGATTTTTTTTCTACTAAAGAAAGCGTTTTTACGAACGATACGCGGAAAAACAAAACGGTCGCCCGATTGTAAACCTCCA
>Ga0222679_1000683_pt1 | contig 11279 bp, 11 predicted proteins | sample AntAcemetagen939_FD_179843 | JGI IMG/M metagenome (GOLD analysis project Ga0222679, IMG submission 179843) | Saline water microbial communities from Ace Lake, Antarctica - #939 | ecosystem: Environmental > Aquatic > Non-marine Saline and Alkaline > Saline | place: Antarctica: Ace Lake...
CCAACAAACAAGATAAACGGCTCTAATGCTTAACTAAGCCCAGCCAGCCTTAACGGCATAAATAAACATAGTATAACAAAGTATACATGGTTATAACAAACAAATAGAGAGAGAGACATAAGAGAGTCGTAAGAGAGATCTAAGAGACATACAATAGAGACAAGGCACAGTGTCCCATGGTTGGTTTGGTACTACCAACCCCACTAAAAGACCCGTTAAAGATAAAAGATAACAATAAGAGACACAGACAACTAACAGAATGACCAGATACAGCACTGGTGTTAGCTCTAACGGCTTATATACCAAGATATGAGGGCATTATACCCTTCCAAAATATAAACCGCTTAAAACTAACAGTCTATGAATGAAGCATAATTCTAACATAGGCATAGACATAGTAAAAGTCTGATAAACGGGTGAACAAACGAACGGGGGGAGGGGGGATAATGATGAAGTCCTTTATCCTTATATATAGCCAACCACTATATATGTTAATTTAAGATTACTTTGACCTAGTTAGATGACGTATAAGGAGATATAAAGATGACAAGAAGCAAAGACCCTTCATTGATGGCAAAGATCGCCATACTGAAGGCAAACGGGGCCACACAAGGTGAGATAGCCAATCAGGTAGGCATTACTCGCCAGACCGTTGCTGCTTATATGCAATCGCCAGAACTTCAAAGAGCCTTTAAAGAGACTCAGGGAGCTTTGGTATCTTTGGTTGACACTGCCATCAAAAGAGCTATCAAGGATATGAAAGATAAAAGCCCATTAAGTACCGGAGCAAAGACAGCAGTAGAGATCATTAAAGCTATTGGATCTAAGGTTATTACTAATAGCGTAAAAGTATCAGAAACTAGAGATGTTCCACTACTTTCAACTGAAGATCGAGATGCCAAAATGAAAGAGGTTGAGGAACTATTAGAGGGCAGAGAGGAACCAGAAGAATCTAAAGAGTAATGTTAAGATTTCAGTAGTGGTTTTCTAACATAACCTTACACTTTAGGTTTTTTTACTATTAGGTGGAAGTCGCACCTACTAAAATTTGTTGGTCTTATTACAAAAATTGCGGGAGGGGAAGTTAAGTTATAGGTTCAAGATAGATTAGTAAGAAAGAAACAATGACCCAAGAAAATTAGAAGAATATAAAACTAGGAGGATGTAAGATGAGTGGAACTTATGTATACGATTCAAATAGACAAATTGACGGTTCATATATAGGAGAAGGTAGAGGGTTATATATCTGTAATATGGATTATGCTGCTGCTGACATGGTAGATGAAGCAGATGCACCTGGAACATTAGGATTGGTGGTGGCCGGAGCTAATATTACTGCTGCAGCCGATATTTTAGGTGACTCTAAAGCATGTGTCTTAAATGGTACTGCTTATATGACTTCAGATTCGTTTCCTTTAATTGGTAGTAATGATTATAGTTTAAGTATAGCAGTTTATTTTTCTGACTGGTCAACTGTAGCTGCTGATTCAACGATTTTTAGTCAAATGGATGTGGCCGGTGACAATGGAATGAGATTATATCTCAAAGACGATCAAACACTTCATTTAATACATACATCAGGAGGTACAGATACTTTAGATTTATCTGAGGATATATCTGGTATAGATGCTGGATGGCATGTCATTAGTGTCATTGTAGAGAGAGGAACAGCTCAGAATATGTTCATAGATGGGGCATCAGTTGACACTGCCACAGATGCTGCCGATGGTATAGGTACTCCAACAGCTGCCACTGATACTATTTCGGGAATATCAAACGCTGCTGCTGCTGTAATTACTTGCACCGCTGGACATGGTTTAAGCACCGGTGATTTAGTAACGATAACAGGTGTAATAGGAAATAATGGTACTGACGGTACATTATACGATTTACATGGTATGGATACATTGAATGGAAATACTTATGTTATCACAGTAACTGCTGCTGATAAATTTACAATTCCTATCAATACAGTTAATTTTGATACTTGGTCGTCTGGAGGGACTGTAACATACAATGCTCCACAACCTACTGTTATTGGAGCGCATGCAGATGGTTCAGAAACTCTGACAGGTAGAGTAGACGAGATTGTTTTCCAATTAAACGGTGTTTGGGACTCAGATATTCCTAAACTCCTCAATGCTGTATTGACTGGCGAGCGTGTAATTCTTAACAATGATGGCGACGTTAAAATCGTCACAACAACTTAGGAGGTAAAAGGAAATGGCAATAGTAGTTACATCAGTTTCTCCATCGACTGTATACAAAAGGGAATGGAATAAAAGATTAGAGATCACAGGTACAGGATTTACCGACGATACTTTAACGGTATCATTTGGTGATACTGAGATAGAAGTTTTAAAAAGCACTTATTTTAGTGCTACAGTTTGTTTAGTAGATGTAAATATTCCTGACACATGTACGGAAGCAGCAGATACTATTACAGTAACTGTAGCGACTGGACCTACATCTGGTACTAGCGGAAATATTTTAACTGTCGCAGCATCAGTAGAACCTCTAAGTAGACCTAAACCAGAGGAAGCTAATGGTGAATACTTACCATTTATTGATAATGAAGGTAAGGCTGTTCAGCCACAGCTAGATAGTTCGGGTAGAGTAAAAACCGCTACCGACTTAGTAGTTAGTGACATTGAAATTGGTGCCGTAGAGATTAAAAATGGTACTGATGATACGAGAGCTGTAGTTAAATCCGATGGTGTTAATAACGCTTTGGTTATAACAGCTAACGGCGTTAGCACAGTTACTACAGGACAAGCTAATATTACCGATTCAGCTACGCAAATAGTAGCCGTAAGCATAGGAAGAAAATCTTTAATGGTTCAGAATCCTAGTGCAGCAATCTTATATGTAGGAGCTGCCGGGGTTACTATTACAACTGGTATGGCAGTACCAGCCCATTCCACAATAGGAGTGGGAGGATTCACTGGTGCTTTATTCGGTGTTTTTGCTGCTGCTGGACCTACAACTGTAACATACATTGCCCTATAAGGAGGAGTAAATAATGTCATTTTATGAGAGCGTATTCATGTCCTCCCCACAGGGAGATACCGGAATAACCGGAGACACAGGAGCAGACTCGACTGTTGCTGGAGATACCGGGATAACCGGAGACACAGGAGCTGATGGTAGTGCGGTAGATGCCGGAGATACAGGAATCCAAGGTGATACCGGAGTAACTGGTGATACTGGGATAACCGGAGATACAGGAACCCAAGGTGATACGGGAGCAGACTCGACTGTGGCCGGAGATACCGGGATAACCGGAGATACAGGAACGCAAGGTGATACCGGAGCAGACTCAACTGTTGCCGGAGACACCGGGATAACCGGAGATACTGGAACGCAAGGTGATACCGGGATAACCGGAGATACAGGAACGCAAGGTGATACCGGAGCAGACTCAACTGTTGCCGGAGACACCGGGATAACCGGAGATACTGGAACGCAAGGAGATACCGGGATAACCGGAGATACAGGAACGCAAGGTGATACCGGAGCAGACTCAACTGTTGCCGGAGACACCGGGATAACCGGAGATACTGGAACGCAAGGTGATACAGGAACCCAAGGTGATACCGGAGCAGACTCAACTGTTGCCGGAGACACCGGGATAACCGGAGATACTGGAACGCAAGGTGATACAGGAACCCAAGGTGATACCGGAGCAGACTCAGATGTTGCTGGTGATACTGGCGTGGCCGGAGATACAGGAGTTACCGGAGCAGATGGAGATACCGGGGTAGATGGAGATACAGGAATTGGAGACCCTATACCTTGGACTGATCCTGGAACAGGCACAACTATTATTGCAAGCGCAAATTATGGTTATGTATCAGAAGTAGCAGCTCTAGTAACTTACACAATTCCAGACGCACCTGACTTTGGAGACGTATTCAGAGTATGTGGTGAAGGTTCTGGTGGTTGGAAGATAGCACAGAGAGCTGACCACACAATTCATTTAGCTGACCAGACCACTACCACAGGGGTCACTGGTTATATAGCAGCTACCGGACAGTATGACGCACTAGAGATGGTGTGTGTAGAGTCCGCAGAGGAAGATTATGTTTGGGTAGTAGTAAGCTTTGTAGGAGCATTGAACGTAGCTTAAATTAACTGTAGACGGTCTTACGGAGCGATCCGTGAGGCCCCTACAAAAGATATTATGGATATAAAATCATTATCAGACCAAGAATTAGAGAAATTAAACCGTAAATTAAAAGCAAAAAGGGGTTTAGAGGACCTTTATTATTTTAATACGGTTACGTTAGGTCATGATAAAGCTACAAGAAATACTCATGGAGAGTTATTAAAATTAGTAACTGAATGGGATAAGCAGAAAAAAAGTTTCATGACGCTATTACCACGAGGTACATTTAAGACTGAGTTGGTTACTGAAGGGTATACTCTCCAAAAGATTTTGAAGAACCCTAATTTAACAGTCTATTTATTTGGTGAGACCTACACTAAAATGGTTAAGTATGCTACTGCGATGAAAGCACATCTTCTAAGCCAATCTATAACTGATTTATATGGATGGCAGAAAGATGAGCATTATTGGAAAGAAGATGGTTTTAAAGTTAGCGGTCGTACAAGGATTGCTAAAGAACCTACCTTAACTGTAGGCGGTATTGATAAGCCAGCCACAGGTATGCATTTCGATTTAATTGTTTGCGACGATGTCATTGGTGAAACAAATACTGAAACAGCAGACCAATTAGAAAAAAGTAAAAGAAGATTTGAAGAACTTTCCTCTCTATTAAATCCAGGTGGAATGATAATAGTTGTAGGTACAATTTGGGATGAGGATGATTTGTATTGCGACATCATAACCAAAAAAGAAGGATTTACTGATTGGAATAAATTACTAGCCGATAGAATTTATGTAGGTAGAGACTGGAATGTATATATCAGAAGAGCTAAAGATCCTGATGGCACCTACTTTTTCCCGGAGAGACTAGGAAAAGAAGCCCTAGAAAAGATTGAAAGAAGTCAATCAAGTTTTAAACATAAATGCCAATTCTATAATGATCCTCAAAGAACAGGTATAGTTATATTTAAAGATGAATGGAGAAGGGCTGCGAAAGATGGTTTTGATTCTGTGAAAAGAGATGCTCAGGGAATGATAGAGGAAGTAACTGAAGAATGGATAGTTATTGACCCTGCCATTTCTAAAAATCCACAGGCAGATTTCTCTGCCATAGAAGTATTCGGTATAGGCAAAGACGATAGAAGATTTATTATTGAAGGGCATCAAGAAAGACTGGATGAGCTAGAATTATTAAATGCTATATTTTCTATTGTTGATAGACGCAGAAAAGTTAAAGGGATAATAGTTGAGACTTATGGTTTCCAAAAGATTATCTTTAATTTAATTCAAGCAGAAAAAATAAAAAGAGGTAAGTACCTTAAATTAATTGATGCTAACCCTGGCACCAAGCAATCTAAAGAATCTAGGATAGAATTAATAGTACCTAGAATGAGAGAGGGAAGATTATTTTATTCCAGAGATTTTGTAGAACTTGATATGCAATTCAGAAAGTTTCCTAACCTTAAAAAATCAGACCATGACGATGCTTTAGATTGTGTGTCCATAGCAGAACTAGCTATACCTGAGAGAAGGGCTTTTGACCCTACAATGGTTTGGCCAGAAGATATGGCTGAGGATGTTCCTAGAGTCAGTAATACTTGCGGTATATAAGGAGAAACAATGGTTAAAAAGAAAAAAAAGAAATCTAAAAAGACTATGATCCCTGAAGTAGGAGGGTCAGCTAGTGACGAACCTAAAGAAGTATCTGACTATGAAGTAGAAGCTTATGAACTTGTTAAATCAAGAATGGGACCTGCTAAAATAAATATGGATGCTTTAACTACTAAACTGGTTAAATGGGACAAGATTGCTAATAGTAGATTAGATTTATCGGCTCAAGATTCACAAGGTAATTTGAAAAACTTAGAATATCGCTCAAGACTTTGCTTACCAGTTGTAGAAAATGCTTTAAGAGCTTTGTTAGCCAAGTATGTTGTTAGTTTATTAGTTCGTAGACCATTTTTTAAATTAAATCCGATAGGAGCGATGGATGATAAACAGGCCAAAAGAGTTGAGGGAGCTTTGGTATTCATGTTCGACAAGATGCCAAGGTTCGTTCAGAACATTATTACTTTCGTTCAAGAGATGTTGATATATGGTACAGGCATTGGTAAAGTATATTGGAGAAAGGTGGTTAGAAATACTAAGGCGGGTCCTGTTATTGAGTATGAGGGTGCCTATTTTGAACCTATTCATTTAGAGAATTTCTTCACCGATCCAGATGCTACTGGCCTAGATGGTTATTGGAAGGTTCATCAATACTGGACTACTAAGAAGGCTCTACAATTAAAGAATGATAAGTATAAAGAAGCTACCGGAGAAAATCTATATAATAATTTAGATGATATTTTTTCTTCTTATTATGCTAATGACGAAGGTAAATACACTATAGAATCAAACATGCAAGAGCGTGGTATAGGTACTATTGACCAGTCTAAACTAGGTGAATATGCTAAGATAAAAATTTGGGAGCATTGGAGTGAAGATAATAGTAGATTAACTCTGGTTGCTAACGAGAGCATTGTAATTTATGATGGTGAAAATCCAAATGACAGTGGTATGCATCCTTTTGTGGGTTCCGTATATGAACAGTCTAAGTTTGAATTTTATGGCCGAGGTGCCTGCGAAAAGGTAAAAGATTTACATGAACAGTATCAGCATATTAATAATCAAATTGTAGAGAATGTCACTTTGCACAACAATCCTGGTTATTTCTCCACTATCGGCAATGTTACAGGTAATCAGATATTACCAAGACCCGGTAAAATAACTTATGTACAATCTCTTGATGAAATAAGAGATAAAAATGTTATGGTACTCTCTGAGCAGGTATTTAGACTTAGAGATGAGATTGCTTTCAAAATTGAACAGGCTTTAGGAACAGTAGCTATGTCTACATCAAATTCACAACCGATTACTAAAGAACAATCTGCTACTGAGTCAGCTATTCAAAATAGACTGGCAAATGAGTATCATGGTTTAAATTTATTGTTATTAGAGATTCCATGTTTAATGGAAATTGTAAGGAGAGCTTACATGTTGCTCCAACAACATGCTGGAGAAGAATATGAGTATAGGACTAGCGATGTTAGTGGTCCAGGATTTATTCATAAAGAAGATTTACAAGATGTTAATTTCTCACCGAAGATTGGTGTTGATATGATGTCATCTGAGGTCAGAATGAGTACAATGTCTAATTTACTTACTACTTTGAAAGATGTCCCTGGAATAGCACCGGCCTTAGTCAAGGAATTATTAGAAGAAGCTGGAAAACTGTTAGGTATTCATTTTGATGAGAAGCTGGCTGAACAGCAACCAGCAGCTGAGGAACCTCAACCTAATGCACCGGCAGGCCCTGGCCCGGTAACTGGAGTTCCTGGAGCCTTACAGCCTGAACAGATGGATATGCAAACGCCGGAGGTAGTATAATGGGTCAAAGAGATAATATAACAGCTAGGATTAAATCTATTGAGGTAATGCAATCAACCGATGGTTGGAAGTGTTTCGAAGATTATCTAAGGAAGAGAGAGATACAGTTAATTAATAGATTACGCACAGTAGATCAAAGTAAATTTCCATCAATTAGTGGCGCTTTAAAAGAAATAGAAAAAATAAAGAAGTTCTTAAAGGTCGAAGTTCTCACCGGAGCTATACTCCTAGATGAACTGAACGAATTAGAAAATAGTATTTAAATAAGATTCATTAGGAGATGTAAAAAATGACAGATAAAGATAAAGCAAACGAGATCCCTGTAAAGGAAAAATCCTCCGTTGCTCCTGAAACTGCCAAGGAAGAAGTAAAGAAGGTATCAGAAGTAGTTCCTCCCGTTGAAAAAGTTGACCCGAAGTATGCTGGAAAAAGTCTTGAAGAAGTTATCGAAATGCACAGGAACGCTGAAGTATTAGCCTCAAAGAAGGCTTCTGAATTAGCGGAACTGAGGAAAGCAAAACCTGAACCTACTGTAGAGGAGATTGCAAAATTATTCTCTCCGCAGGTAACTCAGGAAGATGACCCAACAGATATTGCTATGGCAGCCCGTAATGAGGCTGATCTAGCATTAAGGCTAAAAGTTGACATTATGAGTGCCAGGACTCGATCTGACATGGCCGACTGGGCCGAATGTGAAGTTGAGGTATTAGAGTTAGCTAAGGCTAAACCTGGTATTTTGGTTAATAATGTAGATTGGGTTAAGGACTGTTATAAAATGGTCCAAGCCGATAAAATGCCAGCGAAACTTCAGGAAGCTGAAGAAAGGGGAAAGAAAACTATGGAAGATAAAGAAATCCCAAAGATCAAAGCGTCTATCATCTCGGAACCTGCACCTGCGAAAGCTCCACCTGATGCGCCTGAAGGTACTAAAGAAGCGAAATTAGACCTATTCAGAAAACGCAAGATTAGTTTGGATGAGTTGTTGCTAGGAACTTTAACTGACGCTGAGAAAGGGAAAAAATAAGGAGCAATTACAATGGCATTCCCAACCTATGTCGGTAATAGAGAAAGTTTACTTGACTCATTGACGACTATTACCCCAACGGCTACCCCAATGTTTTCATCTTGGGGCAAAGTTGAGGTAACTAATCACCTCACATCGTGGCAAACAGACACACTTCGTGCTGCTACCACGAACGCTCAGTACCCAGGTCAGACTCTAGTTAAACCTGTGGTATCTAATGTAACTTCACTGGAAACTAACTACACACAGATTCTTTCTGTTGGTTATTCAGTTGAAGGAACTCAGTTAGCTTCGAACCCTGCTGGAAGAGACAATGAACTTGTCTACCAGAAAGGTAAGGCTATGAAAGAGTTGAACCTCGATATTGAAAAATATATTGTTGATTCATCCGCAACTAGTGCACATACGTCTGCTGCAACAGCAGGGTTGTTTGGAGGTCTTGATTACTTCTTGACCGGTAACTACGCATCAGGTGATGCAGTTGCTGCTGCCGTTGGTGCTGCTACGCTAACCAAGACAATCATAGACGCTCAATTAGCCATTGCGTTTACTAATGGTGCCGTAGAGATGAATAGGCTCTATGTACCAATTAAACAGAAATTGGTTATTGACAACATCCCAGGTACTATTCGTAAGATGGATGAATTAGACTCAACCTTAGCCGGTTTGGTCAAGGTCTACCAGTCAAACGTAGGAACTATGGAAATCGTGTTGTCTCGTCAACTAGCTGAATCTCACATGTATGGGTTGAACAATGACAGTTGGAAGATTGGTGTCCTAAGAGGCTTCAAAGCCGATGCCATTCCAAAAACAGTCGATGCTGAGGCCTTTAACATCCTCGGTGAAATCACAGTCGTAAGTTATAGTCCATTGGGTAACACCAAATGGGATAACATCGGTTGATGATACGGGACACTAAGTGTTCCATCTGGTTCGGTGGGTCCAGTTATCAAAACCTACCAGTTTTCTAAAAATTTAGTTTACAATCAAACATAGATCTGGTTTACAATAGTTTACAATTAAATGGAGGTTCATATGAGTGCAGTTTATAGTCATCCTTTAGTCCAGGAAATACGCTACCATCCAGATTGGTTAGCCTGGAAGTCATCTTACCCAAAAGAAGCAATTAAATTTTTAGAAGGCATTATTAGAGATCTACCTTGGCAGTGGAAAAACTACATGAGATATAGAGAAATGAGAAAGGTAACAGGACACACAGAGATGGCCATAATGGATGGCGTAGAAGCTGCTGTTATGCCTGAAGTATATCAAAGATGGATGCAGAAGTTACAACCCGAAGGTTACCCTGGTAAATTTTGGATTGATGAGTTTCTAATTTCACATAAAGAATTGTGGGACCCAAACTATAATTGGACTAAGCATCAAGCGCAACAAAATAGAGACAATAGGTATAAATAAGGAGTAAACAATGGCAAATACAGCATATTCTGTGCTATACGGAGCAGTTACAACCAAATTATCAATGTCAGATACAGCATCTACAGCTAAGTCAAAGATATGTATTAATGATGCTATACGAGAGATAAGAGGAGAGGGAGAGTGGCCTTTCATTAATGGCATTGATAGTTTTATGATTGGTACTGGAGGAAAACAATATTCTCCGGCTGATACTTACTATGAACAACCTATGAGGGTTAGGATTTCTGACCAAAAAACTATCGGAACTACTGATACTATTATTACTGTTAGTGTACCTGTAGCTGGTACTGGCAGATATACTTATACATCAGGTACAGACCCTAATCTAGGAGCTGAACACCAAGAGGTAGGAGACATAATGACAACTACTGGTTTTCTTAATGCCGGTAACAATGTAACTAATGCTGTTATTACTGCTGTAGGTACAGATTACATAGATATTACATCTACTCCTGTAGCTGAAGCTAAGACAGGCCCTGTGGTTAAAATGATATGTAAATGCGATGGAACTAAGGTTACTAGAGCAGATAGAGATAAAACTATTGTTACTAATACAAACATTTCCAAATACGCTTATAGTATTCCAACTGAGGGTAAGATTGAGTTTAATGCAGTTATATCATCTACTTCAGGTATATTTTATGATTATAAGAAAACTTACATTGCTTTGTCTGCTGACTCCGACAAGAGTGAGATACCTCCAAGTTATGACCATGTGGTTGTTTATTTAGCTATGGCCTTATTACTTGAGTTAGAGGATGACAGCAGATCAGATAATAACTATGCTAAGTATAGATTTGAATTAGGTAAGATGAAGAGAACATACTTTTATAATGATGATGTAGAAACCACTATGGTTCGTGGTGGATCTTTACAGATTTAAAGGAATAATTAATGACAAGAAAACATAGATTATCAATAACCGTTCCTTTTGCTAGTGGCTTAAATACAGAAGCCCTAGACCCTTTAAACTTATCCAATGGTGAATGTTCAGCCGTCAGTAACATGATGGAAATTCAAAATGGGATGAGAAAAAGATTAGGAATGACTAAAATAGGTTCTGACGTAACTGCTACAGCCACAGGTTTATTTGCTGATTTTTATGCGGGTGCTGAAGTACTATATAAGATGCAAGATGATGCTACTAATCACACTATTAGCAAGGCTGCCCCTGGAACAGGGACTTGGACTGAAATATTCAGTGGTACGACTGCTCCTACTAATAGATGGAGTTATGCCAAGATGTCTACCTATGATACTGTAGGAAATCTATTAGAG
>Ga0222679_1000686_pt1 | contig 11258 bp, 17 predicted proteins | sample AntAcemetagen939_FD_179843 | JGI IMG/M metagenome (GOLD analysis project Ga0222679, IMG submission 179843) | Saline water microbial communities from Ace Lake, Antarctica - #939 | ecosystem: Environmental > Aquatic > Non-marine Saline and Alkaline > Saline | place: Antarctica: Ace Lake...
CGGGATTACCTTGTGCTCTTTTCCAAAAGCAAGATACAAGAGATAGGGGATCCCATCAGGAGTAGCAAGCATATTAAGATCACCTTCTGCTTTCTCACTCTGAATATCCATTCGTTCCCCAAATATATTACCTGCAAGTACCCCAGGTTCTGTCTGATTCAGTACTGCATTTAACCCTTCTGTGATAATCGGAAGTCTATTTGTAGCTGCAATCGCAGTTCCCCAGGTAGCCCCGATTCCGATTTGTAGCGATCCATCTCGGCCCGCATTATTGTCACAACTCATTTTCTTACCTCCACAGTAATATTAATTATCATCTCGGCTATATATATAGCTTCATCAAAACCATAAGAAACAGGAGTGTAGTATTTCCTGTTTATAACTTGACCTCGAAATACACAATTAGTAATCTCTTCATCGTGTTCTTCTATCACTTGCTGAATAGCTGCTAAGTATCTTTTCTCTAACTTAGCACTATCAGGTCCGCTTGTAAACAGAGCAAGACGTAAATTAACGTATTGTTGTTTCATACTTATGTTTTTTATTTCTCCACCAGAGTCATATATATAGAAACAGATAGCAGGAAAAGGCTTTAACCTACCCTGCAAAGCATCAGCAGTTATGTATTGAGGATAGATCATATCATCATCTAATAACTTCATCAGTATCCCATCAGTCTCAGCTGCATTGTTTTCTTCTATCTGATCATTAAGATAAGTTTCTAATAGAGTCTTTAGTCCTGTCTCTACCCGTTCATCTGCGTTATATGCTGTTATCATTTGTTCAACCTATTGAATATATTTCCTATCATAGTAAAGAGAGAGTCTACAAAAGTATCAAAGATCCTTTCAGACTTTACTTCGTTCTGTGTAGCCCCTGCCATTTTATTTCTTGCTTCATCTGATATCCCCGGAATAGCTATGTAAGGATTACTTGCTATACGTACAAAGTTAGCAAAGAAATAATCTACCCCATATTGAAACCGTTCCCGGATCTCTTGGTTCGATAGTGCTTTAAACTCTTCGCTCTTTAGCCCAGTCTTGTTTATAAAGAGCTTTTTATCTTTTGCCTGAATAATAGTAGCACCGGATTCTGTTTCACCCCATTGTCTCAGGTAAGCATGTGGTGCATCATTGGTGAGTTGTCCTTTATTACCACTAACGGTATATCCCATCCCTGCATAAATAGAGCCGGGTTCTGAACTCCAGTTATCCCGACTCAATATTTCCTGCTTTGATGTAGCAACAACTTGCTTCATATATCCACTAAGCGGAACACCTATACTCTTTTCAAACTCAATAACCGCTTGGTCAAAGTGCTTTATCAGATTAGGTATCTCTACGCCACCACCTTTCATATCACACCCTTTTGTCCCATGATCATATCCAGGACATTCTGCGGTACTTCAATCTCTACTTGTTGAAAGAATGAGTTCATACCACTTCCGGTAATACTTCGCTTCCCTACTCCACCAGTTTGTAATCGCTGCTTATTAAAAGAAACCAATTCAACAAGCGCATTGAGAAGAAGATCGTTTATTACCATATCTTCATCTACCTCTGTCCATTCAGTAGAATAGAGCTTGTATGTATTGGTAGTAAGATCCTTCCATACCTGACCACTTTTCGGAGTCTCGGGATCAGCAGTCTGTTGATAGACTAAAGGATAGTTCCCGGCAGTATAAACGATCTGTGTAGTCTTTTGCCATACACCAACGATATAGTCAAGCATATTGATTTCTCTTGAATCAGGTTCATAAAAATAATCATCACCTGCAACAAGTACATCATCATTCTCACCATCCCATGCTCTCGTGGAATCATAAGTTACCGTAGTGATAGCGTGGACATCATCTTGTCTTAGTCTGATAGTAGGACGCATGTCATAAATTTCAGTATAAATTCTATAGATAAGTTGATGACCCATGAGATCAGCAAGACGAATGGAAGCAGCGTTAATGATGTTCTCGACAAAAGCCTTATCATCAACAGAATCATTTTGTTTTGGATCCCAAAGATTATAGACAGCGAAACTGATCAACGCATACTTAGATAACATATTATTTCTCCACGATTACAGATTCTTTCTTCTGGTTCAGCCTTGCTTTCTTTAAGATAGCTTCTTTCTCTTTTGCTAACTCTTCAGCCCGTTCTTTCGCTTTAGCCCTTCGGATAACTCTCTTACGCATTTCATCCTTTGTCATTTTTTCTTCTCCTTCTTCGCTTTATCTTTAGCTTCCTTTTCCAGTTTCTTCTTCTCTTCCTCGATCCTCTTGTTCTGCAGGTCTACGTGTTCTTTAAATCTTCTTGCCATATTGTCCTCCTAAAAAGGGGGAGCATAAAGCTACCCCCTTATTGAATTAAAACTTCTTGCTATTAGCTATTGACATATGCAACAACACCACCCTGGATGATTGAAGCAGCAGTAACATTATTAACACTCAGTATTAACGGTTCATACTTATTGGGGGCAACAAAGTATCCATAGTCAGACGCAAACTCATTCTCGGCATTAGCCGTAAGTACATACTGTGGATGTGAATCACCAACAACTCCAAAGAACCAGATAGGAGCATTTTTCTCTACGATAGCAGAAAATACATCAGTGAAGGTAATAGCAAGAGTTGAAACACTCGCTACCATATTCATCTGATAGGTTCCATCTGCTAGTTTGATAATACAATAGTCGTTCGTGGCTATTGATGCAGGGTCTTCAGAGATATTTACTATCGCTTGAGCAGCAGCCGCTTGAGCAGTTGCATAGACCTGTTTAATGTTTTGCATTACCGTGAGTACATGTGCGGTACCAAGGGTAAGTACTGATAATCTTTGGATGCAAGTTCTAGCACCGGGACACGGATCGACTTTATCGAAAATTGCGGTATTGAAAGCCTCTGTAGCTTGGTCTACAATACCAAGCTTTCTTAGAAATGCATTATACATATTCTACTCCTTTAGTTTTTTAGCTTAACGAGTAATGAAGCCAGAGGTCTTACAACCTTAAACCCATTCCTTATTCGCCATCGGGTGAAGTTCTCACCATATTCTAAGTTATAATGTGTAGCATCAAACTGTCTTACTTCTAAGCCCTGTCTCTCTCCAACCCAAAGGTTGTTAGAATTTGCATATGCCATAAAAGTATCACCAGGGGCAAGCTCTTCATTAGACGGCATTACATGTGCTTCAATGTATGGCTTTCCTGCCAACATCCCAGGTTTTTCTCCGGTAGGTGGAGTCCAAAACATATAGTCACCCATACCATTCTGCATCTTCATTAGTTCAACCAGTACCGATTCATTGAGAATCCAAGAACCACCATCTCTATCCATTCGTGCAATCTTCAAGAGTGCAGTCATGAGTTCATCAGGGAATACTCCATTTACCGTAGAAGAATCTACCGTATAGGTTTTTATATCATCGGTATGTAACAGTCCATCATACTCAACACCTACGGTATCAACATTATTAGTAAGCACATTCTTATCAAAATCTTCTGCGAACGCTTCCATAAAACATTCTGACATCAGAGCTTCAAGTGATTCATTTACCTGCAGATCATCTTTGAATTCATCAATCCAAGGAATATAAGCAGCAAGGGTCGTAGCCTGAAGTGTTACTCTTGCACCAAAAGTTGGACCATCTGTAGCAGCAGCAAGAGGTGTGGTAGAGGACCAGGTAGTACCGGAAGAGGTAGCAGCGGTTCGGGTAAAAGCAAAGGTTCTTGCTGAGAGATACGGAAAGGAAATCTGGGGAGCAAGCATAGGAAGTCTGCGAGTGAAACCCATCATATCTGAAATTTCTGCAGTGTATTTCAGGAGTTCACGTTCATAGATTGGGTTGATAGTATACCCTGCATTTGTACCACCGGGATCCAGTGGGGTATCATCGAGAGCAGCTTTGTCTATCATGTTACTACGAATTGTTTTTTCTTCAACAAAAGATCCAGGGAAGATTACATCTTTCAGGGAAGCTCGGCCTTCTTCTGTTTTGAAAGCATCGAATCCATACATTGCATACATAGCTGCCTGAGTGATAGCTTTGTATACATCTTTTCTCGTCAGTTCTTTTTTTGGTTGTTTGAACAGAGCGATTTCTTTGCGAAGAGTTTTCATCTCTTCATCAATTTCTTTGAATACACCCTTGTACGCTTCTGGCATATCCGTTACAAACTTCGACACATCCTGTATAAACTTTTCTTGGCCTGCCATATATTCAGTAAGATCTTCGGCAGAGCTTCCGAGCTTAGATATACTTTGCAGTTTCAGTCCAGCTTCAAGAATAGTCTTAGCTTGTGCTAGTAATTTCTCAAACTCATTCATAAAATACTCCTATTAATTTATTTGCATATACTGTTGCATTACAAACTATTTGCTTGACGTTGCTGTACTGCTGCCACAATCTCACCTAACAAATCATTACCTGATTTACCAGTTATTTCGTTTGTATTTTCAGTATGACCCTGCTTTATTAATTCTGTCAATGCTAAAAGCTGTTCATTTATGGTTTTTATCTCCTTATACGGGGATAATATCACAGAATCCTGTACCAAAGCTCTCGGATTAGCCGGAACATTACAGATTGAGAACTCATACAGCTCCTGTTTCTCGAACTCTAACCATGCAGGATCTTCCGGATCATCAATAAATCTCCAGCTCTTCGGCATGAAGCCCACACTTCCAGCTCTGATGATACCTTTGGCAACCTTCTCACCTATTGACCAACCAAAATGATCAGTTACTTTATCGATAAATACTACTACCCCAGAAAGATTATCACCTTTCGTCAAGCTCTTTACTATGCCAATAGCAGGTCTACTCTTATCATGACCCCACAAGAGGACAGGATTCTTCTTAAAGTTAGCTATATCCCACCCTTTGGTAAGTATTCTCTCTTCATCACGATCTAGCTCACCATCACTGAGAATCATGTTGACCGCAAATGCATCTTCTTCACCTTCGGTTTTTGTGGCATCGAGTAGTCCACCTTTGAATATCTCTACCGGATCTTGAATCACATTGTCTTTAGATATATCCTTGAATATCCTAATCCCTTCTTCTCTACAGCTAATATCATAGCTCAACTGCTTTTCGTGTCCTAATAATTTTACTGTTATCATTCCTCCACTCCTTGTTTTGGTTTATTTACAGGTGGTTTATCTCCCCAATCTACTGGGTCTTGACCACGCCTTGCTCTAATCTCATTAATAGTTACTACACCGGTAACTATATCTTCATTTTCCATCTTATGTACTTTAATGGTGTCCTCTTGCAGTTCTGCTACGTTCGATAAGTCGAACTCTCCAGAGACATCACGATAGCCAAGAGCAGAGAAGAACTGTCTATTGATCTCTCCGCTCCAATATTTGAGTTGCGGGATGATGGTCTGTGAGAATAACGCACGATACTGTTCGTTACTATCTTTCCCGGATAACGCAGTCTTGCCTGTCTCAGCGTTGAGCACCTTCAAGGGAATTCCATACGCAGCGGTAATAGCTGATCTATTCCAGTCCATCAGATCTATATACTTGATTAAGTCCTGAGAAAGTACCTGCACATCAGATCCACCACCAAGAACTGCTACCCTTGAACCACCACTGGGTCTGTTATACGAGCTATTCCAGTACTTGATAGCCTGTGCAGCTTGCGGTTCGGTCAATCTAAGTTTGTTTTTGATCAGCACATCCGGAACTGCACCGGAACGTAAGGCATCTAAGTGACCATCAGTGATCAATTTGTCCTGTTTTAATAGACTCATGCCAGCAGCATACAAAGGAAATACCCCACGTTCGGGGTTATAAATGTTGGGAAGTTTGATATGTAAGAACTGACCCTTCATTAATTGTACGTATTCACCCTTTCCGGTAGTAAAATAGTACTTAGTTTCTCCGTTCTCTTTCTTGGTGTAGACTTTCCGTGGATCTAAGACGGTAATCTGGTCAGGAGCCATGAAACCTTTCTCCCATACCCAAAAGAATTCTCCTTCCCACCACCACCACATAGCAGTTTCCATAAACAAAGTAGAAGAAGGAGTGTTACCCCCGGTCTCGTCAAATATATCATCAAAGGGAGTTGGACCCTGTACCCCGTTGTTATACAGTTTGTAATCTCCACGCATAACACAACGCATCAGCACGTTTACACAATTATGTACCCAGATATGATTCTTTACATTTCCCTTCCCTTGATCCTCAGCAAATGGACCATTGAGTAATGCTAATGTAGATCTCTCTGCTAATGTTCCTGTTTTTTGTATCGTTAAAACACCACCTTCCCGGGTGATCTCTCTGCCAAATAGTCTAAAGCTACCCATATACTATTACCCCTCCATCCTCAAGATCTATCACCGCCATAGTACATACATCAGGGGCATCATCGTATTCATTTCCACCACTACGTTGATAACTGGTAAGGTGTTCATGAAACAAAGGCCATCGTGAAGCCCAGTCTTTGGGAAAAATCAGCTTAGTTTGTACTTGTGCATTGTTCGTAATTATTCTCGTATGCTTATTAGAAGAATTCAGTTCCCATTCGATTACTGTTTTTCCACCACGCCTGATAATCTGATCCTCAACATACAGACCAAACCCCTTTCCCCCATTATTAGACTCTATCTTCATCCTGTCAACGTCATTTGCTATCAACCAGTCAACATAAGTACTTCGATAGGCTTCAACATCATCTTGTGTATAGAAAATATCCTTGATCAACATAGAGGATCCTGCATCAGTAGAAAACGTCGGACCGATAATAGCAGCAAAGAAATCTGTACCGGTATCAGCATAGTCTGTCCATCCTTCTATCATTGCACCATCGGTATCATCTTTGTAATCATCAATGTGGGTGTATACCATGAAGTTTCGGTACAGTTTGCCCTTGGTATCCTTCACATTCTGCTGGTAATTTGCACTAAATACATCCACATCAGTGAGATCCATACGCTCAAGATAGGTAGTATAGCTCATTAAGGTAGGACAAAGCATCTCTTTTTTCTCTACATTATAGACAGGCATGACCAAAGAGTAGTAAGGTTTATGCCCTTTCTGCTGGTAATGATCCATTAATCGCTGTATAAGATCTCTTCTCGGCCAACGAGTGTGGTTTATGATAGTCTTTCCACCCTCTTCCATCCTACTTAACAAGGTATCAGTAAACCATTTCCAGGTTTTCTTGCTCTCGTTATCGTTTAACGCTTCCTCTGCGTTCTTTACCGGATCGTCTATGATAAGCGTATCACATCCCTTACTCGTTACCGACCCACCTTTCCCGGCAGAGATGAAGTTGAAGTACTGTCCGTCAAGCGCCCACTTCGATATAGCTTTGTTGTCAGCTTGGAGTTTTTCGTCAAAGAAATCAGTAAAGATGTATTCAGAAGGGTCTATCTTCTCTGCAGAAATCCCATCTCGTATGAATCTACTCGTATCACCTGCAGTATCATCGTTGTATGAGGTGTACATATACTTATATATCGGGTTATTTCCTAATGTCCATTCACAAAACTTCGTCAATGTCCGGGTCTTTCCATGTCTCGGTGGCATCATAATGTATAATTGCTTACATACATCAAGCCCTATCCCTTCACAGTCTATGATAACCCACGGTCCATTGCCATATCTTACGATCCTGTTCTCGTGAAATGCCTGTAAACTGTCACACAATAACTTTAAATGTACTCGATCAGTAAAGTAAAAATCAGGAGACGTGAGCTTACAGTAGTCCCAAAAACTCTTCTTACCTTTCTGTATCCTCAACAACCGTAACTGATTTAATCGCTCAGCCCTTTGGTTAAGCTCCATCACTGATCATCCTTTGCTCTTCAAGCTCAAGCTCTGCTACCGTGAAATGCTCATACGGATTGTCCGGAACCACACTACCGATCTCTACCTTTGGTTTGTGTCCACTATAGTCAGCAAAGAACCGTAAGATATCTAACTTCATCTTTACATCATCACTTACCATAAAATCTGTCGCTATGTCCTGCATCATGTATTCTAAAAACTTCCCCTTGAATACCGCCTTCTGACCCTCCGGAAGATTCTTATACTTCGGTAACTTCATAACCTCTGCTTCAAATATCCTGTCTATCGCTTCCTTTACTACATTCTTCTTAGCCATTCCACTATCCCCCTATCCCCTACACTACATCCCTTATTACCCTGTGTCAAACTACTAACCCGTTTTTTTTCAAATTTTTTGAGACTGTCGAACTTAATGGTGACGAGCGATACCGTTTCTTAAAACCATTCGCATGTTAAGCATGTGTCATTCTGTCGCATATATTTTATGTTACACCGTGTATCAAAAGTTATCCACAGGTTATCCACAAACAGCAGGATAGCAAGATAGTACTATCTCATTATTGAATTGTAATATCTTATAATAGCATTGTTATCATTAGAGCATAAAAAAACCACTCTTTCGAGTGGCTATTCTTATTATCCTTTGGGATACTTTCTTCTATATCTATTCAACTCCATTCTATCGTCCATGTTCAAAGCTTGTCCTAATCTTATTCCTTCAAGTTTATAATGTATTCTACTGTATATCCTGTAAAATAACCTATGTATAAGTTTATTCATTCTATCCACCTTATAAGTATTTTACCCGTGTGTACGGGTCACCTGTCAAATTATGCTACTTGTTAGCAATACTCGAAGCGGTTCCAAACATGCTCTGATAGATATTATCAGATACCAGCTGCTTAAATTGATTACCTCCGGAAGTGTTAGAATAGTTATACACTCCCTGTTCTAAGTCCTCAATGATTAAGTCTATTGAACCGTAAAGCTCGGTGTAATGCTCTATCCTGTCACATGCCAGCTCGTCTCCAAACTCTGCGCCTTCCTTCAAGCTCTGGAGGTATTCCAGAAATTTCTCTTGTTTTCCGGCTATTGTCTTATCAGCATAAAAACAATTCCTTTTGACTGTAGAACCTTCCGCTTGTGGTCTTGCCGTAGATAGAAACAAGGCAATCATAACAGTACCTAGCAGAGACTTAGTAGTAACTAACTCCCATTTGTACCGACCGTACTTATTTTTACTTCCTACCGGTCGATAAATGGTCTGCTTGATCTGGTATTGTGTACCATACAGATGCCTGACAACGTAATTATCGAATATGAAACGGTCTCCAAGTTTGAGATTACATAGCGTTTGAAAAGCTTGTTGTATAGTCATGCTACAAGCTCTCTCTTTCCCATATCAGAACGTCGGCGTAGTCGTCGGCGTCGTCAATGGTGTCGAGTACATCGGACTGTAAGGATACAATATAAAGACGATAACCAATTCCCGGCTTTGTTAGTTCACGTTTAGCATTCACAACTTTTTCATATAAGGGAGAAGGGAATTGAATAGGCTGTCCGTTCTTGCCTTTTTTGGGAAGTACAATAGAGCGGATACGCAACCGTAGCGCCTTGATTTCTTCACTATGTGGTTTCAAATCATCCTTTGTCAATTTGCTAACACGGGACAATGTACGATCGTCTTTGTTGATCTGTACTAATTCTGCGAGTTTTTCGGATAACATGGTAATTTCCTTATAAATAATATATCGGGTAGATGGGAGGGTAAAATAAATGAGTAACTCAACACGACTCCTTATCGTGTTTTTCTGATTCTCAATCCTGCCATTGTGGATATGTCAAAAAACATAAGTTATGAAAAGGTATCCACTACCCATTTACTATTGTGCACGTAACAGAATAGATAACAAGTAACATGAGTTACGATTGTTCATTTATTTTATTGCCTATATCTCTATGGTAATATCTTACGATAAGAGATATAGCAGGATAATCCAACAGCAAATAGTTATCCACAAGTTATACACAGGTTATACACAGGGTCAAAATGATCCATTTTTTAGGTAAAAAGTTGTCATGAAAAAAACTTAACACGTGAAGCTCTGTATTTTTCTTTTTTTCTCTCATATTTATATACCCCTCTATATATATGCAGTGATAAAGTACCGAGCTTTGGTCAAAATAGTGTTTGTATATCTGTCTATGCAGCAATAAATCTGTGAAGTACGATCATAATTATGAATCTATGCAGTGAAATAAGTATGAGGTACGAATGAAATTATGTTTGACATATTCTAATGCAGTGATAGAATGGTGAAGTATGGTTGAAATTCATTCTTATATTATTGTACATGTACTTGAAGGTTAGATAATCTATCTATAGAGCCTTGCTCACAACTCTCTTGTTGCGATGGCAATTATATTTAAGAGCGAAAGGATAGTATGTGTCAATATCTATTTGTCTTTATGTACTATTGTTCATTATTTTGTCCATAGAATCATAAGATAGTTCATAGACTAATCGTAAGATAGTACATAGAATCGTAAAATAGTACATAAGGAGGTTGATATGAAAGTATTGTATGAAGGTATAGGTAATCCGTGTGATCTATGTATGTATGAATGTGGTTCTGTAGCATGTAGTGAAGCACCGTCATGTGTAACTCTTCTTACAGAGAATGACAGAGTTAATTATTATTTCACAGAAGATAAGGAGTAAGGTATGAAAGTATTATATGAAGGTAATGGTTCACCTTGTGATTTATGTATGTATGAACCTGGTTCTGTAGCATGTAATGAAGCTGGAGCATGTGCTGAGTTAGTTATGGATAGTGACAGAATTGATTTTTATAATAGTGTGTATTATTATTTCACAGAAGATAAGGAGTAAACTATGGATTTATTATTGTCTCTATTATTCTGGATAGCATGGATAGTATTATGCTTTGGTGTCCTTAGTGTAGTTTATCGTACTGATGCTTTACCACGATTTGTTCTATGGATTATGCATAAGTTTAACCGGAAGGTCAAATAATACACAGTAATCCCCTTCTTCTTATAACCCCCGTATATTTTAGCACTTGTTATCTTTAACATGCTTTAAATGCAGGGTGATTTTTGTCAAAGTCGATGGTTTTTTACTATCTATCTATATATCACACAGTAAGGAGAGCTATATGACTAAAGATGTGGACAAATCTATCGCTAAAATTGAGAAGAAATTGCGTGAAGTAGATGAAGGTAAGTGGCCTACAACAGTAATAAATTACCTCAAGTTAGAGAATTCACTACGCAATCTAAAGGAGTTAAGAGATGTCAATAACTAAAGAAGATCTTTTTTCTGTCCTGGGGGAGAGCCTTCAACCTGTACTGAATGTACTTGAAAGCATTGAAAGTGTGATACCTATCACAGGTAAAGGTAAAGAAAATTATGTACCTCAGGTTGGAGAAGGTAAATTAAG
>Ga0222679_1000687_pt1 | contig 11242 bp, 12 predicted proteins | sample AntAcemetagen939_FD_179843 | JGI IMG/M metagenome (GOLD analysis project Ga0222679, IMG submission 179843) | Saline water microbial communities from Ace Lake, Antarctica - #939 | ecosystem: Environmental > Aquatic > Non-marine Saline and Alkaline > Saline | place: Antarctica: Ace Lake...
CAAGTTATGCTCGCCGTCTGAGTCAATTTCGGTGCGGGCTTTTATCTGGTTATATCTCCGGGCCTTTTCCAAAGACTCGGTATAGTGCATTTCAGACCATTCAAGCTTACCGGCTCTTTTTACAAGGCTTTTGATATTTCCGCCGTCCGAACCCCAGCCAGAGTTAACAAATAAGCTCTTACCGGTCTTTGTGCTGGTTATCTTGCTAAAGTTATAGCAATTACCGTTTACGTCCCGACTCTTTACCGTGGTGTGTATTAGAAATCTTATCATTAGTGGTTGTTTCATTTGTCCGCTCCCCTTTGTTAGAGTTATTCTTAATCCCTCATTGTTAAGTGTATTGTAACCCCAATGTGTTGACGTGTCAATACAAATCTGCATTTTGTGTGTTTTATCTTGACAGATACTATATCTTGTAGTAGCTGGTTGAATATGATTATTTCTGATCATATTATTCCAACTCAAAAACTCGCGGGATTGACCCGCTCCCCATGCAGTCCGGCTCTCCCTGGACACAAGATCAGGCCGGGCACAATGGATAAAGATAGCTACCAAGTTCGCTTGGTTTCGCTGCCAGATATTAAACTGGCCGGTGGTTGCATACGTTAGCAACTAAAAAAGAGGCGGACATCTCCGGCCGGGATGTTGCGTCTGTTATCTGATACGCGAGCATATAAAATTCCAGGGATTCGAAGCTTTATTTTATCGGTTTAACGGGTCGATTAGTTTATTCAAAGCCTATTTTTACCCAACTTCCCAAAATGATTCACAATCCACAATTCAAACTTGATTAGATTTGATTGATAGGGATATTACTTTAGCCTGTGCACCTCTCCCGCGCGCGCATAAAGTATCAGATAAGCCCTGGGCGCTTGAAAAGTCATTGGCTAGCAGTGCTGATTGATGTGGCAATGGAAATCAGGTCCAGGTCCAGGTCCAGGCAATGCCATACAATTTTTTCCATGGATTCAGTAATGACACATAGTGACAAGTTAGTGACATTTAATGACACCTACTTACACTTAGTGACAATGTGATGCAATGCCATGTAAGATGCTATGCAATGCGAGACAGCGCCGGCTATAACCAGATGCATTATATATACGTATCATAGAACATATATACAGCCAATGGCGCTGGCTATGACCATGGTTGCTCTGGTTGCTCTGGTTCTGGCATGCCGTTAGTGTCAGCAGCTTGATGGTTCTGGCCATACAGTTTGTTCAGTCACTATACATAATACATACGTACTATTTATCGAAGGGGGGGTTCAAATCCGATCCCCTATATACGGCGGGGCACGAAGTTATATGCTGACAGTATCCCCACACCTATATTTTCAAAAAATAAAAAGTAAATCAAAAAAAGCCTTGACAAAAGTTACAAAAGTGTAATAAATGATGTAAAGAGGAGAGAGACTATGTCTGGGGAGCGAAATAGAGTCACAGTAAGCGATGAGTTTCCGTATGAGTTTATATTGGAGCTGTGTGAAGAATATAGTCTTGGCGGTTCTGTTATGAAGATGTGTGAGGGATTTAATGTTTCATTGGCGGCATTTTATCGGCGAGTGCGTGAGGACGATATTCACGATATTTTTAAGAAGGCACGCGAGATTCGGTTAAGTGCGATACTTGATGAGACAATGGATATAGCTCGGAATGTTGAGGCGAAGGGAGCCGAGATAAAGAAGGCGAAGTTGATAATTGCTACGATGTTTGGGTATATTTCTAAGGTTAATCCTAAGAGATATGGTCATCATGCAGGTAGTGGTCTTGGAGGTGGTGTTCCTGGGGATGTTACGATAAATGTGATAACAGGTGTTGAGCGGAAATCTAATAATGCGCCTAAGCAGGTTGATGGTAAGGTGATACAGATTGAGCAAAAGCAAGACAACAAGGCTGCAATATAAGCCACGAGAGTACCAGCGGTTTTTGCATTTAAATCGGCGGCGGTTTAATGTTCTTGTTTGCCATCGGCGGTTTGGTAAGACAATATGGTCTTTGATGGAGTGTATTGATGGTGCGCTGACTTGTGAGAAAGAGAATCCGAGATACGCATATATAGCGCCTCAGTATAAGCAGGCTAAGAGTGTTGCTTGGGATTATTTAAAGAGTTTTACGCGAAATATAATTGGGACAAAGTTTAATGAGAATGAGTTGAGGTGTGATTTTCCTGATGGAGGAAGGATATCCCTTTTGGGGGCGGATAATCCTGATAGTTTGCGTGGACGTTATCTTGATGGGGTTGTTTTGGATGAGATGGCGCAGATGCCAAATAGTTTGTTTGGAGAGGTTATAAGGCCCACCTTGTCTGATAGATTGGGTTGGGCCGTTTTTATTGGAACTCCAAAGGGGCATAATAGTTTTTATGAGCTGTATAACTTTGCGAGACACGATACGTCTGGTGAGTGGTTTGCGGCGATGTTTAAAGCATCTGAGACAAAGATAATTCTTCAAGCTGAGCTTGATAGTGCTTTGGCTGAAATGGGGCCTGATAAATATGCTCAGGAATGGGAATGCTCTTTCAGCGCTGCAATTACAGGGGCCTATTATGGGAAGATAATGAGTGGTCTTGAGGAAGCTGGGCGGTTTACTGATGTTCTTATTGATCCCATGCTTCCTGTTCATACTGCCTGGGACCTGGGGATGTCAGATTCTACGGTTATTTGGTTTTTTCAGCAAATGCCTGGTGGTAATATACGTATTGTTGATTATTTCGAGGGCGATGGTATGGGCCTTGACGAATATATTAGAATTTTAAAGTCAAAAGATTATCTTTATGGAACCCATATAGCGCCACATGATATAAGAGTGCGTGAACTTGGCACGGGCAAAAGTCGTCTTGAGATTGCCAGAAGTCTTGGGCTTAGATTTAAGGCTTTAGATAGGCTTCCGTTGGCTGACGGAATAAATGCTGTAAGGTTGTTACTGCCTAAATGCTGGTTTGATTGGAAAAATTGCGAAAAAGGCATAGAGGCTTTGCGCCAATATCATAGAAAATATAATGAGAAAACAATGATATTCAGCACGAATCCAGAACATGACTGGACATCTCATGCGGCTGATGGTTTTAGATCGCTTGCAGTTGGCATAAATCATTGTATGTCAGATAATTTTATGACTTCAGTTGATGCCAGGAATCTTTATAATCAATACGCTCAGCCAATAGAGGGATAATGTATCATGGAATGGGCTGATTTATACGATGAATATAAGGACAAAGACTCAGAAGAACTTTTAATTGTCAAAACCTTGACAGATGAATTTATACAGATATCTGACATGCGGCTCATCAATCAAAATGATGAAAAAGACGAACCAGAGGCTATACTGTGACTGACAACGACCGTAAAAAAGATTTCAACGAGGCGTATGATTCTGCCAGTACATACTGGGCTGAATTTTTACAAGAGGCCGAAACAGACCTGTCAGTTGCTCTTGGGGATCAATGGGATGCAAGTCAAAAAAGTTACTTAAAAAAACAGCGCAGAAATGCTCTTGTTTTCAATAAAGTACGGCGCGTTATAAAAATGATTGAAGGATATCAAAGAAAAAATAGATTGAGCATGAAAATTGCGCCTGTTGAGGGCCAGGATGAGGTAACGAGTAGTCAGTTATCGCAAGTTGTGCAGTGGCAAATGCAGACAATGAATGGATATCACCAGATGTCAGACGCATTTTCTGGCGGATGTCTTAAAACTGGCATCAATTTAATGAATTTACACGTAGATTTTTCAAATGACCCGTTAAATGGCGAAATAAAAATAAAAAGAGTGCCATATAATCGTTTTTTGCTTGATCCAATGTTTTCTGAGCGTGATTTGTCGGATTGTGGGTTTATTTGCAGACGCGAATATCTTGGAAAAGATGCCATGTTAAACATTTTGCCGCCTGATGCACGAAAAGAGGCCGCGAAGATAAGCCCTGCTGGATTCCAGGACATGAAATATACTGGGATGCCTATATTGGCTGGCGCTCAAGCCAAGGATATGTATCGATATGACGAGTTCTGGCGTAGAACTTATAAGAATATCAAGGTATTGGTAAATTTACAAGATGGCAGCATGGTTGAATGGAAAAAGACAGATGAGAGATTAAAGTTTATTCTACAAACATATCCAGATATTTTTCGCGTATTTGACAGGACCATAAAAGGCGTTGAGCAGATAATTTTAGTCGAGGACAATGTTGTTCATCACGGTCCGGAACCATCTGGCCTTGACGATTTTCCGTTTGTTCCTATTATTGGCTTTTGGAATCCTGAATATGATAATTCAAGTATGAAGTTACAGGGAATTGTCAGGTGTATGCGAGATCCACAGACAGAGGTAAATAAGCGGCGCTCCAAGATGCTGGACATTATAGACAGCCAGATTGCGACTGGATGGCAGGCTGTTGAAAACAGCGTTGTAAATCCAGAGGCGTTATTCCAATCTGGTCAGGGCCAAGTTGTGTGGATGAAAAACGATTTGGAAGCTGCAAAGAAATTGATACCGCCAGATATACCTCCAGGCATGATGGGGCTTTCTGAAATTCTTGATAAAGATATCATGGAGATACCTGGGGCAAATTCTGAACTGTTCGGCATGGCAGAAATGAACAGCAACATTGAGACCGCTGGAATTTTGGCAAAAGCCAGGGTTGGACAGGGCCTTACAATTTTGCAGGATATTTTTGATAATTATCGTCTGTCTAAAAAATTGTTGGGCATTAAATTGGTTAAAATGATTCAAAAGAATTATCAACCTGCAAAGATTATCAGGATTATCGGAGAACAACCTACACAGGAATTTTATAATACTGGATTTAGCAAATATGACTGCATCCCAAAGGAAGGCGTGTTGTCTGATTCTCAAAAAGAAATGTCATTTATACAACTTATGGGCATGAAAAAACTTGGTGCGCCAATTCCGTGGGCTGCGTTGATAGACGCTGCTCCGTTAGAAAGAAAAAAGGAACTTAAAGATGCGATAAAACAGCAAGAAGATGCCATGAAACAACAACAGCAAACAAACCAGAAGTTACAGGACTTGAATATAGCGAAAATGCAGGCTGATATTGCTGAGAATCAGGCAAATGCAAGGCGAGATAATACCCAGGCACAGGAAAATCAAACAAAGGCAATGCTTGATAGGCTGAAAGCTGTTTCTGAAATTAAAGATATGGACCAGAATAGGGTTATGCAAATACTTGAATTTATTGCACAGATAAACAGGCCACAAGGTCAACAGAGACAACAAGGACAAATAAGATGAATCAAATAATTATAAAAGACGGTTCTCCTTTTTCGGCAGACAACATTTTGCTAATGGGCGATGCCAGGCAGATGATGGGGAAAGACGTTTTAAAAAACGTTGCTGATATTGTTGAGCGATATCAATATAAAAAACACAAATATTACATTCTTGTAACATCCAGGATTGATATTATGAACCCAAAACAAATCAGAACAAAAATAGTTTTACATTCACACAGACCCCCTGAACTTTTGGGCAGTATTTGTTTTTTTGTTGATAATAAAAAAGGAAAAATTGACAGATTGTGGGTGCTTCCGCTTGACAGGCCGAACATTATTGTACCCATTTCTGATGAATTTTGCATTGAAACAGCAAGAAAGGCAAAAGGGTTGCCTTTGATATTTCACAATTCTTAAAAGGCCGTGACAGGTCTGGGAGAAAAAAACAATGGCAGAAGAATTAAAAGATGGCGCCGTGACTGGCGAAGAGGCAGACGTAGGTTCTGTTGACACCGGAACCAAAGAGGACGAAACAGGAATCGATAATGATGATGCTGGCAAGAGTGCCAATGTGACAATGACTCAAGAAGAATTTGACACGATTGTCGCTGATGCAAAAACTTCCGGCGAGACCATAAAAGGACTCAAGTCCGAAATTCAGACGGCAACAGACAGGGTTGCTTTTTCTCAGCATCAAATGGCAATGTTACAAAATGGGCAATTTCCAAATCAGCAAGTACAAGGGGTTGATCATACGCCAAATGAGCAAGAGGTGTATATAGACGATGACAGCGTTGTTACTGGCAGCGAGGTGAAGAAAATTGTTGCTGCCAGTAACAGTGGATTGAAAAAAGACGTTGCTAATATGTCTGCACAGCTTAAAAACGTTTTGGCTGCTGTAAAAGACCCTGAGGCAACGAAGGTTTTAAGCGAAAAATTACCAAAACTTTTAAAAGAAAGGCCCAAACTATTAGAGGTCATAAACAATTCTGCGAGCCCAATGGCAACGGCACTCGAACTTGTGAAAATGGCAGGTTTAAAAGATGAGCCAAAAATAGATACGGAAGCAGACGCAAAATCTGTTCTGGATAAGATTATTGAAAACAGCAAAAAAGCCGGTTCGCTTTCTGGTGTTAATGGGAAAGCTGACAAATCGGCATCTGCTAATATGTTCAATAATATGTCTGATGCAGATTTTACGGCATATCAATTAGCCGTTGAGGAAGGCAGGATTAAAGTTGGACAGACCTTACCGTAAGATGGGCCATATAAGGAGAAAATAAAATGGCAGATACATTGACTACCACCACACAGATTAATTCTGGTGTAAACAATTTTTATGACAAGGTGCTTTTAGAGGCCGCAAAACCCGAACTTGTGCATGAGCTTTTTGCACAACCGAAGCCTTTGCCAAGAAAAGGAAGTTCCGTTATAAAGTTTCGTAGATACGCGAATCTTTCCACGGCAACTACGCCAATTACCGAGGGCGTGACTCCGCCAGGGCAGGCTTTGTCCAAGACGGATTTGACAGCACAAATTTCATGGTACGGTGATTTTGTTCATATTACTGACGTTGTTGATGCAACCGTTGAGGATGAGGAATGGGTTGTTGCAGGTAAAAAGCTTGGATTCCAGGCAGGTCAGACCCGTGATGAAATTATCAGGGACATTTTGGCAACCTGTGCAAGCTCAACAAACGCATCCAATGGAACAAATTCCGGAACTCCAACAGAGATTAACAAGACCGACATTGATACTATTGTCAAAACCTTGCTTGGCTACAACGCCAAGACCATGACCCCACAGAAAGATGCTTCCAATAAGGTTGCTACTGCTGGTGTTTCCAAGTCTTATTGGGCCATTATGCACACTGACCTGATAGACGATATTGAGGCTGTGTCTGGATTTAAAAACGTTATCGAGTATGCAGACCAGAGAGGCGTTATGGACGCAGAGGTTGGCAATACTGGCCGCGTTCGCTGGCTTATGACATCTATTGGCTATACGACTGGTTCACCGACTCAGTATTACTTGCCGATAATCGGAGAGGGAGCCTACGGTGTTACAAACCTGACCGGAGAAGCTCTTACCAACGTTCGCAAGGGTTATGGCGAAAATGGCAATGACCCGTTGAACCAGAGAGCTACTTCAGGCTGGAAAATGGCCTTTGTTTCAAGAATTTTAAACGATGAGTTCATGCACATTTTAAAGGTAACTCACAGCTAAACCTTAACCCGCCTTTGTGCGGTTAATATGGAGGAATTGTTATGGCTCAGCAAGTAGATGTTCATTTTGAAGCAAACGGGAGTCTGGTAAATCTCGATCTTGGATTTGTCCCGTCTTATGTTAAGATTTTTAACCAGGATGCGACTACGGGAGAAGTCGCTACGGAGGAGTGGTTCGGTACAGAAATGGACGACTCGGCTTCTTTTATCACAACCTCTCTCGTTGATAACGGAACCACCGCAGATAACAATGTTGAATATGTTTCTTCTGGTGGAAGTATTTCAGCCTACGATTCTGCAGCCATAGGCAACCGCCAGAGCGTCACGTTTGATTTTACTGGCGGTGCTTCCGAAGACCTTTTAACGGTTTCATCCGGTCACGGTTTTGTGGAAGGCGAAAAAATTCGCCTTGTTGAGTCTGGCGGTTTGGCAACAGACCTTTCGGAGAGTACCATATATTATGTAAAGTATCTTTCTCCAACGACCTTCCAGGTCAGTTTGACCAGTGGTGGTGATGCTGTTGCTTTTTCAAGTGACGGAACTCCCCCCAACTATGTATTTTCCCTTGATAATCTTACGACCAGTGATGGATTCAAGGGTATTACCATTGCAGCGGCCTTCATGGGTGATGGTGACGAAATATGGGTCCATGCAACCAGGGCAGACATAATCAGAGACCTTGGCGATATCAACGGATAAACAAAACAGTAACCCTGCCATAGATTGAACTCTGTGGCAGGGCTTAACCCTCTTTGACACGAGGAAAGGAATCTGAATATGAAAAAGGCAAAGAAAAAGAAAATTACACTGGCAGACCTTGGGCCTGTTGCAGAGTATTCTTTCAGAAATATTGAAACACCAGAGGCAGACGTTTCTTTCAATTACGAGGGGATTAACTTTGGTCCTTTAATATCAGGTGAATTATGCGATTTGCCTAAAAAGGTGGCAGATCATCTTAATAGTCTTTCAAGGCCAAGATATGAGTTTAGGCCGGACCCTGTAACTGGGCACAATAAGTCGATAAAAACAGGCGAAGTTGTTAGATTCGCTTGTATTCCAACCGGCAAGGTCAATTTAACTTCTAAAAATTCAGACGTGCCTCCTGAACAAGTTTTAAAGAATGAACAGCAGGCGGCAAGCGCATAAAGGAGATTTCAAAATGAAAAAAATCATTCTTATAGGCATCTTATCTGTTTTTATGGTATATGGTATTGCCAAAGCAGACAAGGTACGTATAAATTTTTCACAGGTGAGTCGCCCCGCCGGACTTGAACAACTTGCAAACGCCATTGATACAGAGCTTGATGCAAATCGGACCGCAACGAACTTGAATAGCACCCTGGCTGACGATATTCGGGACACTCTGAAAGGGGACTATCTGCTGAGTTATCCATGGATAGGCAGGGATTTATCGGCCCCTGCAACAGTATATAACTATACTCAGGACATTGTTATCAATGGTGTTATGTACCAGGTTCCAGCTCAAGCTACGGTTTTAGCTCCAATAACCGCAGTGACCCAAAATAAAGTGCAAGCATACGCACTTGATGTCGGATCAAATCTAACCATTGATGTTACCACGACTGCGGCTGCCGCCGGTTATGACAGTGCAGCTTTGGCGATTGCGGCTATTACTGCTTTAGCTGCCGATCATGTTAGGCTTGGCTATTTCACCGTTACAAAATCTGATGGAAACTTTACACCAGCCACGACAAATTTAAACGCCACCAACGTGACAACGGGATATACAAAAACATCTGCGTATATTAGCGGCATGTCCTCGGCTGCATCAGGGACGGCGGTTACAGAACAGGTCCAGCGAGGTAAGTAGTGGATTTGTTTACAGCGATCGCTATTTTAGTTTTCATACTTTTAGTTTTATTGGGGAACAGGGGCGGAACAGGAGCGTAAACCATGAGCTGGACTCTTGCTGATATTGAAACCAAAATCCGTAAACTGACAGGGAGACCTAATTCAACTCAATTATCAGATGAGGATTTACTTAACTATATCAATCAGATGTACGTCAATGTTTTACCTATTGAGGTGCAGACGAAAGAAGTCGAGGCATGGTTTACGCTCTCTGTTACCGAAGCCTTGGGCGGTGCGTATGATAAAGACTCGACTGTTTTTCGGGTGCGCCCCGGCGCTTTGAGTGTGGAAGATTCTGACGGCGACGTGTACCAGATGTCCTTGTGGACCGACTACGGCCTTTTCTTCGAGACCTACCCGGATGATTATGACACCACGGGCAGGCCAGAGGATATGCTCTTATACGACGACAAGTGGTATGTAAGGCCCCTACCTGACGCAGCGTACAGCATAAAGTTTCCATGTACCCTGGTTATCTCTCCCTTAGCCGAAAGTACCGACAAACCACTTGATGTGGCCTGGGGTCCCTTTATTGCTTACGGTGCTGCAATAGATATTTTATCAGATGCAGGGGAAGATGAACAGGCTGCGAAGTTGACCGGAATGTATAGGCATTATGAGACTTTAATCGCAAGAAAACAAATACTTCAAGACCCGGTAGGCAAACGGGCAACTCCGAGGTTTTAAGACATGGCAACAAACATGTATTGTGCAAAGGCGTTAACAGGAGGAGCAGCGGGCGCACTTGACTTGATAGCCTACGCTGCCCTTTCTGATCAGGATATGTCCCTGACTATTATTTTAACTGGTGCGGCGGCTGTTCTTTACGTCCACGCATTTGACGCAAGTTCTGCTCTCGCTGAGTCCTCTCCTGATGTCATAGCGCCTGATGACGTTGCGGCAAATAACGGGCGGTGGATTTTAGCTGGGACCACTTCGGCGGTAGTTACCGCTGACAGCCTAGACGGGCCTGTTGGCAGCGTAACTCCGGCTGCGGGTGCTTTTACAACCGTCAATATCGATGGCGGAACTATTGATGATGTCGAATACGTCGAGGCCGGTGGCTCAACAGCGAGTACGGATGGGTACATAAGTGTCAAGTCTGTCACGGATGCGGCAGAGTTTAAGGTTATTGCCGACGATGACTCCCCAAACTGCGTATTTGGAACGACCACCTCTAACAGCGTGCATGTTATGGTAAATAACGTGAGGAACGCCACTTTTGCGGCAACCTATTTTAGGCCGGCAGTTAATAACCAAAAAAGTTTAGGTGATGCCTCTCATCTGTGGACAGTTGTTTATGCCACGAATGGAACCATCCAGACTTCAACGGCTAAATTAAAAGCAGGCATAAAAGAAACGCCGCTTGGCCTGGATTTCGTTCTTGCTTTACAGCCTAAAGAGTACAGGTGGGCTGACCACGAAGTTCCTGCTGAGGTTGATATTAAAGGCGCGACAGTTAAACCAGCGTACATTAAAAAGCATACTAATAAGCACCATGGGTTTGTCGCTGAGGATGTTGCGGCGGCTATGCAAGAAAAGCAAGTTGAATTTGCTGGACTCGCCACGATTGATGGGGAGCCATCAGGTTTAAACTACGCTGAGTTCATAGCCCCAATGGTGAAAGCAATTCAAGAACTCGAAGCGCGCATAGCCGCATTGGAGAAGTAGCATGGCTTACTCATTTGATTGGAACGCTATTTTTAAAGCGGTGCCAGGTGACTCGGATGCCATAAGTGGCGGCGCGGATGCGATCCGGGATCTAAAAGAAGCGATTCAAGAGCGCATAGCGCATGACCATTACATGACTGTTGGTGGGACAAACGCAGACCATGGTGAGCATCAGAAGATTATTTTTCACGAGCCCGAATCTTCCTACCCTGTCCCTGGGGAAAACAAGGGGGCGCTCT
>Ga0222679_1000689_pt1 | contig 11227 bp, 19 predicted proteins | sample AntAcemetagen939_FD_179843 | JGI IMG/M metagenome (GOLD analysis project Ga0222679, IMG submission 179843) | Saline water microbial communities from Ace Lake, Antarctica - #939 | ecosystem: Environmental > Aquatic > Non-marine Saline and Alkaline > Saline | place: Antarctica: Ace Lake...
AATATTTTCAAAATAGGGTTCTAGGGTGTATTTGGTAATATGTTGCGGGTAAAGCCAGTTAAACTTTATCTGTTCAGGATTGCAGAATAAATATTTTGTGTGCTTGGCAATCGCCTTGATAACTGGTTCAGGTTTTTCCATGTGTTCAAAAACATCCATTGCAACCACAAAGTCGTAATCATTAGTAATCTTGAAATTCTCTGACCTAAAAACTGGCTTAACCTCATACTTTTTAAACCGCCATCTTGCATACTCCATTGTTTTACTTCCCTCTATCTCCAAAAAATCCATCTCAACACCATTTTTACAGGCAACTATTGTATATTCCCCAATACCTCCACCAAAGTCCAAGCCAGTTTTCCAACCGTAATTTTTAATTAAGTTCTGATACCAGTCATGAAAAGCGTGTCCTTTCAATCTTGCTTGGTAAGAAGTCAAATCAAAAATATACAAATCACTATCCCGATAATAAGCTATCGGGTCGTCTTTTTGGTACTCCCATTGATACGCCAACTCAATACCAGCGATTCGACACCTTTCTTTAACCAAGACCAAATCACGTCCAACAAACTCGGCTAGTTCTTCATATAAATCCATTAGTGAATTACCTCCTGTTTAACTTCTTCTTCATCCATCCAGTTTTCAAAGTTTTGTACTGAAACATCCTCTACAATCTTGTCTGGCATCACTGGTTGGGCTACTGGCGCTGGTTGAATCGGTACTGGTTGAGCTGGTGCTGGATTAAAAATCTCCTCTGCCTGTTGGCTAGTAGCCCCCTGTTGCGGTTTAGGAGTTAGTAAGGTAAATTCATTTCCAACAACCTCAGTCATATATCTTTTAGTTCCTGTATTTTTATCATCCCAGCTTCGGGTTTGAAGTCTACCCTGTACAAAAATCTTATTTCCTTTCTTGCAATACTGACCAATAATTTCTGCTGACTTTCCCCAAAATACGATATTCGTAAATTCGGGTATGTCTTTCCATTCATCGGTTGTTTTGTCTTTATAAGACCGATTAGTGGCGATGGCGAAATTGATAACCGCCGTCCCACTAGGGGTGTATTTCAAGGTCGGGTCTTTTGTCAAATTGCCTAAAAGTTGTACGCTGTTTACTGATTTACTCATTTTTTACTCACTAAAATAATAACTAACACGATCACTACTGGAATACTGATAAAAGCCCAGTAACTTAATATTTCTGACCAAAAGTCAATGTTCATTTTGTCTCCCATTTTCTATAAAAATTATTAACGGTTTTGTCAATTTGCTTTACATATTCTATTATTCTATTAACGATATCGGCGTCAAACCCCACCGCAGGGCTACTGATAGTTATTTTTGGCTCTAGCAAACTTTTTTCTAAATCATAAACGGCAATATCTATGCACTTAAAACCAGGTTCTATGCAAATCTCACATTTTTTGCCAAGAAAGGTCTTGTAAACAAGTTTACCTACTTTTCCAGTTTTGAAATCCTTTATGGTTAGCTTTCTCATTTTCTCCTCCCCGTAATTTTAAAATATTGTTCTATCGACTCATATAAATCATATAACTGTTGTTCTGTAAGAGAAAGACATGGTTTTTTGCCTATATTTCCTAGTGAAATGCTTTCAACTCTTTTTTTTGATTCTATAATTCTCATCTCAATATTATCAAAATTAAAAGACCTTTCTATTACCTCAATTGTTAAAAGCTTTTTAACTATTTTCTCCCCAATGTTATTTTTCTTTTTTTTCATTTTATCTCCCAACAATAGATAATCTCTCATCTTGATAAATTTTGATACCAGGTATTTCCCTGACACCGTTTCTGATTGCCTGCCTGACCTCAACTGTATCTATTTCCAAATATTCGGTTGGCACTTTTCCAAGGTCTTGGACTTCAAACGTCCAAAACTTTGTAGTTCGGGTGTTGCCAATTGTTTTTTGAGGTCGGTCTAAAACTACAGGGGCTTCGACTGTATGGCCTTTTTTGGCGTGGGCTTCCTGTATTTTTCGTCGCCGAGCTTCTTCTTTCTCAAGCCTCGCAGTTTCGGCTTGTTTCCAGTCCATGATTTTTCCAGTCAATAATATTCTCGCTTCAACTAAAGGCTCTTTTAACTGTTTAAAAGTAGCATTTATAGCTCTCAAGGATTGATTGAGTGGTTTGGTAAACTCCAATCTCTTTGCTTCAATTTCTCTCTCGGTATCTTTGACTTTTTTCAAAAACTCCGACGACTTGTCCACGTCCTCCACACTTTTAATAATATATTTTCCAGCTTGTGCCACCAAAGGTGATACTTGCTTTTCCATTACTTGGATTTCTTTATCTGATATTTTCATTTTTTTACAATACCTAGTTTTCGAGCACAAACCCACGGAGAGAAACCAGATTTCCCAAAAATTTTATAAGCACAATCAATATTATCTTTAAAAGTAAAAGGGTCGCCACTACAACCATAATGCAACCAGGTGCTGGGAATAATCTGGGCAACCCCGCTATCTCCTGCAGTTCCTATTGCTTTCTCGTTGAGATCAAAACCCGATTCACACCTAAATACTCTGATTAATTTTGAAATTGTATAATCATCGTATCCCTCTTGCTGACCCTTCCAACGGATATAAATTAGCGGGTCGCTTGTCGGGTTTATGGTTGGGGTTGGAATGACTGTCGGGGTGGGTGCTAATGGTGATACCATTTTCCCACCACTATCGGCAATACTTTTGAACAAAATACAAAGGGCAACCGTTACCGCCAAAATAACCAAAATTAAGGAATTATTTTGTTTTTCAATCTTCATAATATCATTTTATAGTTATTTTTCTCTTTTGTCAATAACCAAATTATCAGTTAGTTTTTTCCGCACCTCGCCCATCTTAATCAAGGCTTTCTCTCTCTCCTCCAAGGACATATTCGATTCATGTTCATAGGCGGGTGGAGGGGTAGGAGTTCTTTTAATTCCACCCTTCTTTTGAGCATCCTTTTTGACAAAATTCATTAAAGCCCGCCGATAATTCTTATATCTACGTCCATGAGCACCGCAATAATTTTTCAAATCGTCAAAGCTACTTCTCACAAAAGTTATCCCCACATTGTATTTTTCTGCTATTTCTTGAAAATCCTTCTCTGTTAAATCAGAAATTGATTTATAGTTTTTGATTAATGATTTATGATTTATAGTTTTTGATTTATGATTTATAGTTTTTGATTTATGATTATTAGGAGTATATATACTAGTATGGATACTAGTATCTATACCCCCTTGATACTCTATTAATTTCTCGGGTGCTTCAGACAATTCTCTTTCCCTTGCTTTTTGAAGTTTCTCTCCCCTATAAGAATTGTATTTATCAACATTGGTAACCTTTATCCAACTATCCTTGAAAATCACTCTCCCCGCTTTTTGAAGTTTATCCTTGGCTTTATCTAGGTCTGCCTGACTCAAATCTAAATCCATTTTTATATATTTATCTGGTAATTCATATATTCCAATAAGATTTATTTTGTCGTTAGTAAGCAAATAGGCAAAAAGCAATTTCTCCTTATAGTTTAATTGGCAGACGAAACCATCTCGCCAAAATCTAGTGTGTAGTATCCTTGTTTTCACTGTTGGCTCCTCCTTCAACTTCTAGACCAGTCATATTGTCTAGGACGATGTACCCCTTCCCGTGACAGCCATGGCACTCTTGTTTATCGTAATTCACCCTCCCTCGACCTCTGCACACCTCACATCTGTATATTGAGTATGGTTTATCGTCTTGTTTAGACATCTACTACTGCTCCTACTAATTATTAACTAATTTAATGTTGCCATAAATTTTAACTTTTGTCAAATTCACAACTTAATACAGGTATGGATTGCGGAGTCGAACCGCTTACATTTTCGACCTACCACTCCCGTAGCAGACCGCCATACCTGAATTAAATTGTTAATTTACTTCTTGTATAATCCTCTTTTTGCCTTTGAAAGCATGGTTGCTACTGAGTAATAAGTTCTATTCGAAAAATACCTTCTAATTTTCTTAATCGAATAACCCTGTTTTTGCATTTCTAATGCTCTTTTACGCTCATGTAGAGTCCACCAACAACCACCTTTACTTTTGTATAAATCAACATTGGCCTGAAGTCTTCGCTTTTTTTTATCATGGTTAAATCCTATTATCTTATGCCACAACTTAAGATTTCTTACACTGGTAATTATTAGCCTATACACCACCCTACAGTTTTCCCTTTTAGGTTGATAACTTGACAATTTCGACCTTATTCCAAATCCCGACAAATACCCCTGTATTCTTAAAAGAAGGGCTTTTTCAACATTAATTAACTGAATTTGCCTACTTGTATTAGTAGGTGCTGATATGTAACCATCAGCGTCAGCAAACCCTCGAATATATCCAATTTTCTCTCTTTTCGTCATATCTCTTTTTGCCATAATATGTATATTTTAATATAAATGCCCACTATATACAATGGGGACATATCGATTTGAATTGACATCGCTTACAATGATATTTGTTAGGATAATCTCTTGTTTTATTCTTAACAATTGCATCCACAACAACTCGTGCCTCATCAAAAAAAGAACAAATATCGTCCATGTCTTGGACGTAAGGTTTCTGCTCAAAACTCGGTTCTCGCCTTGTATTACCCCTGATAATTGTATTGATTATAAACTTTTTAGGTAATTCTCCAAAAATTGAGTGATACGCAAAAGCATAACCATTCCCCTGTAAAACGTTTTTAGCCTCAAAGAACCCATTAGAAGCCCCCTTAGCCGTTTTGTGGTCGATTACCCAACCATTCACCGTTATCAAATCAATCTTACCCCTAAACAGCACAGGCAACGCCTCGTGTGTCTTTGGGTGAGTCATCAACACCTCAAACCAGTACTCAACAAAAAGAGGTTTAAAATGCGGTGCTTTGTCATAAACTTGAAAAATCTTTTTAGCATCTTGGTGTAACTTGTATGGGTCAACTCCCTCTCTGGGTTCTTCACCTTTCTCTTTCTTTCCAAAGAGGGAGTTGTCTACCCCTTTCATGGGGTCTTTGCCTTTGTAATAGCCTTCAAGTCCTGCGTGAACGGCGGAGCCGAACGTCATTCCTTCAGATTTTTTCGGTTTTATATCCAACTCATATATGTACCAATATTTCCGAGGACAATCATTAAAAACCGACATTCTACTAACACTGATTTTTACATTATTTATATTTTCCATAAAGGTTTTTTTTCACCTTTTCTTGCTAGAAATATTAATGTTATATTCTCTTACTATACGTGTAACTGCCGAGTAGCTACATCCAATTTGACTAGCGATTTGATGCAACGATTTTATGGTCATCTGTTTTTTTAACCAATCAATATTGTGTAAATTAGGATATCGTCGCCTTTTAGCAATACTCATTCTTTCTCTGGTAATTAAAGGTCTTTTTTTACCTCGATGAGTTTTGGCAAGTTTTTCTTGATGTTCTGCTGTTCGCTTCCTTCCTTTCATCGACAAATGACTATGCAAAGAATTACTAAGTAACATTAAATTTTCTTCTCTATTGTCATCTTTAATATGGTTCATATGGTGTACTACTTCTCCTTTTTTCAAGTAACGACCTAATTTTTTCTCCATAACCAACCTATGTTCAAATACATATCCGCCTTTTATTGCACAAGGATGATTAGGCAACCAAATTAATATATAACCAAGTCGCCTAATCCTTCCCCCTTTCCAATGTAACCCCCCGCTTCCTTTGACAATTCGTCCTTTTTTGTCTCGTTTAATTTTTCTCATTTTACTATTTTGCCAAAATGACAACTAATTGTCAAATTGGGTTACTTGGTGCTACCTTATTTCTTGGTAGCTAATAACTCCTGCTTCCCTGTAAAGGCTTTCTTCATTACCGCAACTTGTGCTTTATTGAATTTTCCAATTTTTGTACCCGCCATAAATCTCGCCCCTATCATTTTCAATTCCACCATATTTTTAGCACTATTAAATTCCCCAAGAAACTTAGTAATTCCTTTCATGTCTGCCTCTGATAATAGGTTTTCCTTTTTAACAACCGCCCTGCCAACATTGGTGGTGTCACTATCCATCCCATCATCAATTCCAAATAGTCCGTTAAGGGCATATTTGCGAGCATAGGAACTACTAGCACCTGTTACTTGTGAACCATCCATACCTTTTTTGCTTTCTTCTTCTCTAGCATAGCCAGAAACAGAAAACGAATTATCACTTTGGAGATCACACAAACAAACAACCGCTTTCACATAAAATCTTGTTCTCATTCTCACAATATGATCACTAAGGATTAGGTGTAACCCATGTTTTTTCAAAAGTGGTTTAACCGCTTTCAAAATATCCTCACAACTTCGATAATTAAAACCTCCATAAACATTCTTTTTGTTTTTGGGTACTTTTAATTCATTTTGAACATTTGCCATTCTCATGTGAAAAGATAACTTTGCACTTTTACTGAAAAGCACTATTGCTTCTTCTTTAGTTAAAACCTTTTCTTTTTTCTTAGCTTTTTGGATTGCAACTTTTTTAGGTTTAGTTTTAGTCAATTATTTTCACCCCCTTTTATAGTTTAATTAATAACTAAAATAATTTTATTCTTTTTTTTCTTTTTTGTCAAGTATTATCTGGATGTGCCTGCAAATAGCAACGCCTCGCCTACCGTTTGATATCCTCCACCAAGCATTTGCAGGACAGTCGCATTGATAGATTTTCCCACCATCCATTCCGTCCAAGACTTGGACGTTTCTAAAAATCTTTGGGTTTGATTTACTTTTTACTTTTATTATTTTCATTCTGTCCTTGCTCCATCATCAATCCCCTCATCTATTTCCTGCTGAAAATATCCTCTCTTGTATGGTTTCTAGCAAGATGTCCGATCGTATCATGTGGTGCTCCATTGTGACCTAAAATTGAAAAGTTTTTTGTTATCATTTTTTTATCTCTTTTATCCCAACATCTAAATTTAATTTGTCTTTTGTTTTTCATATTTGCTTTTTAATTGCTAACACTCCACTTCCACAACAATTTGAGTATCTTATGCCTTGGTACTTATCATCGCTGTATTCACTAAAGTAGTCTCTTGATTGACTAACTAAACACAACCCTCGAATATCAAGATCGTATTCTGATTGTTTATCTATATAGACGACTGGAGTAAATTCACCATGGACACTACTCATACAGTCACTCATGCTATCAAAAGAATTTTCAACATTGAGGAATAATTTATCCTTGTTGTCTCTGATAAGTTTTTTGAATGTAGCTTTTGTTATTTTCATTTGTTTATATTAATTTATAATTGTTTTGGCTTTTTCTTTTTAAAAAATATACACGCTGTTTGGTTTACTTTCCAGTATTTACAAGGATACTTTTCACATCGGGTATATCCCTTCCCCCTGTTAGGATTGCCGTCATGGTATAAAAAAACACAATCCTTACATGATTTCTTTTCATCTGGATAGATAATTTTTTTAACAATTCTACCATCTAGGTCGGTTGTTTTTTCTATTATTGCTCTGTTCCAGTTTTTTTTCATATTAGTTTATAATTTGATTTTCAAAAACATAATTTACTAAGTCTTTTTTGTAATAAAATTCTTTGATTGGTGCATATACTCTCTTATAAATTTTGCTATGAAAAACAGTATTATCTCTTCCCATGTATTTTCTTTTTGTTACGTCTTGGAAAGTTTTATCTTTATGTATTACTTTCCATGTATTCTTATGAAAACAAACAAGAGCTACATTTATTCCGGCAACTACTTTTGTGGCATTCCAGATACCTTTTCCAACTATTAGTTCTTTATTGATTTGGATTTTATTCATGTTATCGGTTTTGAATTATTAATTAATTTAATTTTAACCTTGTTTTATTCTTTTGTCAAGTACCAAGTTTAAACCAATAAAAAAGCATAGCTACAGGCTCTTTGTTTGAAACCGATAAGCTATGCTTTTGTGGTTAGAATCTTGTTAAACCTTTGAGTAGAACTTTGTTATCTTGCTCTTTTCCTAGTTCATGAAGGAGTTTGTCAATTCCTCTTAAAACCAAGGTTAGAACACCAGCCCACTCTTGACCTAATCCTGCCACACAAACTATGGCGAGTGATACAAGACCGAGGGCTAGTAACCTCAAAGGCTCTTTCAATACCTCCCAGATTATTTTTTTAGACATCATGCCTCCTTGTTTAAACTTTTAATTACTTTTGGTAACTCCTCTTTCCTTAAACTCCTCTTTCATTCTATTAATTACATTCTCACGTTTTTCACCCCTTTCTTTAATTTCATTTTTTATTCTTTTCTCTACCTCTTTAAAAGGTTCACCCTTGTTTCTTATTCCCTCGTACTTCTCATATTGAGTTTGCCTAATCTTCTCATCTATTTTCGGTCTTACAGATAACAAAGTAAGCCACAAAAAGATAACAACAAAAAAAAGAATTTTCAAAAATTTCTTTATTTTCTCCATAGCCCTAATTTAATTAGTAATTGTTTTAATAATATCCCAACTGATTGATTGGCAACAGCTTCTTTACACTTGTCTTCGTATCTTGTTTTATAAGGTTTAAAAAACTCTAAATCTTTTGTAATATTTGAAATAGTTTTATTGGCAGTCTTGAATTCTTTCTGCCAATTTTGTTCATTTTCTTCATTTTTCTTAACTTTTGTCTCTAATTCAGACAGCCGAACCTCAAAAGATTTTTGTAACTTTTTCAAAGTAGTAATCTCTTTGTTAAGGTTTGAAACTTTTTTTCCCAATTCCTCTTTTTCACTAACCGCATTTACCGCCGCATTAGCCGCACCCTCAAGGTTTCCATGCTTTGCTTCTTTTTTATACTTCTTAATTATATTCAGTGCGTTAGATTCGTCTTTTGTCATAGATAGCTCCTCTGGTTGATTGTATGCTTTAATAATAGCAAACCCTGTTAATAATGGATATTTACTCGTAGAACACTCCTTACCAGTATATGAGTCAATCATTCTCCCATTTCCGATAAACAAAACCCAATGCTTTCCTGTTGTCTTTGACGACCCGTCCCAATCAACTTCCACCAAACAAGCTCCAAATTCTTCTATAGTTTCTTTAACTACTTGATTGTCGTAAATATAACCCCTCCAAACAAATTCTAACCCCAGTTTTTCTTTACTTATTGACTGCCAAAGAATTAAATCTTTTTGGAAATCAAGCTTTGATTCTGTAATATCTGGCGACAACTCTGCCATCATTGCAAGACAAGTAATTGTACAACCATATCTACCCAGTGTTGAGTTCGTTTCCCCTATTTTATGATTAACCCACCGTTTATCTCTTTGACTAAATGGTTTCATATTATTCTAGCCTTGCAAATGAACCAAATAACTCAATCGCCTTTTTGTTGTAAGCGTTACAAGCCTCATTAAAATCAGAAAAACGCCCAAGACGATATCTCTTTTTATCAAAATTTATATAAACCTGAAACTTTTTTCTACTCTTATCAAAATAAACCCCCTTGTGACCACTTTTATTATCTTTTCTTTTAGAAGCATTTCCCAAATTTTGTGTTTGATTGCATACACGAAGATTATTTCTCCTATTATTAAGACCATTTCCATCAATATGGTCTGTTTTTTCTCGGAATTTTAGTTTTCTCCCTAGGATTCTCTCTAAAACAACACGATGCATATGTTCTGTATATCGCTTTCCCTTGTTCCAAATTTCTCTGACTGCATAATAGTTTCTTTGTTCAACATTATTCAATCTCCATTTTTTACTATTTAAAAAGGAATAATCTTCGTTATCTACAATCACCATTTTTCCTTGTGTTATCAATACTTTTTTCATACACTTTATTATACCACCAAAAACAGTTAATAGTGCCATCTCAATTTTTATTTTTTCTTCTCCTCAAAAGTTTTACCTGTTAATCTTTTATATTCCGCCCTAAAAACCTTTCTCTCTAATTCTGACCTCTTTTTTTGTCTAGGTTCTTTCTCCATATTTATAACCTCCAAGACATTCTTCTCTATTATATCCTTCTTTGTTGGTTCAATGTCAAATCCTGCGTAACCTTTTCTCACCGCCGTTACCTCCCACATAAATTCTGCATTAGAGTCCCCCGCCATCAGTTCTTTAACCTTAAAACTATCCCTTCTCATGCCCACCCTTGGAGCAAACAAGCCATAGCAGTCATCTATTGGGGTTAATTGAATTGTGATGCCCTCGGCCTCTGTAACAAGCTCCCAGTGATGAGGCAAAGCAACCGTTGCCTTTCCGCTTGCTAACTTTGCCTTTCCCCGAATTTTCAACGCCACCTCGGGAGCCTCGATACTTGCGTACTGAACATATTTGTCTTCGTCCTCTGGGTGCTGAATCCTGAAAAGCTTAGACCCATGAGCCACAAAATTTCCATCAAGCTCCAAGTTTCCACCTGCAGTTATCCAGGCGTGTTCATTCCAAGAAGAATTACAAAAACTGTGGTAATACGAATCACTTCCCAAAACATACCTAATATCATTTGCCCCCACCAAACCGTCAATATTTTGAACATGGTGTTCGGCATCATCAAATCTTAAATCTCCGTCAAGGGTTACTCCCCCGCCATGTACCGCTACTCCTGAATAAAAAGTAGCCGCACTTCCTCTTTGAAATAAAGCATATAAATTACCTACACCAGTATAAAAATAAAGCCTCTCTCCAACTGAGTTAATAGCCATGTAATTATTGCCATCGTTCCAAATCGAACTTCCACCCTCCCATGATAGCTTTGCGTTTCCAAAAGTGTCTCCCCTCCTAATGTAAATTTTCGAAGGCTGACCAGCCCACCCAACGTTATAGTTTCCTGAAATAAGTTTGGAGGTATTAAGTCCTGGTATCCTATCTGCATTTAAAGTCCCAACATTAATCACATCAGCCTTTATACTTCCCGCAATAATTGTACCAATGTTTGAACTAATCGCTGAAAGCGAAGAAACATTAATCTTATCAGCTTCAACCGCTCCAGCCGCAATTTTGTCTGAAGATATGGCGTTTGAATCAATATTATCCGCCTGAATTGTATAAGCAACCAATTTAACACCCGTGATAGTCCCATCGGAGATTTTTACCCCGCTCAAACTCCCTGGAGTAAACCTGTCATTTGGGTTTAAAAATGTCCCTACTGTGATACTTCCTGCATCTAAATTCGCAACCGTTATCCCACTACAATCTAAAGTTCCACCTATAATCAAATTTGCGGTCAATTCTCCTGTGACAATAATACTAGCACTTA
>Ga0222679_1000706_pt1 | contig 11101 bp, 22 predicted proteins | sample AntAcemetagen939_FD_179843 | JGI IMG/M metagenome (GOLD analysis project Ga0222679, IMG submission 179843) | Saline water microbial communities from Ace Lake, Antarctica - #939 | ecosystem: Environmental > Aquatic > Non-marine Saline and Alkaline > Saline | place: Antarctica: Ace Lake...
CATCAGATCATCAATTAACTTACCACCACCTAAAAGTATTAGCTTGTTCTTCTCTCTCCACTCCTTACCCTGCAAACTAGGACCTCCCCAAACACTAGGATCATCCGGATAAGACAAATACATATAGTCAACCGGAGGTCGGCCATCTCTTATCGTGTCCCATTTCTCCGGATCTAATCTTAACCTTCTGGGGACTACAACCATATTGCTTTCGCAACCATGCTTTAAACTAACATCAAATCCCTTTGCGAACATACAATGAGCATCTGTCTTTAAAATGAATTCGCCACGAGCAAGATCAACACCAGCATTAATCGCCGCCCTCATACCTTTTGGCTCTGTAAAATGAATATAGTGAACCCGCTCATCATCGACAATATCTTCCATTTCCGGCCAATAACCATCTAAAACAGCAATAATCTCAATATCTTCAGAAGATTTTTTTAGTAGATCATTAATTGTCTTGGATAAATACTTTTCGTTACGAGAAGGGATAATAATGCTTATAAGCATATAACCATATTATCTAATAGAGAATAACTATTCAATCCTAAATATTAGGGAATGAAGGACTCGGTGAAACTGAAAGGCTTTCACTGGCACTAGGTGAAACTGAAGCACTTGGGCTGAGCGAGACGCTAACAGATGGACTCGAACTAGCACTTGGGCTAACTGATGGACTGAGCGAGACGCTAACAGACGGACTAAGTGAGACGCTAACACTTGGACTTGGTGACTCTGATAACGATGCGCTTCCGCTAAGCGATGGACTTGGGCTTGGACTGTTGCTAATACTAGCTGACGGACTCTGACTAGCACTTGGACTGAGCGAAATACTAAGCGAAACTGACGCCGATGGACTAGGTGAATCTGATAGTGAGACTGAAACGCTGGGCGAGAGAGAGACGCTAACACTTGGGCTAAGTGAAATTGAAAGGCTTGGGCTTGTACTAGCACTTGGGCTAAGCGAAATTGAAAGGCTTGGGCTTGTACTAGCACTTGGACTAAGTGATTCTGAAACTGATGGACTGAGTGAAATGCTCAAACTCTCTGAAACTGATGGACTGAGCGATATTGACAATGAAGGACTTAATGAAGGTGAGGCTGAAATTACTTGACCACCCAATAGGGACCAAATAGCACCATCTTCATCACCAGTATTGATATAAACAGGCATTCCGCCCTTATCTAAATCATAAAAGAACGCCCCATTTCTAAAACCAGTTAAACCAGTTGGCAAAGTATTTCCCTCGGCTTCTAAAATTAGATCATCACTATCTTCAGCAGTAGAATCTAAAGATTCACTATATCTGAGAACACGATTATCTAAATAAGGATCTAAAGCAGTTAAAAAACTACTTTCAGAAGTTGCCCTATCGCCAGAAGCAATAGCTTCAATTCTGGTTATTTCATCTTGGGTTGTTTTAGGGAGATCTTTCTTTAATTTGAATGTTGCCATGGTTTATTTCTATCAGAATCCACCACCTCCGCTCTTAAAAATAGAGATGGTGGATAATATGCTTAATTGTTAAACGTACCAGAAACCTTCTGTTGCCTGGTGGCGTCTCGAATCAGTGACTTTCTTGCCGTATACAAAGAGATCTTTGTAAGCAGTTCCGAAATCACCTGGTAGATCCTCTTCCATGCGTACTTGCAAAACCTTTTCTGCAAATGTTAGCCAGTTCTTGTGGCCAGCTAGGACTCTAAACCCATCATCATTATCGCCAGTTAGTCGATTCGAACTATAGATCTTAAAGTCTAGTAACTGAGTTACTAAGCCTTTTTTGACTAGCTCCGAATAAACTTCAGGTACATGCAAAGCAACGCCTGTTGCTCTTGGGATTAGATCAATCATTTTTGGAGGTAGAATCAACCATCTGTCGGATGAAGGTACTGTTGAGTAACCATTCGCTTCCGCCTCATCAAGTTTGAGTTTTAACTTACCAATATACTCAAGTATATTAGCAGTTGTAATCTGAACCTTAGTTGCGGCTTCAATGACATAAGTACTTCCCCCAGAAATTGCTCCACCTGAATAAACAGAATCAACATCATCTAAATCATCTTCGATCGTGATGTGAGTGGCGTCAGTATAATCTTTAACTCGATACCAAGTTGTATGGCCATCGGCTTTAAAGCCTCTGCCTTCCATAGCCTCGGTAAAGGTGGTTCCAGATCCAACTACAGCTCCAGTAGTAACAGTAATTGTAACTGTTCCAATCTCATAATCTGTTCCGACTCTATTGCCAGCTCCAACATCTGAATATGCACCAAATACAAATTCATCCATATTTTTACTACGCTCATTTGAAACCTGATCAACAATAGTAGCATGTGGACTCTTAATGTAAGATAACCATCTTGCTAAAACTTTTTCTTTCCAGTAGAAAGATTTATACTGATCAATAATCACTTGAGCATTTTGCTCATAAAGACTATCTGCAGACATGGCCGTATCGGCATAAGTCTTTTCAGTAACCTTATCGAAGGCAAGAATATTCAGTTTAGAACCGATTTCATTGATTTCACCTTCATAGTCTCTATTGACGATTTCACCGATGAGGCTTCGATCGTACAACTTCAACATTAATTTGTTTGAAAAACCCTCTGCGAGTTTTGTGCCGTATGCTGATGCCATACTTAGCTCCTTTTTGTTAATTGCCTTATATTCCTGGCCAGTCCCAAAAAGGGGTTAGGAGGGTTAATAATTTGATACTATTAAATAAAACTATCTATTGTCAACTACATTCTAAATTTCCGACGTTATCTTGCCGGCAATCAGTGCTTGTGTATATGCTTTATAATCAGCTTTCTTGAGTTTAGCGCCGGCTTCAATGCTTAATTTATCAGATTTTGGCTTAGACTTTTTCCCGGGACCACCAGAGCCAGTCTCAAACATTTTGCCCTTCTTTTTCACCGGCTTCGTTTTTTGAAGTTCATATAAAAAAGCAGATATTAAATCTTGAAAATCTACGCTTCTCCTCGATGACACGCTAGCAAACAATTTAAACTCATCAAGTCGACCCTCTAAATCAGGATTGTTGGTAACAGTGGCCGGATCATCAATAAACTTATCCACCTTCTCCCCCCATGATGCCCCATCCTTATTGTCTTGAGCAATTGTATTAATTGCTTCGAAACGCTTGTTGGCCTTCCAATTATCCTTTGCCATCTTCTGTTCAAACTCAGACAAGTCCTCCCAATCAGTAAACTCTTTCCGCATCACTTCATCGGCCGGATCAACAACCTCGCTAACCTGATCAAAAGCATCAAGCATCTTTTTATTCTTAGCATGAAGGACCTGGGCCTCTCTAGTAGATTCAGTAAATCTCTTTTTAAAAGTTTGTTCCTCTTGTTCCTCCTCCTCTTCTTCAACGACTTCCTCTTCATCCTCAACAACCACCTCTTCTTCTTCCTCCTCAACTTCTTCCTCAACCACCTCCTCTTCAAGATTTTCTTCTTGATCTTCCATTTCCTCGAGTTCTTCTTGGATCTCTTTATCTTTATTTTCTAGTTCTTCGTTAGTTGGTTTAACGTGTTTTGCCATTTTGCCAGTCCTCCTTAAAGGGTTAGGTTAATAATTATTTCTTAGTTTTAATTTTAGTTTTATCTTTTAACACACTTTTATACTTATCTAACTGTTTATTGCTTAAATAAGATCGTCTGGCACAAAGAAACGCTATGTTTTCTGCTGATAGTTCAGGAATTGATTTTACAACAATTTTATCTAAAACTGCTTGTGCTTCTGTATTTAATTGCATAAATTTATTTCCTACTTACTAATCCGGCCAACCTTCTCTCAACCATTTTTTTAGCTTTTGCCGGGCTATCTAAAAAAGCTTCTAATAATATATAGTTTCTTAATCTTGCCTTTAAAAATATGTCTTGTTTGGAATTATGACCAGTTTTAGACACCTCCTCATCTACAGATCTTCGCATCGCAACAATATATTCTCTAATACTATTAACAGTAAATTCTTTTCTCTCAAGACTTCCTAGCCATTTATGTAAAGTTGCTTCTTCTGCTTTATCTAAATCTTCATACTTTAAACCAGCTTGTTCTAAAATACTATCGAGCATTGACATATTAGCCTTGTGGTTGAATTGGTAATTGTTGGGTAGGTTGAGCTGATTGAGCCGGTTGTGGCTGAGTTGTTTGCTGACCAGCGGCCAATAAAGGATTACTGGCCATCATTTCTTGTTTTTGATCCTCATACTCCATGATATCGTTGATATCTTCAGGCGGTAAATCAACAAACTCTAATAGTTTTCTATTGTAAACTTCTGCCAACTTTGGATTGTCCGGCATGACTGATTTAACTGCATTTAATTTATTTAAAGTATCTGTGTCATGAGCATTTTTCTCATCTTGATTCCAAATTCTGGTACGATACCCCATTTTAGTCATCCAGTCTTTCGGCCCAACTTCTCGAGAAAAGATATCCCTGGTGTTTCGACCCTTCTTGAATATCTTAACTGCATCTAATAGATCTGGCCGGCCTTCAATGAGTTTCAAAAAGATTTTAGCTCGTTGCTTCCAAGCCGGTGTATAAAACTTGCTCATACCCTTTACTCGCTCTTTAGCCTCATTTAAAGCCAACTCAACCTCTCCTAGAGTAATTTTAGTGGCAGTCTGTACGCCCTGTTGAGTAGCGGTAGCACCAGAAGCTTTTTCAGCAATTCCAATAACAAAAGTCATCTCATCAATCGATTCGCTAAGATCTGGGATATCAACTTTTTGTAAAACCTCACTTGGTTTTCCTGGGATTGGATACCAGCCCCAAGGAACCGGTAAAAACGTCTGAGGCATAAAAGTCTCATCAGTTGAATCGTAATAGTGCATGCCAAAATTTCTCAGTGTTCTATTTTCTACTAATTGAGAGAAAAAAGAATTAACGATTTTATTCGGCCCTCTAATAATATCTGCGACACTATCGCTCCAAAAATCTTGACGCTCAATATCATCACCCCAAGAAACATAGGGATAATGATCTCTCCAATAATTATCTTCAGTAACTCCCAATATTTCCTCTAAAGGCTTCTTCATTAAAATTACCCTATCATCAGCCTCAACATATAAAAACAATTGCTCTTCTAACTCATTCTTGTCAGCATCTTTTTCATCTTCACGATACAAAAACTGTAATGACAGTTCAACGTAAGTTTCACCTAATACCGGATCAATAACATCAGATACGCCCATCTCCTGCATTTTCTCGTTCTTTTCCACCAGCATATCCTGATTCTGTTTATTCTTTAATTCACCCTGTAATGTAGAATAGAATTTTTCTAGCTTCTTCACTTCTGCTTGATCATAATCAGAATTCTTTTTAAGCGTACTCAGTGGTACAAAAATATGGGTATGAATTAAAAACCTTGAAGAATTTAAGTTAAAGGGGTCGCAGTGACGAGAAACCAGTATATCTTGAGGATCTTGAACAGTCATCTTAATCTCACCATCAACAATTTGCCACTGATCAAAACTTCGACCGAATAAGAACACCTGTCTTTTATCAACAATATCTTGCAACTCCATATGATTGTGATCTTCATCGGCCATTATTTTCCAGTATTCATTTTGAAAAATCTCTTTCTGCCTATCATTGTCCAAATTTTCGAAATACATCACCGGCATATCATCAACATCTTTTAGCAGAGTTTTAACCGATTGCTTCATCAAAGGAATATTAACTGACTGCCTCTGGGTTAAGCGGTTAATAGTAATTTTATCTCTATACAGTGTGTAATTTTCTAGCCAGTCTGCCTGTCGGCGGCGCCGATAGTTATATCCAGATTCTTTATTCAGCCGAAGCATCTCTAATTCAGGATTATCAATTTTTTCTTCCATACTGAAAACACTATCAAAAAATACTATCTGAAGGCAAGTTTAATTAGCCGGGCATATTCTCGTAAAAGGGTTTAACTCCACCGGGATCAAATGTGCCGGTAGTCCTAACCCTTTTCCTATAAGTTACAGCGAATGTTCTGTAGGAATCAGACCCGTGACTCGCCCAGCTATGCAATGGAGTATCCCTAAATACTTTATTCTTTTCATCCCAATTTTTTTTGTAATTCCTCAGAGCTTGAATTCCTCTCGAACACTTATCGTCATCAAACCAGCACTGATTAAAAATTGATCTACCGGCATTAATCCCTTCCATAACGCCTAACTTTGGCGCAACTTGAAAAGTAATGCCTAATTTCTTGGCAACCTCCCACCGGGATTTACCGGTCCCAAGTTCTCTAACCTTGATATCATGGGGAGCATAATGTTTCCCATAAACATAGTTCTTTTCCTGTAGCTTCTTAACATAAAACTCAATCCCCTCACCAGAACTCTCAAAGTAATCAATAAACCTAATCTCCATATTCAACACCTGATAAAACCAAATTGACATTGAATCATCCATACCTAAATCCCAAGCAGTATGAACCGGTAACCTTGAAACATAAGGGACTTTTGTCATTCTCCCTTCCTTCTCAGCACGCCTAATAGCGGCGCCGTAATAAGCTCCAACAATCGGGGATTTGAAAGAACACATGTATTCTTGCTCAAAATAGGCAATTGCCTCTTCGGCGGACCTCCCATTTGCCTCAAATCGCTTTATTATATCTGTTTTGATCTGTAGTAACTCTTCTGTAGAAAATATTTTAGTATCTTCTGCTGTAAGCAATTGGACATACCATCTTGGATTATCCTTTGCATATTCGTATAAAGCCCGGGCGTGATTGTCTCCCTTTGGAGTTGTATTAAAAACAGCGATGCCATCATTCTCTCTTAAAATTGGTTCAACAACATCCCAAGCGTACGGATCTTGGTCGGCCCACTCAGAGAAGATAAACATCTGCGGATTACCACCTCTCAATGAATCTGGCCTATCACTACCGGCAATCTGAAAAATAGAATGGTTCTTTAGCTTTTGATCATAGCTAACATTCCTAACAGGAACCTTCATCCGGCCTTCATTCGCCCTGCCAGCCCTGATTGCTTCTGGGATATGATTCATGAATTTAAAACCATCTGCACCAATACCATCCCACATATTGTCTCTACCCATAACTAAAGTTGGGTATACATATTTAACTAAACAAGGGAATCTTACCAATTGACGAGGAACTACATCAGCTATATTAGTTTTGTCTTTGCCGGCTCTTCGATGCCAAACTTGAAAAAAGTATCTAATATCGCTCTCACGATTAATAGATTTTTCAATCGCTTTTAAAAAAGGAACTTGATAGTCTCTGGCAGTAAAATGATAAGGTAGGTGAACATTATTTACCATCTTCTTGAGGTTTATAGCTCGTCATTGAAATTTTAAGAGCTTGACCAGCAGAAGTAACATCTGCCTTTTCAATTGGGGCTACTCCAAGCATTTTAAGTTTAGACTCCCACATTCTCCATTCATCTTTGCCGGCCTTTGTCATACCATCTAAAGCACTTTCAATTCCATCTCTAATAGCCTTCTGTGCTTGGGGAATCTTTTTCCATTCAGAAATAGTACCCTGATCAACTCCCAAAGTCTTAGCAATTTGGGACCAATGATGTACCGATTCACCTCTTAACATATCTAAAAACACTTCAAACTCTGCTTTTTTGTTAATACGCTCTTTCGTCTGGATTTTTGGGATTTTCTTTTCCGGCTTTTTTACCTCTTCTATAGGGGTTTTTTCTTCTTCTTTTACTTCATGTCCTTCTTCTGTTTTTTCCATTTTGCCAGTCCTCCTTAAAGGGTTAGGTTAATAATTGTTTATAGTTCTCAACTGCACATAACTAGTTTTGTTTGATCTAATACTAGATTTTCGAATGAATCCTTTTTTCTGCAAAGATTTTAAAGAATTAATAACAGTAAAATCTTTAATGCCCTCATTTTGCATCTTTAAAATAATTTCTTTACGAGGGACCGGGGTCTTTTCTTCTCGCACCCAATGATCAACAAAACACATTATATCATGTTGCAGTTTATTGCCCATGCTTCCAACATATACTATAAACCGCTACTTATGCAAATCTTTATCTGCATAAGCATCAATTTTATCTGTATGCGCATCAATTTTATTCTTTTCACAATAATCAAACCATCCAAAAAGTATCTCGGCGGCCGTATTCTTCCCAAAATATTTTTTATAAAATTCTTTATAAGTTAAAAACTTTTTCTTCATAAGTCCTTTGCCCTTCTCTTTTTAGCTTCAAGGCTTGCTTTCTTAACTCTTGCCTCGGTATTTTTCACACGCTCTTTAATAGCCTCTTGTCTGCTTGCCCAATTCTTAGTTTGAAAAATTGGTACTCTTGCTAATTTCTCGGTTATGGTTCTTAATTTTCTAGCTAATTTAATCTTGTCTTTGTGCTTCATAAACCCTTTTTTTCGCCCTTAATATATATTCCCTTGCGTTTTTTATCTGCTCTGACCAGCCATTTTATCTTTGCTTTTCCCTTAACAAACCACTTAAATAACTCCCAGCGGTTAAAAGGGAAAGTATACTCATAAGTATCGTATCTATGCCAAGTTGCAGTGCCGGTCACGGTTTCATTTGATTCCTTTGTTACCAATTTTACTAATTCGGGGTCAACTATATCCCCATTGGGGAACTCTACTCCATAATGATGCCTACCAAAATGATCGTCATGCCAAATAGCCATTTCAAATTTATCCGTTTTTGGATTTTTAGTTAGTGTGCGATAAGTGCTCATAATTCTTTTCCATTAATTACTACTAAATAACTTTTTCCCTTACAATCAACAAATCCTAAAGTTGTTGATTCTTTGCCGTCTTTGCCAGTTCCGTATTCAACTTTGTGCTTTTTCCCGCATTTTGGACAAGTGGCGTGAGTACCAGCTGGTTTTTTTTGTGCCAGTTCTCTATTGCCGATAGCGAAATAAGGGATGTCTTCCCCTTTCATAAATCCTTTAAATCATATCTTCTTGCTGTTCCTGCTTCTACCTGTACGCTGTGACCTGTCTTACGGATATGCTTATAAACTCTGTTGCGTAGTTGTTGAGATCTATTTCTTTCTTCAATATTTATCTCATCACTCCAACCACAACCCTCACACATAGCATGATGATGAACTGTTCCATAACTTGTAACACTTATTTTTTTCATAATTCCTTTAATTCAGTATTTCCCATGGCGTTATTAAAACCATCTACAAAGCCTTCTTCATACTTTTGTTTGATTGCTTCTCTTAAATCTTCAAATATGTATCCCCAATATGTATCTCTGTCCTCTCCGCTGTCTGGGGCATACATTAACCAATACCAAAATTCATCCTCTAGACTTGTTTGAGTGTGTGCATTTTTTGCACTAACTGGTTTGTTATTCATTTCTTGTTTATCCATTTAATAATTGCCGCTGGTGAAAATACCTTAGCTAGTTCCAATACTATCTGCCAGCGTTCTAGCCCTTTAGAGTGTAAGTCTTTTGCTGATGTCTCAATAGTTTGAACTGATGTTTCTTTATTCATTTTTCCCCTTATCGCTTATTGATGTATATGGTAAACCGCTGAAATTAATCACATTAACAGCCTGATACTTAGTAATTAAATCTAGTTTTTCTCCACCATACATAAGTATGTTCTGGGCTTCTAGTTGATAGATACTTTCTTTGACACCATCAACAACATTTTTAATTTTCTCCCTCTCCTCCTCAATCCCTTGTTTTTTGCCTGCTTCAATAAGTTCTAAAATTAGGCTCTCTTTTTCTTCTGGAGAGTTATCGCTATAAGCTATTGCCTGTGCTTTTAATTTAAGTTCTTTATTCATTTCTCTACCCCCACTAGTTCCTTTAATAATTCTTTAGCTTGTTGTCTGGCAAAACTGTTAGCAGGACAACCAGCCCTAATTTTATGAATCTTAGGTATTATCCTAGCTCTCTCCTCTTGTTTAGAGAGTTGTTTTTCTTGCGATATGAATTGTTTAATTGAACCAAATACTTCCCAAAGATTTTCATTATTATAAGCACCACCAACACCAAACAAATCATCAAACTCTACTTCCCACCCCTCACTTGTAATTTTGTCTAGTTTAGTCATTTAGTTTTTCTTTACAATCCTTAATAAACTCTTGCCACTCTTTGATCTCATCTTCAGCCATTCTAATTAGTTCTTTGTGAAATATTATTAGAAAAAGTTAAAAAAAACATCAGTAATGCTAGTTTCCAATCATATAAATAAAGTAGTATCCATGCTGGAAGTCCCATTATTAAACCGATTATCTGTAATTTTATGTCTGCTTTTTGTTGTTTAGTCATTTTTTCTTAATGTTAAAGATAAAACTCATTTAAATTCCAATAAATAATATTCGTCAATTTTTCTACTCTTATAATCTCTACCGACAGTTTTATTAAAATGTATTCCCCTACGTAAAACACCCCACCACAAAGGATTTATGATATTAAAAATAGACCGAGCTAAATAGTAACTTGTAATTCTAATTTTCATTTTCCCTTTTGTTTAATTAGTTTCTTAATACTGGCTCTTAGTTCTCGCCTGAAATTATTTCTTAAAAATCCCCTATCAACCACAGATACGTCATATTTTGATGACGAGAGAAATAAGGTTATTGATGGTGGTAATTGCAATTCATCCTCACTAATTAAGCTCAGCACTTCCTTGAAAGCTTGTTTTCTGGCTTCTAGTAAGAAGTCGCTAATAGTAAAATATTGTGCGTCGGGATTATCTGTCTTTTTAAAATACTGGACAGCTAAGTCCTCCAATCCTTCTATTGTTTCTGGTAATTCACTCATTTCTCTACCTCCATTAGTTTCTTGATACTGGCTCTTAGTTGTTGTCTAAATTTGTTTCTTTTAACAATGTTTAACCGATCTTGTTGAATTTCTTTTGTATACTCGCCTTTATATGGTTTAAGTTCTTCATCTTCAACTAACTCTAATACTTCCTTGAGAGCTTGATTTCTGGCAAGGGCTAGTTCATTGGGTAAGAATTGTTTAAGCAAAGACCCAATAAAAAGATACTGTATCTCAAAACTATCATCTGGATCAAAACTAAGAGCTAAACCCTTAGAGAATGATTTGATTCGCTTCTTTACTTCTTTATCTAGTGCTACTTGTTCCTCTGTAATAGGTTTATTTGACATTAGATTCCT
>Ga0222679_1000708_pt1 | contig 11063 bp, 11 predicted proteins | sample AntAcemetagen939_FD_179843 | JGI IMG/M metagenome (GOLD analysis project Ga0222679, IMG submission 179843) | Saline water microbial communities from Ace Lake, Antarctica - #939 | ecosystem: Environmental > Aquatic > Non-marine Saline and Alkaline > Saline | place: Antarctica: Ace Lake...
AATGGATCAATTTTTAAATGGATTGAAGGTGAAGAAATTTCATCGCCAAATGGTTTATGTATTTCAAATAATAAATTATTTGTTGGAAATTCAGGTGACGGAAAGATAAAATCAATAGATCTAAATACAAAAGAAATAAAAGAAATTGCAGAAATCGGTTCGGGGATTGATGGATTGAAAATAGATAACAAAGGAAATATTTTCATATCTGATTGGCAGGGCAGAACATTGGTAGTAAAAAAATCCGGTGAGATAAAAACATTACTAAATACGGTCAAAGAAAAGATCAATTCTGCAGATATTGAACTCATTCAGGAAAAAAACTTATTGATCATTCCGACATTTTTTGATAATAGAATTGTTTGTTATGAGATAAAATAATTGTTAATTATGACTAATATTTCAATAAAAAGATGCTGTCAAAAATGTGGCAAAAGAAAGTTTTTTAAGAAATTTTGCTTTTTCTGCTTTAGAAAAACAAATGATATTATTAATGTTGAAATAAATGATAGATTTAGTATTAATGACTCAACTGTAGTGAGAAAAAAAAGACAAGGATATAAAAATTTTATGTGGGAAAGAGTACATGGCTGGTTTTCAAGTGGTGATCCCAAAATAAAGAAGGGTGTTATAAAAAAGAGAACTATTGATAAAGAGAAAAATGAATATCATGAAAAAGTAAAAGATAATAAAACTGGTAAAATATTAAGAGAATGTGATGAAAAGCTTACAGATCACAGATAAAAAGAGGATAGAGAGCCCTAAGAGAAAATAATAATTTATGAATCAAAGTAAAGAAATATTAAAATTATCATAAGAAATTTTAAAAAAATATCGAATTACAAGAAATTTTTCTTAGTAATGTTGCTTTGCGTTGTTCAAGATTAGCAATAATTATCAAATTTAATAATTAAAATATTTTAAAGTATATTTATTCACCAATAATTTTTACCATCACACGTTTTGGTCGTTTTCCATCAAATTCACCATAAAATATCTGTTCCCAAGGTCCAAAGTCAAGCTCCCCATCTGTAACAGCAATAACAACTTCACGGCCCATTATTTGGCGTTTATGATGTGCATCGCCATTATCTTCTCCACCACGATTATGATGATATCTTTCCGGACTTGCATCAAATGGAGCTAACCATTCAAGCCATTTTTTATAATCATGATGTAAACCAGATTCATCGTCATTGATGAAAACCGAAGCAGTTATATGCATTGCATTTACTAAACATAAACCTTCTTTAATTCCGGATTCAGCTAAAATATCTTCAACTTTGTCGGTAATCTTCACAAAATCCATTCGTTTTGGAACATTGAATGTTAAATATTTTCTAATTGATTTCATAGTTTCTCCTTAATTTATTTTTTGTCAAATTTAAATAATTATAATGACTATTTCAATTATTCATTTTAATATTTTTTAGATAAAAATGCTAACTATTCCATTTGTTTTTGTTAGTTGCTATAATTCGAAAAAAATAATAGTTTCATTTGAAATATTGATAAATATTATTTAACTTATAACTGTAAAATAATTGTAAAGGAATCAATGCAAGATATTATTCAAAAATATGGAATTATCGGAAAATCGGAAGCTATCCAAAACATAATAAAATCTATTGACCAAGTGGCAAAAACAGATATTTCAGTTCTAATAACTGGAGATAGTGGAACTGGCAAAGAATTGATAGCTAAAGCAATTCATCAACAATCATTAAGAAAACATTCGCCATATATAATTGTAAACTGTGGAGCAATACCGAGCGGAACGATGGAAAGCGAACTTTTTGGACATAAAAAAGGTTCATTTACCGATGCTATGGAAAACAGAAAAGGTTTTTTTGAAACAGCAAATGGCGGTACAATATTATTGGACGAAATTGCCGAAATGCCTTTGGGTGTACAGGTAAAATTACTTCGCATTTTAGAGCAAGGAGAAATCACAAAAGTGGGCGAAAGTATTCCAAGAAAGATAAATGTCAGAATTTTAGCATCCACAAATAAAAATTTACAAGAAGAGGTCTCGAAAGAAAATTTCCGAAAAGATCTTTATTATCGTCTAAAAACAATAACAATCAATGTTCCGACATTAAGTAAACGAAGAGAGGACATTCCACTTTTAGCCGATGCCTTTATGATGGAATATGCGGATAAAAACAATTTAGCATATAAACCATTTTCTCCAAATAGTATAAAAATATTACAAGATTATTATTGGCCGGGAAATATAAGAGAGCTGCGGAATTTTGTTCAATTGGCATTTATTTTTGAAAAAGATACCAAAATTCGCCCGGAAACAGTAAATGAACATCTGAATATTGAAAATGATCAAACAAATTATGATACAAGATTTCCGGTAAGAGTTAATAAAGATTCAGAAACGGTTGAACGAGAATTGATATTAAGGCAATTATTTGTACTGAGACAAGAGGTGGAAGATATCAAAAAGATGTTGGAAAGCAATATCAATGTCAATAATTTTCGTCAGAATCAGTTAATGGATATATCAAATGTGATGAAAAATATTCAAAATGTTACAGATGAAAAAGATTTTGAAAATGATGAACAAGAAACCAAAACTATGCAAGAAATGGAAAAGGAATTGATCCAAAATACATTAAAAGTATTTCGTGGTAACAAAAAGAAAACGGCCAAAACACTTAAAATTGGTGAAAGAACTTTATATCGCAAGATCAATCAATATGACCTTAAATAATAAATTTAAAGGAACTTATGGATTGCAAAAAAGAGACAAATTTATTAAAATGTAATTGTACTTATAAGCCATGCGATAGAAAAGGAATTTGCTGTGAATGTATAAGTTATCATTTGAAAATGAGAGAATTACCGGCTTGTTGTTTCCCTAATGACGTAGAGGCAACTTATGATAGATCGTTTGAAAAATTTGCTGAATTAGTCTATGATAATAGAGTTTAATTGTAGATCATAAGGTAAATGTTATGAAAAAACTTATTTTTATTTTTACTCTTTTTGTGTTATTAATCAGTTGTAATTCCGAACAGGTAAAAAAGAAACCAAAATCTACTCAGATTAAAACGGAAAATATAGAGAAACAAATTAATATAAATGATTATAATACTCCTGAAAAACTCAAAAAATTAGTTGCTTCACCTGTTGAAAACATTTGGATAATTGATGTTAGAACAGAAAATGAATATATAAATGGACATATTCCAACGGCAAAATTATTCCCAATAAATGAAATTGAAATCAGATTGAATGAACTTCCTAAAGATAAATATTTAATTCTTTATTGTTTATCCGGAGTTAGATCAGGAATGGCCGTAGATATTTTGCTTGAAAATGGATACAAGGAAAATAAAGTAATTAATTGGGGTGGAATTAGAAATTGGCCTTATGAAAAAGTAAAAGGTAAATAACAATTGGATTCAAAGAATAAAAATGGTTTGATTTTAATTTATACCGGTAATGGAAAAGGTAAAACAACCGCCGCTTTGGGAACTGCTTTTAGAAGCATCGGTTATGATTGGAATGTTTGTATCGTACAATTTGTTAAGGGTAATTGGAAATATGGTGAGATGGAATCGGTAAAACTCATACCAAATATTGAATTGCATCAAATGGGAAAGGGATTTTGTAAAATTATGGGTGACAATATACCGGAATCGGAACATAGAAGTGCTGCAGAAAATGCTTTAGAATTTGCAACTGAAAAAATGTTATCTAAAAAATATGAATTGCTAATTTTAGATGAAGTTTTTGTTGCGATTTCAACTGGAATTTTATCTGAAAAAAAAGTTATTGAATTTTTAAAGAAAAAACCCGATGAAATGAATTTGATCTTAACAGGTAGAAAAGCGACAAAAAGAATAATTGAAATAGCCGATTTAGTAACCGAAATGAAGGAGAGAAAACACCCGTTTAAAAAAAATATATTAGCAAAAAAAGGGATTGATTATTAAAATATGGAAAAAATAATTAAATACGAAAATGGAGTAGAACCATTCAAAAATATTAAATCCGAAAATATAATATTAAAGAAAATAGCTAAATTAAAAGATAAACTTTCAGATAAAATAATAATATTAGGTCATCACTATGAAAGTGACGATTTGATTCAATTTGCTGATATTAGAGGTGATTCTTTTAAACTTAGCCAAGAAGCCGCAAAGAATAAAGACAAGGAGTTTATTATTTTTTGTGGTGTAAAATTTATGGCTGAGAGTGCAGATATTATAAGTAGTGATTTTCAGAAAGTAATTATTCCGGATATTGAAGCCGGTTGTCCATTAGCTGATTTTGCGTCACTAAATGATGTAGAAAAAGTTTGGAAAGAAATAAATTCAATAGTGAATGAAAAGATCATTCCAATTACTTATATCAATTCTTCAGCTAATTTGAAATCATTTGTTGGTAAGAATGATGGCTCGGTTTGCACAAGTTCAAATGCATCTAAAATATTTGATTGGGCAATGGAAAGAGGAAAAAAAATATTCTTTTTCCCCGATCAATATCTCGGAGGAAATACTGCATTAGCAAAGGGATTTGACAAGAAAAATATTATTCTTTGGGAAAGAAACAAAAAATTTGGTGGTAATTCTAAAGAAGATATATTAAATGCAAAAATTATTCTATGGGGTGGATATTGTAGCGTTCATAAACGATTTTCTGTCGAAGATATTTATAGATTAAGGAAAATATATCCCAAAATAAAAATAATTTCTCATCCGGAATGTAACAATGATGTTATTAAAAATTCAGACAAATTCGGAAGTACCGGATACATAATTCAAACAATTGAAAATTCGCCTGACGGTTCTGTTTGGGGAGTAGGAACGGAACAGCATTTAGTGAATAGATTACAACAAATGTATCCAAAAAAGAAAATTCTATCATTGTCAAAAGTAGGAAATCAATGTGCAACAATGTCAAAAAATACACCTGAAAAATTATTAAAGGTATTAGAAAATTTAGATAATGGAAAAATAATCAATCAAATTGTTGTAAAAGATGAAATAAAAAAATATGCAAAAATATCTTTAGAAAGAATGATAAATATTACTGCTAAATCTTAAAATAACAATAATCTCGGAGAAAAATAATAATTAATGAATAGATTCTTAAAAAACATAATAATTTTAATATCATTTTTATTTGTGAGCAGTTGTTCAATTTCATCCAAATCTTATGTAGAACAAAAAATAGATGAAAACAATAAGAATATTATTAGTAACATATCTAAGCAAAATTCTGAATTAGAAGATGAAATATCTGAAATGAAAATATTATTGGATAGTTCAAAATATTATTATGATCGAAATTCTTTTTTAATAAATAATTTGACAAATAGATATAATTTAATAATAAAAGAAATAAGTAGTTTAGATGCAAAGAAAAGTTTAGATATTAATTCAATATTTAAAAAAATGAATTCTTTGGATAAAAAATTTCAACAGCTACAATATTATGTTTCAAAAAATGAAAATAATTCAAATCAAATTCAAGATACGGTCATTATATCAGATTCAAAAATCGCAAGTGGCAAAATGGAAGAGGTGAAAGTTAATATTGATACTTTATTTTATAAATTTAACCGATTACAAAATGAATTTGATCTGCTCGTGAAAGATCTTTCACTAATAGAAAACTCAATGATGGATATTGTCAAATATTCAACTAATAGAGTAAAAACCGAAATCAATAATGACAATGAAGTTATAAGACAAAATGTAAATAATCTCAATACTAATCAGGATTCACTATTTAATTTATATAAGGACATTGTCGATTCAATTGATTCTTTAAAAATAAATAACAATCTAATGAAAAATGATACTATTTTGATCAAAGAAATTCAAATTGATCATAAGGATAGTTTGGATTTAAACGATCCATTACAATTCAAAATCGAATAAAATAATGTAAATTTAAAAAACCCGTAGGAAATTTATAAGAACTTTCGTCTATACAGAAAATGGATCAATAGTGACAATGTAATATGATAAATAAATTTGATATAATTATTAAAAATGGAACCATCATTGATGGAACAGGGAAAGATGGATTTAAGGCAGATATAGGAATTACAGAAGAAAAGATCACTGCTATTGGAAATTTATCTTCAAAAAAAGCAAAGAAAGTTATTAATGCTTCTGGAAAAATAATTTCTCCGGGGTTTATTGACATTCATAGTCATACGGATACCGAATTATTTGTCAATCCTTATGCCGAAGGTAAGTTAAGACAAGGTATCACAAGTGAAATTTCCGGTAATTGTGGAACTACACCTTTTCCATTGAGAGGAAAAGATATAGACAAATTCCGTAATAAATTTCATAAAAGATATGAAATAAAAACTCACTGGAAAGATATTGAAGATTACTTTCTTTCACTTGAAGATAATGGAACTGCTGTAAATTACGCTTCTTTAATAGGACATGGCAATTTAAAAACCGCAGTAGTTGAAAAAAATGATGTGCAACCAACTACAAAACAGATGAATAAAATGAAAAATATTATAGCCGAATACATGCAAGTAGGAGCGCTTGGATTGTCAACCGGCTTGGAATATGCACCGGGTTTTTATGCTAAAACAGAAGAATTAATTGAATTAAGTAAAGTCGTTTCAAAATATAATGGAATTTACACTACTCATATGCGTAATGAAAGCGACACAGTTATTGAGGCAATTGAGGAAGCTATTGAAATATGTAAAAAAGCAGAAGTGTCATTAGAAATTTCACATTTAAAGGCGTGCAATAAAAATAATTGGCATAAAGTTGATATTTTCCTTGATCTGATCCAAAAAGAAATCGACAATGGACTACCCATTTTAGCGGATAGATATCCATATAATGCCTACAGCACAGGTTTGAGTGCATTTTTACCTTTATGGTCAAGACAAGGAAGCGATGATGATATTATTGATAGATTAAAAAATGATAAATTATTTAAAAAAATTGCTGATTATACAAAGGATAAATTTAAAGATATTGGTGGGGCACATAGAGTAGTGATAAGTTATTGCTCAAAAGATGGAAATAAAAAATATGAGGGCAAATCAATTAAAGAAAATGCAATTTCAAACAATAAAGATCCAATTGATTTTACGAGAGAATTGTTAATAAATGACAAATTGAATACAGAAATTGTAGGATTTGCAATGGACGAAAACAATTTGAAAAAGATACTTTCAACTCCTTTCATAAATTTATGTACAGATGCAAGTGCAAGAGCACCTTATGGAAAATTATCGGCAGGAAAGCCCCATCCTCGTGGTTTCGGTTCATTTCCAAGAATGCTTGGAAAATATGTTAGAGAAGAAAAAATAATTAATCTATCGGATGCAATTAGAAAGATGACTTCACAACCGGCAAAAAAGATGCAATTGAAGAATAGAGGTGAATTAAAGGAAAAATATTTTGCAGATATTGTTATCTTTGATCCGAAAACTGTTATTGACAAAGCAACTTATACCAAACCAAGAAAGTATCCGGAAGGAATAAATTATGTAATTGTAAATGGTGGAATTGCGTTAGAAAATGGAATCAGGTCTAATAAAACATTTGGAAAAATTCTTCGTCATAAAGTATAAAGTTATTAAATATTTAAATTTTGCTTGAATGAAAAAAAATAAATATAAATTATGAAAATTAAAAAATATATTAAAAAGCAAAAACTTATAATTTTAAAATTACTTTAAGTAAATGACGATTATACTTGTATATTGTTAAGTTATGTATTATACTTAAAGTAGAAATAAAGGGGGTTTGTTATGGATTTCCAAAGTAAAATTAAAAAATTATATTACTCAATAAGTGAAGTTAGCAAAATTACTAATTTAAAGCAATACGTAATTAGATATTGGGAGACGGAATTTCCTGATCTAAAACCGGCAAAAAATAGCTCCGGAAATAGAATTTACAAAGAAAATGATATTAAATTAATTAAATTGCTCAAACACCTATTGTATGATAAAAAACTTTCTTCAAATGATGTAAAAAAAACGATTCAAAAATATAAAGATGAAAATACCTATAAAAAGAAACTAAATAATTATAACTTAGAACCAGATAAAAAAACCGATGAATTAAAGTTGAAATTTAATACATCAAAAGATGAATCATCCGATAAATCAATTGATGATCTGTTGAGAAAAATTCAAACTAATTTAGAAAGTATAATAAAAATACTTGGTGAATAAATTAGAAAAGACTAATCACAAAAAAGACCACAAGGAACACATATATATTTATCGTGAACTAAGAATAGTTCAATTTTGTTCGTTTTAGTTTATTGATAAATACTTTATTTCTTGTTAGTTGCTACATTAATTACTAAATTATATTCATAAAATCGGAGCGTGGCGCAGTCCGGAAGCGCACTTGAATGGGGTTCAAGGGGTCGCAAGTTCAAATCTTGTCGCTCCGACTAAATTTTTAATAAGTTAGTTGTAGATTTTTTAAATATTATTTTCTATTTTATATATTGTTATTTGGGTTTGAATTCTAAAAAAACAGGAGCGTTAATGTCAAAATCATCATATCCATTCGATAAAATTGAAAGGAAATGGCAAAAATATTGGGAAACCAATAAAATATTCAAAACAAAAGTTGATAGATCAAAACCAAAATATTATATACTCGATATGTTTCCGTATCCATCTGGTAATGGACTTCATGTTGGACATCCGGAAGGATATACGGCAAGCGATATAATCAGTAGATATAAAAGAATGAACGGTTATAACGTATTGCATCCTATGGGCTTTGATGCTTTTGGTTTACCGGCTGAAACTTATGCAATTCAGACAGGAACTCATCCGAAAATAACTACAGAAAAAAATATCAAGAATTTCACTCGTCAATTAAAAATGTTTGGATTCTCTTATGATTGGGATAGAAAGATAAATACTACAGATCCGAAATACTATAAATGGACACAATGGATTTTTTTACAATTATTTAAAAAAGGATTAGTTTATAAAACAAAAACACCTGTTTGGTGGTGCGAAGGGCTAAAATCCGTATTAGCAAACGAAGAAGTAGTTAATGGAAAAAGTGAAAGAGGAAATTATCCGGTAAAACGAGTAATGTTAAAACAGTGGATGCTTAAAATTACAAAATATGCTGACAGATTATTGGAAGGATTAGATAAACTTGATTGGCCAGAGTCGGTGAAGGAAATGCAACGAAATTGGATTGGAAGAAGCGAGGGTGCAAAAGTAATTTTTTCTGTTGATAAAAGTGAGGAAAAAATTGAAGTGTTCACCACGCGTTCAGATACACTTTTTGGTGCAACTTATATGGTTTTAGCCCCCGAACATCCATTAGTTGATAAAATTACTACAAAAGAATATAAAAATGAAGTTGAGAAATATAAGGAAAAAGCAATTATAAAAAGTGATCTGGTTAGAACCGAACTCACAAAAGAGAAAACAGGTATTTTCACCGGTGGATATGCAATTAATCCGGTAAATAATGAGAAAATTCCAATTTGGATTGCAGATTATGTTCTGTGGGGATACGGAACAGGTGCTATTATGGCGGTTCCTGCTCACGATCAACGAGATTATGAATTTGCAAAAAAGTTTGACATAAAAATTACACAAGTAATTAAAGGTGGAAAAATTGATAAAGAGGCATACGAAGGAGATGGAATTCATATAAATTCCGAATTTATTAATGATCTGAATAAGGAAGATGCCATTAATAAAATGAATAATTGGTTAGAAAAAAATGGAATTGGAAAAGCTACTATTAATTATAAATTACGGGACTGGCTTTTTTCTCGTCAGCGATATTGGGGTGAACCAATCCCATTATATAAAGATGAAGACGGAAATGTCTATCCAATGAATGAATCGGAATTACCATTAAAACTTCCCGAGATAGAAAAATATAAACCTGCCGGCGATGGAAAATCACCATTAGCTAACATTCGTGAATGGGTTGAATTTGATGGTAAAGATGGAAAATCATATTATAGAGAAACGCACACAATGCCACAATGGGCAGGATCTAACTGGTACTATTTACGCTATATAAGTCCTTTTAATGAAAGTGAGTTAGTGGATAAAGAATTGGAAAAATATTGGATGCCGGTTGATTTTTATATTGGTGGAGCAGAACACGCAGTTTTACATTTACTTTATGCAAGATTTTGGCACAAGGTACTTTATGATATTGGAGCTGTTTCAACTGATGAACCATTTCAGAAATTATTAAATCAAGGATTGATACTCGGATCGGATGGTGAAAAAATGAGTAAATCACGCGGAAATGTTATAAATCCGGATAATATTATAAAAAAATACGGAGCCGACTCATTACGCGTTTATGAAATGTTCATGGGACCGATAGAGAGACCAAAACCTTGGTCAACCGATGGATTAGCGGGAGTACATCGCTTTTTAAATAGAATATGGAGATTGTATATTTCTGAAGAAGGAAATGTAAATTCAATTATCAAAAGTGAAAAAAGTTCGGAAAGTTTCGAGAAAGAATATCATAAAACGGTAAAAATAGTTGGAGAACATATAGAAGAAGCGAGATTCAATACGGCTATCAGTCAGATGATGGTTTTTATAAATGTCGGTTATAAAGAAAAAATTCTGAACAAAGAAATAATGGTCAATTTCATCAAGTTACTCTCACCATTTGCACCTCATATTGCCGAAGAATTATGGGAAAAAATGGAAATGGAAAGTGAACTAACTTACAGTGAATGGCCAACTTATGATAAATCAAAATTAGTGGAAGAAACGATTGAATATCCAGTTCAAATTAACGGAAAAATGCGATCGAAAATTGTATCTAATATTGATGATGATAATGATAGAATAAAAGAAATCGTTTTAAATGATCCAAAAACAAAAGAATATATAGATGGTAAAAAAATTGTAAAATTCTTAGTTATTCCGAAAAAAATTGTTACCGTAGTTGTTAAATGATCGCAGTAAAGAAAGGCATTAATAGGCATTTGTAGGCATTAATAGGAAAACGGAGAACGGAAAATGGAGAAAATGCGACAAAGCGATTTTTTAAACCTCAACCTTAGCCTCAACCTCAATC
>Ga0222679_1000710_pt1 | contig 11059 bp, 26 predicted proteins | sample AntAcemetagen939_FD_179843 | JGI IMG/M metagenome (GOLD analysis project Ga0222679, IMG submission 179843) | Saline water microbial communities from Ace Lake, Antarctica - #939 | ecosystem: Environmental > Aquatic > Non-marine Saline and Alkaline > Saline | place: Antarctica: Ace Lake...
TTTATCAAATTTTATAACTGCTAATTCCCAAAGTCCTTTTTCTGCTCCATAACTCCCAGCTGGTGACATTGTGTTAAGGGTGAACCTTACAACACTTGCTCCAAAGTTGTTTTCAAATCTCCAAAACTTTTGTATTCCTTTTCCGCTACCTTCTTTTTCTACTGAGTGTGGTCTTTCTTCGCTTGGGCCATTAAACTTTGTGCTTTCGGTTATTTTTATAGGATTACTCATTTCTTCACCTTTTGATTGTCTTTGGCTAAAAAATATCTTCCTTGTGGTCCACATATTCCAAAAAGATAAGCAAATATATAATCTCCAAGTCCAGTGTCTCTTAATATTTTACAATATTCCCACTCTTGTTTTTCCATTCTTACTCCGCCATTAACAGTATCCTTTACAATTTTCTTAACAAAATCACAAGTAGCAAATTTAGTTCCACTACCCAAATTGTACCATTTGCAATCTTTACAAAGTTTCATTTTCTCTCACCTCTTGAGTATTAGTTAGTTTTGGTCCTGCTAGTTTGTTTATTTCTTTTATCATGAATTTTTCATCTTCTTCCATAACACAAAATGTAGAGGCATCTTTCAATAACCTGATTAGCTCTCTGTCTTGGTCTTCAATAACTCCGATTATGGAATTTATCATAACCATATCCATTGGGGTATCTTTCATCCCAATTAAACTCTTTAGTAACTCTGTCCTCTTCTCACTCAAATTAAAGCTCATTTCCTTTCACCTCTCTGTTTTAGTTCTCTAACTGCATCTGAGAAATTGAATGGGCGCTTGTGTTTGATTATGAGTTGATTTTTGATTTTACAGATTAATTCATAAGACTCATCATCAAGAGCTAGTTGGTGTGTTACGAATTCAACTTCTTGTCCTTGCTCTGTTGGCGATTCGTCTTGTTTCTTTTTTAATAAACCCATGATATATTATAAAATAGTTGGTTTAAATACTTTTATATGATTGAACTTATATATTGGATTATATATTAATGACTTATTGAAAGTTAATAATTTGTTTATTGTTTGTCATTGTTATTGTTGATTATATAAAAGTTTAAATATTAAAGAAAATTAAACTGTTTTATGCGTGACGTAAAAAAGGTGATTAGTTCTGGCACAAGTTTAATGGTTGTTATAAAGAAAGAAATTTGTGAGGTTATGGGTATTAAGGAGGGCGATATTATTGTGGTTGATTATGTTAAAAAAGTAAGGAAGGTGGAGGATGCCAGCGGAGAATAAGAAAAAATCAATGACTGACATCTGCCACGAGATTGCAGAATCACTCATAAAGAAATATAACTTCAGAAGTATTGGTGGGAAAGATGATGAAATTTATATTTATAAAAATGGTATTTATGAGAAGGCTGGTAGAGATTATATAAGAGTTGAAGTGGAAAAGAAGTTGAGCGCACTTTGCAAGACGCATTATGTGAATGAGGTTGTGAATAAGATTGTTAGGAAAACACTTACTGAGAGAAGTAATATGGGGTGCAATGACCCAAACTTGGTTTGTCTTGAGAACGGAGTGCTGGATGTGGGTAAGTTGGTTTTATACCCCCATAGTTCGGAGTATAGATTTATGAGCAAGTTGCCTGTGGCATATGACGCAGGGGCAAGATGTCCTCTGATTGAGAATTTTATATTTGAGGTGTGTTATGAAGCCGACATAAACACAGTGCAGGAATGGATTGGATATTTATTGTGGAAGAATTATTTTGTAAAGAAAGGAGTGATTATTGTTGGTGAAGGCGATACTGGCAAGACTACATTTCTGAATTTGATGGGGAAGTTTGTTGGAGAGGAGAACATAAGTGGTGTGAGTTTGCAGAAGTTGTCTGGGGATAAGTTTGCGGGGGCGCACTTATACAACAAGCATGCGAATGTGTATGATGATTTGTCTTCTGGCGATATTGTTGATGTTGGTGCATTTAAGATTGCGACAGGCGGCGGGTATATCACTGGGGAGTATAAGTTCGGCGACCAATTTCAGTTTAAGAACTTTGCAAAATTGATGTTTGCGACTAATAGGATTCCAGGGGTTAAGGTTGATGATGATGATTTGGCATATTATAAGCGATGGATTGTATTCAGATTTGAGAATGTATTTGATGACAATAATAAACAGACTAATAAGAATTTGATTGTGAAGCTGACAAGTGATGAAGAGATGAGTGGTCTGTTGAACTGGGCACTGGTGGGGTTGAAGAGGTTGTTGAAGAATGGGATGTTTAGTGACAATAAGAGCATTGATGAGATTAAGTTGATGATGCAGAGGCATGAGAATGACTTAGCCAAGTTCGTTCAGGACTGTTGTTTAAGGGGGGATGAGATGGATTGGCTTAGTAAACAGGAGTTTTATGGGCACTATAAAGAGTACTGTATTTTGAATGGATTACCGCTTTTAACCATAGAAAAGGTGGGTCGGGATATTATAAAATATTGTGAATGGATTGTGGACAGTCGAGAGGGGCAAAAAACGGGCTGGAGATTTGTTAAAATTGTGGAGAATAAGCCTGTTTTCTCAGAATTTACGTATGAACAATAAGGGTACTAAGGGGTTTTGAGATATTACAAGTATAAAGATTTATTTTATAAAATATCTATAAAAAATACCTATAATTCATTTACTCCTTAAGAATTTAGAGAAAGTATTAGTAGTATTATTAAGACATAAAGTAGAACATATATATTAGAGTGGTTGAATTGTGGCAACCTATATGTTATAACATATATATTGTAGTATAATAGTGTTTAAATACCCACTATATTATATAATATCGTCTTAACGGACAGGAGAAAAACAAAATGAAAACAAGAATACAAACCCGAACATATCAAAGTGGATGGGTAGACTGTGAACATGACTCTTGGAGAGAGTTGAAAGAAGATGGTTGGGTATTTGAGTATGCCACACCAGAAGGTTGGATTGTGATGACACGAAAGGGATACATCATTAATGTATTCCGAACAAACCCAAAAAGTGAGGTGTCGCCAAAATGACTGAGATGACTAAAGAAGACTTCTTGGCTTATGAAGCCGTAAGAGTTTCTGGAGTAACCAATATGTGGGCTGTGAATACAGTAATGGAATTGAGTGGATCGAGTAAGGAGCAGTGTTTGGCTATAATGAAAGACTATGACGTCTTGGCAGATAAATATTTGGAGGTGGGGAAGGAATAATCATACTCACTTTGGTGAGCAGGTGGTTGTTTTCAGCCACCTGTCCTTATAATCAAAAATGACAACTAAAAAACAAAAAGTAATTGAAGAGCAGGTTAAGAAGAATAAGAGTGAGAAGGGAGGGGGACTTGTGTTAGCTGGATTTGGAGTATTACTTTTCTTCATATCCCCTCTTATTGGAATTATATTTTTTATTTGGGGTTGTGGTTCTTATGGTAAAGCGAAGAAGAGAATTGATGACCTTGAAGTGGAGGCAGTTAGATGACGAAGAAAAACAATATCGGACTATGGTTAGGAATAGTTGGAGCAGTATTGATTGATGTTATTAGGAGGAGAAGATGAATGGAAATGATGTTTTAGTCTGGGAAGAGAAACATAGGGAGAGATTGAAAGACGAATTTATAAAACAACATCAGGAAGAATATGATAAATTTGTTTTGGAGGATATGAACAATGGATAATGAATTAAGAGAGATTCTGTGGGTGACTTTTATAATGGGAATAGTAATAGCATTTACAGGGTTGGGATTTGCATTATTCTACTTATTCACAAAAGGATGTGGATGTTAAAATGGGATGTAGAATAATGGGCAATGACGAGATGGCATGTTTTTACTGCAGTACTACTATGATTGCGTTTGGTCCTGTGACTACACGAGAGGAGTTGGAGAGGTTTGAGGATTGGCTGGATTGTGACCCGAGATGTTTGAATATTATGAAACTGTGGGCAGATTTTGTGAAGGAGAATGAAGATGAAGAATGAACTGACAGCAAAGCAGGAAGACTCGATGTTGGAGCAGGGAAGGGAGAGAGATTATGAGAGGAAGCTTAAAGTGAAGGTTTTGGGTGTAGATAGAATAGGAGAATCAAAATGAAACCGAAAGATTGGGATATTTTTGATGAGAAAGAGAAAGGGGCACATGCGATTGGGAGGTTTCATTCAGCAAGAGGAAGATATATCATTAGTCAGGCATTGTATTATGCTGTTAAGGAGTTGAAGAAAGCTAAATATCCTGAACAGAACAATATTGAAGATATGGAAATATTTAGAGAAACGCTTTTTAATTTTCCAGATGAGGTGTTTAAATGAAAGACAAAGAGCATTATCCGGTAGAGGCAGGTGAGTTTAAGCCACAGAATACTTGGGGCAGTGATTGCCATTGTCCTGAGCCGGAGGTGAGTGAGGATGGGGAGAAGTGTGTGCAGTGTGGTGGGACTAATCCAGTGATATTTATAAAATCAAAGAGGCAAAGGAAAGGAGGCAAAAGAAAATGAAGATAAAAATAAATGAAAGTGAGTGTTATGAGATAGCTGTACCTGAAGAGATTGATGGAGGGCATTCGAGTGAGGACTGATTTATGAAATTTGAAGCGACATCGAAGAAGGAAGTAGAGAGCATAGCTAATGTTGTGTTTACTGAGAGGTCAAAACTCTTAGTTGCAAACCTGAATAGAATGAATAGGCGGCTTTATGAAGCTATAATGAGACTGGAGGAGGAGATTAAGATGTTGAAGGATGGTGGTGAGGAGATTGTGTTTGGTGAGGTGAAAGATGGCAAGATATGAAAAGATGGGTATTGTGTTGAAATTGAAAGAGAAGTGTAGTGAGTGTGGGAAGCGGGTTGGTACAGCATATTTTAGAACTAAGCCTGTTTGTAAGGCGTGTTTCAATAAGTTGAAGTGGAAGGGGAAGCAGAAGGAAGAAGGATCGTTAGGTGGTAGAAGTGTAAGTCGGGGGGGTTTTAATGCCAATTAAAAGTTTAGATGATGTTGAAAGGGAGAAGAGAATTGGGGGAGTTACGAAAGTAACTGAAGATGTCGGTAGTGGCATTGAAGATGGCATTGGCAAGATACTTACGAAGCTGCGAACTGAAAAAGAGAAGAGAGATGAGTTGTTGAAAGTTGAGAAGAAGAAGTTTAAGAATAGGTTGTTTAGGTTTGTTTTGTGGTTGCTGTTTATTGTATGGATGGTGATATTTGGTTTGGGAACATATTGGTTGTTGCGGTGGTTGGTGAAGGGGGTGTTTGGGTTATGAGTTTCTGGAAGAAAAAATGAAAAAAGGACAAGTGATGAGTAAAAAACAAAAAAAGAAACTTAGTTTTGCTGCTGAAGGAAAAAGTAATAAAAATAAAGGGATGACTTACGAAGAGATATATGGCATTTTTAAAACAAAAGTATTAGAGGAAAATCTTGCAGAAAAGAAAAGAGGAAAATCTTATGTGAAACAATATGGTGAAAAAAAAGCAAAAGAAATAATAATTAATAAAAGAAAAAATATGATTGGCAAAAATAGAGAAGGAATGAAAGAATTATGGAAGAATGATAAATATAGAAGAAATATGATTGCAAAACATACTGGAAAAAAACAATCCGAGAAGACAAAAAAGAAGAGGAGTGTTGCCATGTTAGGTTTTAAACATTCGGAAAAAACTAAAGAAAAAATGAGAATGGTAAAAACAAAAGAGCATAGAGAAAATATAATTAAAGGAATGCTAAAGTATTTTTTAGAGCAAGGAGGAAGCAAAGAACCATATTCAGTTGATTGGATCCAAACACTAAAGAGAGCTGTAAGAGAAAGGGACAATTATATTTGCCAAGTATGTAGCAAATATGGTAATGCGGTGCATCATATTGATTATAATAAAAAGAATAGTAATCCTGATAATTTAATAACTTTGTGTGGTAAGTGTCATGCAAAGACTAACCATAAAAGGAAAGAATGGGAGGAATTTTTGAAAAATGTTAATAAAAATTGATTCGAGAGAACCACAGGGTATAGAAGAGTTAATGAAATTAGTAGATGAGAAAATAGAGTTTTTGAGAGAGTTTCTTTTAGAGGGAGATTATGTGTGTAATAATGTATGTATTGAAAGAAAAGAAATTTCAGATTTTTGTGATTCTATTATGGATGGTAGAATGGAAAGTCAGATTGAGAGAACGAAAAAGAAATATGATAAGTGTTATGTAATTGTGATTGGAAGAATTGAAGATAGAAAAACAGAAATACATGAAAATTGTGTATTGGGCATGATTGTAAGTTTATTAGTAAAATATAAAATAAATGTTATAACAGTAGACAATGAATATCAGTTTTTGTATGTTATGAAGAGATTGTTTGAGAGGCATGCTGATAGTATGAGGGGAGATAGGGAGTGTTGAAATGGTGATAGTTAAGAAGATATGTGAGGAATGTAAGAAGGAGTTTAATAAGTTGTATATGTTTAAGAATGTGAGTTTGTGTTATTGGTGTTACAGGAAAAGAGTTGTTATAATTCCTGATGCGATTGGAAGAGCAATTAAGACGGTGAGTGATGTGTTGGACAAAGTGTATGAAGTGGGTGGGTATGTTGATAAAAAAAGTAGTGTGATAAGAATAAGACCATTATCTTTTCCACAGTGTATGATTGGTAGAAAGTTTAAGATTGTGTTAGTTGATGAGGAGGATGAAGATGCCAAAGTTGTGGATTAAGAGAAAGAGTGAGGACGAGGTTAGGATTATGAGGAATGCACAACGGAAGAGAAATTATAGAAGAGGATGTTTTGGCGAGAAGAGAAGCGCGAGGTATAAGTCTTGGGAGGTGTATTTTATAAGTCATAAGTTGTTTAGTGATAGAGTATTGGCTTGGTTGTTTGGCAGGAGTGTGTTGGGGATACAGGTTATGAGGTGGAGATTGAAGAAAGGTTATAGTTTGAAGAGTAGCAGTGTGGTGTAATGGTAGCACAGGAGCCTCATGAGGAATTCCGTAAAATTGCATTTCGTGTTCCTAAGTAAGCTTCGGGAGTTGGTTCAAATCCTCCCACTGCTATAATATTATTTAAACATAATAGTTTAAATATTAACTATTATATTTGATATTGTATGGTATTGACACCAAGAAATGCAATTAGAGAATATTGTAAAAAGAATTGTTGTGCAGGAGACACTAAGAGTTGGACGCATTGTTCAAGTGTGAAATGTCAGTTGTGGGCACATAGATTTGGAAAGAGAGAAATACCAAAAAAACATAGGGATAATGTGAAAAACGATGAATAGGGGTATATTTGTATATGAAAACGAGAATAGGGAGAAAAACGCTAGTTTTGCTATATGCAGAATTGTAAATTTGGGCATGTATGGGGTGGTCTTATGAAATTAGAGGGAAAGCCAACAACGGTGAATGTGACTCCTACTCAGTTGGAGTTTTTGCGGGATAGAAGTAGGCAGTTTAATTTTAGTGCTTTTGTTAGGGAGAAGCTGGATGATTATATGAAGTTGGTTAGTGTGATTGAGGAGCAGGAGGTGGAAGATGGTTAAGAGGAATTTGACTGGAGATGAGAAGGTGATTGCTGAGAAGCAGTTGGTGAGAATTGAAGTAGAATTGAAGCATTTGGAATGGTTGGAGGAGTATAATAATTTGATGTTGAATAAAGGATTGCATATGAATTATTTGGAGAAGGTGAGAGAGTTTAAGAAGAATGGGATGCAGTTGAGTGGTGATATCAAGGTTGAGAATGAGAAGATTAAGATTTTGAAGGGGCAGATTAGAAGTGGTGTTAAGGTGAAGAGTAAAGTGATTGATGTTGAAGAGAGTGATAAGGGAGCGCTTGGTGTAGGATGATAGGGAGAGCTATGAAAGGAGGATTAAAAGAAATATGGTAGATGTAGGAATTGTTAGGTCGCCGACAGAACAAGAAGCAGTGAACTTTGTGAAGCTTCGTAATAGAACGCCTTGGGAAGATTTTTTGGCAAAGTTGTCTGTTGTTGAACAAAAGTTTGCTAAACTTCACGAACCGTTTGATGGACAGTGTGCAAAATTGGATTTTAAGGATACGATGGCAGCTGTTCAAAGAGAGAGTGAGAGGAAGCACGGTTTTATTTATGAAAAGGATTTATATGCGGTTATTGAAACTATGGACTTGGAAAGTTATGCCAATAAGAAATTGTTTGACTATTTGGGAGAAGATGAGGATGCGCAGGATAGGATTGTTGATGGTATGAGGATGCAGGTTTGTATTGGTCACACGTTGAAGTTCAGATGTAAGAAGAGAGGACATGGTGTGAGTGTGTTTATCCCAAAAGCTGAGTATGATGAGCGATTTGCGAAAAATAAGAAGGAGGAATAGAAATAATATCTATTTAATTTCTATTTTATTATGTGGTTAATCCTGATATTTGGAAGCATGGCTTTGGTCAACGACCAAGAGAAGTAGATGATGAATACAGAGCCAGAGCAAAGGGAGTGCCAAAATGGACGAAAGCAAAGTGTATTAATGAATTGAATGATTTGTTAGATATTCTTAAAAAAATACTTAAAGATACTGCAAAGATAGAGGTTGATAAGAAAAAGTTAAAGTTTGAAACTATACGGGATACGAACATTCTGATAAATAGGATTATGGATTATATGAAATATTTATATCCTCCTGTTCAGACAAATGTAAATGTGAATATTGAATCAACAGCTGAGAGAGTTATAGAGAGACTAAAAGAATGGAAGATGAAAAAAGGAGAAATTATTGTTGGGGAAGATGCATAAAAATTATTATGAATATTTAAAGAGTGAAACATGGAAGGAAAAAAGAAAAGAATTGTTGGAAGAAGCTGATTGGGTTTGTTTTTTGTGTGGTGGGAAAGCTACACAAATTCATCATTTAAAATATAATAATTTAGGTGATGAAATGTTGGGCGAGGATGCAGAGGCAGTCTGTGGGAATTGTCATAAAGAAATACATGCTGATAAGATAATGGAGTATGGGGGCTATAATCTTGGATATGGGAGCTATGGAGAATGGTAACAGAACAGGATTTTAGAGACCCAGTGGGTTTTCAGTATTCATATCTTAATCAAATGCTTCATGACAAACAAATTGAAGTTGTTAGAAGCCCTCATAAAAACAAAGTTATTGTTTGTGGGAGAAGAAGTGGAAAAACACAAATGATTGCTGGGGAGTTAATTAGGGGGGCTACATTGGGCATTTACAAAAAACAAATTGTTATTACACCACAATTCAAACAGAGTTTAATTGTATATGATAAGATTATTGAGTTGATGGTGAAAAGTAAGATACATCACGACATCAAAAAGGAGGTCAAACATCCGTATCCAAGAATTGAGTTTGCAAATGGCATTGTTGATTTTGGCAGTGCAGATAATCCGAATAGTTTAAGGGGAGAAGCGTATGAGAGAGTGTTTATAGATGAGAGTGCGTTCATTAAAGAGGGGGCCATGGATGCGATTAAGCCGTTGACTTTTGATACTGGTGCTCCGATTTGGGAGACGACAACGCCTTGGGGGAAGGGAAGTGTTTGGGAGAGATGGAAGAGAGGTATGAAAGGTGATGAGGATTATGGATGTTTTCATTATAATTATTTGGATAATCCGTATTTGGCTGATGAGGGTAAGAAAGAGATTGAAAAGGATATTGAGGAGTGGGGCAGAGATAGTGTTTATGTGCAGTGTGAAATACTTGGCAATTTTGTTGAGGATAGAGATGTTTATTTTAGTCAAGAGTTAATTAGTAAGTGTGTTGAGGACTATGGAATGGGGTATGCTCATGAGAAGCATGAGTATTGGCTTGGTGTGGATTTTGCGAGGATGGGTGAAGATGAGTGTGTTATGATTGTTGTGGAGAAGGAGAGAGGAGATGTATTGAAGGTGATTGAGATTGTGTCATTGAAAAAAGCCAAGTTGACTGAGAGTGTTGGTGAGATTAAATCGTTGGATAACAAGTATCATTTCAATAAAATCTATTTGGATGAAACAGGACTTGGCGCTGGTCCTACAGATATGTTGGTGGAGGATTTGGGGGCAGGAAGAGTTGAAGGCATTACATTTTCTATGAAAAGTAAGATGGATTTGTATAGTAATTTGAAGAAGTTAATGGAGCAAGGTAGATTGAAGTTGCCGGAGAATAAGAAGTTGTTGTATCAGTTGGCAGATTTGAGGTATGAGAAAGTTAGTAGTGGTCAGTTGAAGTTGCACCACAGTGAGCGAGGGCATGACGATTATTGTGATTCACTCGCACTTGCGTGTTGGTGGTTTGCTGGTGTTGGGGGAGAAGAACACGAGTTTTGGATAATGTGAAGATAGGCGAAATATCTAAATAATATTTTCTATATATTCAATTAATATTATTTATAACTAATGTTTTTTATAATGTGGGATATTTAATAACTCGTGGGAATAAAAGAGTGGTGGTATGGGAAGGAGAAAGCAGTAGAAGAAGTTGATAGTTTCATTCTGAGTAATCAAGCTGTTGTGAATAAGGATGGGGTTATAAATCCGAATTTCAAGGGTGAGGTCGAATTAAAAAAAATCAAATTTCCGATAGAGTTGGGTGAGGAACATCCGTTTGATTTTAAGATTACCGAGGGGCTGTATAAGAAGATGGGATTTGTTAATGCTGTTGTAAATAAGTATGTTGATTTTGTTGTTGGTCCCGGATTCTATGTTGAGAGTGATGATGAACGAGCTACAAAAATAATTACTGAGTTCATGAGAGATGTTAATTTTGATACATTGTTGAGGGCGTGGATTAAAGAGGGGTTGGTGAAGAATGGCGTTATGGAGATTGGCGGTAAGAAAGATGAAGTGCCAAAAGGTTTGAAAGTGTTGGACTCAACGTATATGTTTATGAAACGAAATGAGAAAGGAGTTGTCGAGGGATGGAATCAGTATGTTGGTGGGTTTAAGAAGTTTGATGCAAAAAAAGTAATTCCATTTGAATCGTATCAGATTGCGCACTTGCCTATTGATAGAATTGGTGACGATGCTTATGGTTTAGGAATTGTTTACTCGGCGATGTTTGATGTGAATAATGTTTTGCAGTTGTCAAAAGATGAACATATGCTGATGAGTAGGAAAGCTAATAGTCCCTATGATATAACTATGG
>Ga0222679_1000714_pt1 | contig 11034 bp, 9 predicted proteins | sample AntAcemetagen939_FD_179843 | JGI IMG/M metagenome (GOLD analysis project Ga0222679, IMG submission 179843) | Saline water microbial communities from Ace Lake, Antarctica - #939 | ecosystem: Environmental > Aquatic > Non-marine Saline and Alkaline > Saline | place: Antarctica: Ace Lake | collected...
CGATCATTCCAAATTTTTGGATCAAAATGGAATTTAATATTATACATACAATTGCAGCTGAGCCAGTGATAAACGGAAAAACCCAAGTTCTTTCAGTAAAAAATATTGGCGGTTGGAAATTAATATACAAACCGAGAAATATATATGAAGCAAGTATGATCGGCACAACAGATTCCGCTTGCCAGTAACTTTCTCCAAAAAAAGTAAATGTGCCAAAATTAAAAGTAATAATATTATGTATAAAAAAGCTCACTACCAAAAAAACACCGATCATAACAAATGAAAAAATTGTCAAAACACGCGAAAAAAGTTCGGGTGCTTTTGGGTCTTTATCTTTACTTAGAAAAAACGGCTGCCAAGCAAATTTGAATGCCGTAACTAATACTAACATAAAAATACCGAGTTTGTATCCGGAAGAATAAATCGCCTGAGTTTCAGTATCTGTAAAAATTTGTAACATATTTCTACCTACGAGTTCCAATATCATCGTTGCAATTCCACTAAATATAAAAGGTGTGCCAAATTTAACCATTTTTTTCCACAATTTTGAAGGAATATTGAAAGTCCAATTTTTGATAGATAATGGAATTAATACAATGAAACTAAATCCAGATGCAATGATATTACTGATAAGCGCAGCTTCAATCCCCCATTTTAAATAAACAATTAAGATAATATTAGATATTAAATTGATTGATACATTAACTATACTGATAGTAATAAAAACCAACGATCTGTTTTCCATTCGCAAATATAATAAAGGAATTGCTGTAAATGTATCCAAAAATAAAATTATAGCTGCATATTTAATGAATAAACCATATCCATCTAATCCTGGCAAGAATGAAGCAATTGGATCGGAAAAAAAGAAAATGCAAACTGAGAAGAGAATACCGGTAACTATTAATGATGCAATTGCTGTGCTAAAGACCGAATTTTTGCTAAAATCTTTCCCTTTTTTGGAGAAAAATCTTAAAAATGCAGAATCAATGCCATAACGGTAAATGACATTCATAAAAGCAATATCAACAAACACAAGTGAAATTATACCAAATTTTTCAGGCAAAAATACATTAGTGTAAAAAGGAGTTAGAAAAAATGGGATAAGACGCGTTAAAACATAACCGAATCCGTAAATAACAGTATGTTTTCCTAATTGTTGCATTTCTTTGCTCAAATGAATCTCTCTTTATTTTAAATCAATTGCAAATGTATCTCTGAATATTCCATTTGCTCCAAATGATTCCTTAAAGCGAGCAAGTCCGAAATTTGGTTCCATATTCACAGTGAAAATACCATAATCAAGATATTTAAATTCCCTGTGAATACTATCTTCAATAATTTCCTTGAATAATAAATTAACCGATCTGTATTCCTGATATTTTTCATCATGTGATATATAAAAAGCTAAAGTAACTAAAGAATTTGTATCAAACATTACTGTTCCGGCAACCATTGTATCTTTTAAAAATGCTCCATAAAGACGAATCCTATTTGGATATATTTTTGCAATTTTAATTAATTCTTCTAATGAATGGGTTGGCTCAACATTATGTCTAATCTTCAAATTATTTTTTAATATTTTGTAAAATTTTTCATAATCATTACTTAATCGGACTTTTATACCCTTTTTTTCAGCTTTTCTGAACGCAGTTCGTGATGTCTGTTTAAATTTTTTCACATTTTCTTCTATCGTATTTTCTAATAATAATGTTGATGAAATCTCTCGTTTTAAATATAAAAAGTGATTCATTATCAAAGCAAATTCAATATAATTTGTCATTTTTTTATTATAGATCATCGGTGGAAGAGTCAATATTATTCTGTTTATTTTTTCACTTTTTGCATATTTTATCAAACTCTTAATAATATCAAAAGATATTTGAATCGACTGATCACAAGGATAAACGATCCCTCCATAACTTGCGCCTTTATGCGAATGTAGAACTTTCATTCCTGATTGGTCATATTCTACTGCTGGCAGCAAACCAACAATTTTACCCCTCTGTTCAAATAATAATGAATGGTCAACAAATCTATCTTTGGGATGATAGTCAATAAATTTTCTTTCGTGAAATATTGTACCATTATTTGAATTTTTTACAAATTCATCCCACTCATTTTTATTTTTCTGATCATATTTAATTATTTTTATCATTTTTTCTCTTCTTTTTTTTGCATCTTTTTCCATATTCGAATATTTTCCAAAAGTTCCTCTTTTGACTTAACGAAATTTACTTTATTCGGCAATGATTCTATAAAATATTTCCCATATTCTTTAAAACTTAATCTATTATCTAAAAATAAGGCAATTCCTTTATCATTTTTTGAACGTATTAATCTTCCAAAACCTTGTTTAAACTTTATTATTGCTTCAGGTACAGAATAGCGCATAAAAGGATTCTCACCATCTTTTTGAATTTTTTCAGAAATTGCCTGAACTACTGGTTCGCTCGGAACAGCAAAAGGTAATTTAAGCATTACTAACATCTCTAAAGAATCACCGGGAATATCTACACCTTCCCAGAATGATTCAGTGCCAATTAAAGTTGCGGATCTTAAATCTTTAAATCTCTTTAATAAAGCACTTCTTGAAGCAGAACCAATTTGGTAAATTAATGGAATATTTGAATTTCTATAAGGATTTTTCATGTTGTCAATTAAATTTACTATTGAATAATACGAAGTAGTTAAAACAAGTGTTCCGAATTTAAATTCTTTATTTATTTCAGAAATTAATTCAGCAACATTTTTGTCATGTCTTTTATCCCCCGGCTTACCTAAATAAGTAACAACCCAGATTGAACTTTGCTTCTCATAATCAAACGGCGATTGATATAATTTTGTTATTAATCTCTTATTTTCAACTAGATCAAAACCCGTTGTTTTTAGAAAATATTTGAATCTATTTGACACTGTCATTGTTGCAGAAGTTGCAATAACCGAATGTTTATCCTTCAATATTTTATTATAAATTTCCTCATTTACTTCAATTGGTGATGCTTTTATTCTAATATTTAAACTTTTAATGTCCTTAGGTACCTCATACCAATAGACCCAGTTAGCTTCCTTTGGTTCAAGTATAATATTTACATTATCAACAACTTCAAATAATTCTCTTACTTGAATAATTAACTTTTCATATTCATCTTTTAATGCATCTTGCTCTTCAACAGAAAGGTTTTTTAATTCAACTAAAAAAGTATCAAATTCTTTTTTAATTTCATTAATACTATGTAAATAATTTTCATAAGATTCTAATTCTTGGAAAGGATCTTGACTGGGTTTATAACGCTTTTTAAGAAGATATTTTTGATCGGCAGGTCTAATACTTAAATTAATATAACTCAAAAATTCCTTATAAAATTCTGTGTTTATTTTTAATGTTTCTAAAATAAGATCTTCAATTTTTGATAATCTGCTAATGATAATTTCTTCATCATCTTTTTTCCATTCAGCTCTCTTCCCTACAATCCTCGAAATATCTACTAATGAACCATGATTATCATGTCCACGTTTATAGAATTTTTCCAATATTTGTGAAACAGCCCAAGGCGAAATTTCTTTCGCAAAATATTGATATGCACTTTTTGCAAGATTATGTGCTTCATCAATTATTAAAATTGGTGAATTTGGAAAAATACTTTTTTCATTTAAAGCATCACTTAATAATAATGAATGATTAATAATGATCAAATTCGCAGAATAACTTAATTTCCTGATCCTACCTAAAAAACAGCCGTTATGATCAGCGCATCTTTTAGTTGTACAATACCCGGGTTCACTGCAAACCATACTCCATAATTTACTATTAAACTTTTTCCTAAAACCGCTATTTTCTTCAATATCACCCGTATTTGTTTCTCTTAACCAAACGATCAGTGGCAAAATATTTACTCTATCATCAAAATGGATTAAATCATCAATATTTGCGTAGAGATAATTCCACTTAGTTAAACAAATATAATTATTTCTTCCTTTTAAAATTATTGCATTAAAATCCTCATCAATATTTTCGTGTATAAATGGGATCTCTTTATTGAATAACTGATCTTGAAGATTCTTTGTTTTAGAAGATACAACTATACTAAAATCATTTTTTCTATTTGCTTTTACCCATTTTACCGCCGGAATTAAGTAACCCAATGATTTGCCAACACCTGTGCCCACTTCACCAACTAGAAAATATCCCTTATTAAAAGCATCAATAACATTTTTTGAAAATTCTAATTGACCGATTCGTAATTCATAATTAGGAAGTTTCCGCGATAGAAGTCCATTAAATCCAAAAATATCTTCTATTCCCTTGCTGTTAACATTATTAAATGACATTTGATCATCATCATTTTCATCTAAAACTTCATTTTCAGTGTCAGAAAAACTACCAAATATATTTACCGGCATTTTGTGTTTCGGGGTAAATTTTTCCTGTTTTGTTCGACCTATTTTCTTATAATAATCAAGAATATTGTGATATAAATGATAATTAGGAATATTTATTAATGGTGAAATAATTCGTTGTATTTGCTCATATATCGGAAAATCATAATGCAACATAATATCGAGCAATTTTATTAATAAGAGACCTGTATTTTCAGTATCTGCATCTGCTCTGTGTGCATTTTCCGTTTGTAAATTGAAATGAGCTACTAATGTTTCTAATTTTCTATCGTGTAAATAATACAAAAATATTCGTGATAATTCTAATGTATCAATTATTTCATTTTTTATCTCTTTTTTAAAATGTGGTCTTAAAAATCGTAAATCAAATGTAACATTATGACCAACAACCGGAAAATCCTCTAAAAAGTCCTTTACCTCTTCTATTCTTGCAGAAAATGGTTCTTCATTCTCAACCATTTCATTTGAAATACTTGTTAAATCTTGAATAAATTTTGGGATTTCCTTCCTTGGTTTACAAAAAAATGAAAGCGTTTTAACTAATTTATTATTCTTAAATTTTGACGCCGCAAATTGGATAATATCATCATTATTTTCATCTAAACCTGTCGTCTCGACATCAATAACTACAAATGTTTCTAATCCAATATATTGTAAAAATTCTTTTGGAATATTCATAAAATCTTAAAATCCCGAAAATGCTTTGACAACATCTAAAATAAGAGATGGTTTACGCCATACAGCAAGTTTAAATACTTTTAAAACAGATCTTTTTTCAATAGGTATCATTGAAACTTTTTTAGCAATATGATCAAAATCATTATCTGTTAAGCTTAATATAAAATTCTTTATTTTGTATAACCGCTCATGATTTTTCCCACCGGCTTTATACCAATCATCTTTATATTTTTTCAAAAATTTTTCAGTAAAATTATTTTCTTTAATCGCTTCAGCTACTCTGATTCCAGCTAATTTTCCATTATTCATTCCAGATACAATTCCTCCTCCCGATATTGGATTTACAGTACGAGCAGCATCGCCGATAAGCACCAAACCATCGGTAACAATTTTATCCAATGTCTTTACTAAGGGGACGCCACCGGCAACATAATTTAAAATAGAACCATTCGGAAAATGTTTAGACAAAAAAATTCCTAAAAAATCCTTCGGTTTTTTAATATCACAACGATTGCCTGAAATTCCAAGTCCAATATTTGCAATATTATTTCCCTTTGGAAAAATCCACAAATATCCACCAGGAGCATACTTTTCTCCAACATAAAATTTCATAGTATTTTGATCAATATCAATTCCGGAAACAACTGCTTGAACACTTGATCCAATATCACGTATTTTTAAAGCTGTCTTTAAACCGGCAAATCTACCAATTCGGCTTTCCACGCCATCAGCACCAATTACAATCTTGGAACTCAAATTCACTTCTTTACCCAGAATATTTGCCTTTACACCGTTTACAGAACCATTTTCTGAAAATGTTAATCCGTGAACATAGGATTTTGTCTTTACAGTAACTCCGGATTGTGAAGCAAGTAAAGCAAGATCATTATCAAAAATGCGACGATCTAAGATATATCCATTATCTTTTGTATCAAATTTTACTTTAACAGAAGTGTTATTAGGAGAAATTATATCTATTTTATCAATTTTTGTTTTGATCCATCTTTCATCTACTTTAATCAATTTTTGTAATCCAACTACACCAACTCCTTCAGCGCATCTAACTGGCACACCAATTTCTCTGTCTTTTTCAAGCATTAAAACAGATGCTCCGTATTTCGCAGAATGCAAAGCTGACATACTTCCTGCCGGTCCACCACCTACTACTATTACGTCCCAATTACTTTTCATCTTTCACCTCTAAAACATCTAATGGACAAACTTTAACACAAAGATTGCAATCAATACATTTTTCATTATCAATTTCTATTTTTGCTTCAAATAGTTCAATACAATCAACTGGACAAACCGAAACACAAGTACCGCAAAAATCACATAAATTTTCTTTAATGTATATCATTTTAACTCCTAATTATTCTTAACAGAAAATGTTGGATAATTCAAATCAAATCTATTTTTATAATACCATCTACTCACAAAAAATGTTATTGTAACTAATCCCAAATACCAAGGATGGAAAACAACAACTACCATAGAAAGAAAGAATACTCCATAACGAATAGCTCTTAATGTTTCTTTTACAGTTCCTTTATAATATGCGAATGCAAAAAATGGGATTGCCAATCCTGAAGGAATTACGACTTTGAAATCCACATTTACAATACCGACAAGCAAAGTAAAAGCCATGAATATCAATGCAAATAATAGTGTCATTTTTATACCATGTTTTACAACCATAGTTTCTTTATTGTCAAGTTCATCACCTTTTTCATCAGGAATCGTCGTTAATAAATAGACAGCGGCAAATCCTAAAAGATATGGTGCAAAATTCAACAATACTTGAGCAGAAAATTCTTGATAAGGATGAATAATAGACCATCCCATTAACATACTTAATAACCCGCCCATCATGTTTGATAAAATACCTAAAAATGGTTTACCTTTCCAATTAAACGGTTGATAATCATAAAGAATTCCCCAGAAAAGTAATTGTAATAATCCGCATATTAGAAAAAGTATATTACACAACGAACCAATAAAAAATATTATTAATAAAATTATCATTTGCCATTTTGCGAAATTATATGAAATATAATCATCTGCAATTAGAAATAATTTTTTGTTTATTTTATCTGTTTTCACATCAACCAATTGATTCATTATGAACAATGCACCCATTAATATTGTAAATAATAAAAGATAATATATTAATCTTAAATCCGGCAAAAATGATATTTGAACCACATCAATATTCGTCGCAATTATCACTCCCAGCAAATACATTGTCCAAGTAGGAAAAAAGAGAGTTGGTCTCAATACAAAGATGTAATCTAAAAATTTTAATAATTTATTTTTTTTCATTATTATCCAAAAATATTATATGTTATTAATAACAACAATTCCAAAAATCGTTCCACTTACATCAAAAACAATATCTTTCCAACTAAATAATGGATTTCTTTTTCTACTTACATCAAAAATTTCTTTAACTAACCCACTTGTTAAACTTATACTTACACTCCATTTTTTACATTTATACCTATCCTCAATAACAAAATGATTTAATTGATAATAAGAATCCATTGTAATGATAAAACTTGCACTAAAATGTTGCCATTTATCAAACGAAAACCATTTATCATTTGGCTGTACAATTGAAAATTTGCGTGGCATTTTAATCTGAGAATCTGCAAAAAGAAAATTACTTACGCAAAGCAAAATAAAAATTATTAATAATATTTTTTTCATAAATTGATCATTCCCATTTTACTCATACTCAATCTTAATCTTAATCTTAACCTTAAACTTAAATAACTCCAATTGACTTTAAAAATACAAGTGTAATTAATATCGGAGCAACATATTTGACAAAAACAAACCAAATATTTCCAATTGAGAGTTTCTTTGCAGGAACTTTTTTTCCAACAATTGCAAAAAATATATTTGCTTGAAACCACCCTCCTGAACCGGATTCCAAAGCATTCATTGATTTTCTATAACCAAATTTCCAACCGATAAAAATTGCAATTAACAATCCGCCACCTGGTAAGAGAATATTAGCAGACAGAAAATCCATAATATCAAAAAAGTTCTTTTGGAAAAATTGAAAATCTTTTAATAGACCGAAAGACATTGCCGATGGAATTCCAACTAAAAATGTTACAAAGGCAGCAACTAACACAACCCAATGTCTGGAATGTTTTTTTTGATCGACAAAATATGAAGTTATCACTTCCAATAATGAGATAGCAGATGTTAAGGCAGCAATAAATAGAAGTAAAAAGAATAAAGTTCCAAAAATATTTCCACCTGGCATTTTATTGAACACGGTAGGCAAAACATTAAAGATCAATCCTGGACCTTCCGCCGGATTAAATCCCATCGAAAAAACAGAAGTAAATATTGCTATTCCGGCAATAATCGCAATAAAGGTATCCAAAAATACAACCCACAAGGCACTAGTTAAAATATTTTCATCTTTTTTAAAATAGCTTCCATAAGTAATTATCGCTCCCATTCCTAAACTCAAAGTAAAAAACGCATGCCCAAGTGCAATTAAAATTACCTTTCCATTTATACTTCCCCAATCTGGTTTAAATAAAAATGTTAAACCGGCTGAACTTCCTTTTAAAGAAATTCCCCAAACAGCAAGTGATATTAATATAACTAATAAAATCGGCATTAATAATTTAGAATATTTTTCAATACCCTTTCTGACACCAGAAAAAACCACATAAACACTTAAAGCAATAAAAAGAAATTGCCAAGAAATTATCCAAAATGTATTCGAAATTTGATTGCTAAAATAATTTGACGCCAATTCTACAGTAGTAAATTCATTAAATGTACCTTTTATAGCTTCAAAAAAATATCCTAATGACCAACCCGCTACTATGTTGTAATATGAAAGTATAACAAATGCAGTAAAAATCCCCATATATCCTACTATCGACCAAAATGGACTATTGTTAGATAATTTTTTATATGCTCCAACAACGTTTAATTGGGATTTTCGTCCGATAATTAATTCGGAAATAAAAATTGGAATTCCAACCAGGAGAATACTGATCAAATAAACTAATATGAATGCCGCCCCACCATTTTCTCCTGCAATATATGGGAATTTCCAAATATTTCCCAGTCCAACAGCACTTCCTACCGCAGCTAAAATAAATCCAAATTTACTTCCCCAATTTTCTCTTTGTTTTTTCATATATTTCTTAGAACTTGATTGTTAGCAATAAATTATAATTTTTTTTATCTCCATAAAATACGATATCACTTTTGGGAAATAAACTCAAATGAGCATCTACAAGCGCATCTACAACACCGTAAATATATCCACCAAACGAATACCAAATATATTTATTCCTTGAATCTTTATAATATCCATTTGATGGATCTTCTTCATGTAATTTATCAAAATGAACTGCTTCATAAATCCAATAACCATCTATTCCCATTATTAAAGCCGCCTTTAACCATTTTTCATTATAGATTTGACCGGCACCGGGACATAAGGCAGCAAGTGTAACAGCAACCTTGGGATTTTTATAATCAGTAGAATCAATCTGTGATATGCCTTTTGAAGCCATAAATAATGTTATTACTACAAAGATTATTGTTTTCATTATTTTCATTTATTTTCGCGTCTTAATGGTACAAATCTAACATCTGTTACTTTTCTTGAGACCCATTTTCCATTCTTTTTTTCAAAGATCAATAATTCTTGAAATATTTTTCCAACCGGTAAAATTAATTTCCCATCAGGTTTTAATTGTGTAAACAATTTATTCGGTACGGTATTTGGTGCTGCTGATAACATTATAACATCATAGGGTGCATTATTTGGAAAACCATTATATCCATTTGCATTATAAATAGAAACATTTTTTATTTCTAATTCTTCTAATGTGGTTATACTTCTTTCAATTAATCTTTTTTCTATCTCAATTCCTGTTACATTTTTAACCAATAGTGATAATAACGCACAGACATAACCGGACCCGGAACCAATTTCTAAAACATTAAATTGTGAATTTAAATCAACTTCTTCGAACATTAGAGCAATAATATATGGCTGAGAGATTGTTTGTCCATAACCAATAAATTGCGGCCCATCCCAATAAGCATTCGGTCGATTTTCCTTTGGAATAAATATATGCCTCGGAATTGTTAAAAATGCATCTAAAATATTTTTATCTTCTATGCCATAATTCTTAAGCTGATTTTCAATCATTTCCTTTCTTTTGGCATATTTGCCATAGGATATATATTTATTAATATTTTTATTATGCAATATTATTACTTTTTATTTTTTATAATATCTATTTTGAAAATGGGAAGATATTGTTAAATCTTGTTAATTAATTAATCTTTGTTCTTATAATTTTTCCTTAATGTACTTCTTGGTTTGTCAATTTTAACTATTTTTCCATCAGCTATTTTAAATAATATCTTAATAATTTTATATCTTGAAAAAGATTTAGATGACGAAATAATAATTGTTTTATTGTTTTCTTTGATCATATTTGTTATATAATAATTAAATTTTGAAATAAATTCATCGTCAATTTTTAAATATGGTTCATCTAATAATATTAATTCATTATTTTCTAAAAGAATTTTCAATAATTCTATTTTTCTAAAAATCCCGAAGGATAGTTTTCTTCGACTAATATTTGCATATTCTTTTAAATCAAATTTTTCAAGTATCGACATCGCTTCAGAATAAGCATTTACAGATGATATTTTTTGTGCCTTTAATGTCTCGATTAAATATTGTAAAACATTCTTTCTTTTCCAAAAAGGACTTTTTTCCTTTAAATAACTTATCTTCTTTTTTGCTAAAGATCTTGAATATTCATTTTTTTCACTCGATTTGCTCTTAAAAATTATATTCCCTGAATCTTGTTTTCTTTCATGAGCAATAACATCCATCAATAAAGTTTTCCCAGAATCATTCTCTCCTTGAATTTGATAAATTACACCCGG
>Ga0222679_1000719_pt1 | contig 10951 bp, 6 predicted proteins | sample AntAcemetagen939_FD_179843 | JGI IMG/M metagenome (GOLD analysis project Ga0222679, IMG submission 179843) | Saline water microbial communities from Ace Lake, Antarctica - #939 | ecosystem: Environmental > Aquatic > Non-marine Saline and Alkaline > Saline | place: Antarctica: Ace Lake | collected...
ATTCCTTATTTTATTTCAAATTTATTTTAGCTTATAAATATAACTATTAAATTTTATAAAATCAAGAATATTTTTTATTGGGAGATTTTGTTGATTGGTTACTTATGGAGTAAAATAACCGCTTTATTTTTTAAATTTCATTAGAAATTGAGATGTTTATTTATTCTTGCAACGGCTTCACCATTGTACTCCAAATCTAATAAATACTTTCCATATCAACTAAACTTGCAGCCCCGATCAGAGTTGCTAATTCACCAAGTTCGCTTTTTTCTATTATAATATTTTTACTTGGTTGTTCAAATATGTTTTCTCTAATTGTTTTATCAAGTGATTTTGAAAAAAATTTCCAATTTGCAGAAATACTTCCCCCAACAATTAGAATTTCAGGATCCAACAAATTGATTATAGGTACAAGTGTAAATGCCAGATGTTTACCAAATTCTTCAAATGTTTTTTTACATTTTTTATCACCTGAAAAGGCACCTTCGGAAATTTTTATCGGCTCGATTTGTTCACCATGCAATTTGTAATGAATTGATTTCAAACCTCTACCAGAAATATAATCTTCATAAATTCCATCTCTATAAACATTGCGACCGATCTCAGTTGCAGTTCCTGTAGCTCCGTGAAGTATTGCTCCATTTAAAATATAAGCAAGCCCATAACCTGTTCCCAAAGTAACAACAATGACATGCTTTTTCCCCTTTGCTTTACCTGCTTTTTGTTCGCCTAATCCAAAACAACTTGCATCGTTATCTACAAATACAGTTAGACCAATTGCTTCTTCCAATTTATTTTTTAGAGGATAATTTCTTAATATCTTAATATTCAATGTCTCAAGAATTATTCCTGTAAATGGATTTAAAGGACCGGGCGAACCGATACCAACACCTTCTATATCTGACTTTTTATAATTGTTTTTATCAAGTAATATTTTGATTTGATTGGCAATACGCTTAATAAGTTCATCACCCGTTTTGCAATCAAAAGAATCAAATCTAATTGTTTCACCAACGATGGAACGATCTTTTCCAGATACAATTCCAATCCTTACTTTTGTCCCACCAAGATCAATACCAATTAAATTTTTATTATTCATAATTAAAAACCTCTTACTGTATTTTTTATTTTACTTTCCCAATTAGGATTATGTCTCTCACCTCGTTTTGAACTATGCAATAATTCATAATCACCAAAGCCATTTGGATCATAAAAAATAAATTCAGCACCACCTTCCATGCTATAATATTTCCAAATCTCATAAGGACAACTATCGGTAGTGCTTGGGTTTTTTTCAACTTCATCCGGTATACCGTACTTGATAACTGTTCTGCCACGATCCGTAGATGGACCTTTTGTCATTGAAGTAGAATATTTGTCTATAGTGTAATTTATTCTCTGTTCAATCTTTATTCTATATTCATTTATTGCCGTTTGGGGATCAGTGTCATGCTTTTCCCAAAATCCAATTAAAAATGATTGTTTCCCAATTAAATTACTTTTCTTAAACATTCTTTTTTCATTATTTGTCATCAGATATTGAATATTGTTGAAAATTGAATCCAATTCACTCTTCGATCTTTCTCGCACCATTTTAGCAAAAAGATCATCTGTTGACGATTGGTCTGCTGGTCCTGTAAAATAAATTTTTTCACTAACACTTGCTTTTTGTCCATTATTATTATCAACAATATTCAACTTACCATAATAAATTCCCGACTCTAAGTCAGCAATATTAAATTTGTCAATGATAATGCTATAATTACCAGGTGTATCAATTGTTTTTTTCTCAAATGTTTTAATAACTTCATTATCAAGCGACATAATTTCAAACCAATAAGTGTAGTTATTCGCCTTATTATCCAATACAGTAAGATTGTATATTTCCACATATATTGTAATATCACTTAATTTTTCACTGTATTCTCTTTGTGCGTAAGGAATAATATCATAAAGCCCAAATTTTGTAAATTTATTTTCTGTAGTCGTTTTTACTGCATACGATCCGATTTCAATATCACTAATATCTAACGAATCAGAAGAAAATGATTTAACTTGCATAGGAATTTGAAGAGTGCTGGTTTTATTTGAATATTTATCTTTTACCTTTACTACTAATTGATAATTTCCAGGTGAAACACGCAACATTAATTGATCGGGAATATTCTGGTTTGATTTTACCAAAATCGTATCGCTCGTTTCATCATTAAGTTCCATATCATTTGAAAATATAACCTTCTCATCAGAATATAATGTAGTATTAATTTGATAAGTCCCAATAAATTTACCATCTTTCTGTTTTTTCCAAGTGAGTTGGTATCTATTTATTGAATAATAAATTTCCACAATCGATGGACCTTGCTGATCTGAAAAACTAGCATAATCCAATGCAAAAGAGATCTCATTATTACTCGCTAAAATACTATTAGAAATTAAAATCACACCAAATAAAAATACTAACACATAATTGCTTATTTTTCCCATAATCTCTCCCATATCTAAATAAATATTTATTCTTTGTCAAATCTTACTGAAACAATTTTAGAAACGCCTTCTTCCTGCATCGTTACTCCATAAAGATAATTTGCTGCCTTCATTGTCATTTTATTATGAGTTACAATAACAAATTGCGTCTTGTCTGTAAAATGTGACAGAGCTTTAGTAAATCTCTCCACATTCATATCGTCTAAAGGAGCATCTATTTCATCTAAAATACAATACGGAGATGGTTTCACTAAATAGATCGCAAATAGAAGCGAAATCGCAGTTAGAGCCTTTTCACCACCGGACAGAGCGCGAATTGATTTCATTTCTTTTCCCTTTGGACGAGATAATATTTCAATATCTGCCTCTAACGGATCGGAATCACCAACCAATTTTAGGTCACCATCACCATCCGGGAAAAACATATCATAGGTTTTAACAAAATTTTGCTTGATTTGAGCAAATGTTTTTATATATTTTTGACGAGCTTCCTTATCTAATTTATCTATTGTCTCAAGTATGCTCTCTTCGGCTTCTAACAAATCCTGCTTTTGCTCTTGAATAAATTTTAATCTAGTCGATTCTTCTTCATATTCAGTTTTAATTGCCATATTTATTGGACCAATAAGCTCAATTTGATTTTTCAATTTTTCAATTTTTGTTTGCATCTCAACTTCAGATAAATCGGATACAATATATTCTTTCTTTAAAATATCAATCCTATAACGATCTTTTATTCTCTCTATAAGCTGATCCTTTTCCGTTTTCATTTTGTTTGATTCAATTTCTAAATCCCTTAAACTTTGAAAAACATTTTCTTGGTTTTTATGTTTTTCCGCAATTGAATTTTCTACTTTATATATCTGCTTTTTCTTTTGTTGGTATTCGTTATTGACCTTATTTTCGTTATTTTTTACTAAATTCAATTTATCATTTAATCTTTCCAAATCAATCTTCAATTCCTTCTGTTCCAATTCTCCTTGTTTAATAATATCTTGGAACGATTGAAGTTCTTTTTCGATAATTTTCATTCTGTTGGATAATTCTTTGATCGTGTCAATTGCATTTTGGAAACGATAATTTGTTGTCTCTTTTTCTCTCTCAATTGTAATTAATTTTATTCGTGTTTCTTGTACTTCCTGGAAATATTTATCTTTAATTCCGGTTATTTCGTCATATTTATTTTTTGCTTCATTAAATTGGGTTTCTGTTTCACCAATTGATAATTCCGCCTTTTTATTCTCTTCTATCAATTTTTTTAATGACTTTTCAATATCTTGTAACTTATAACTATATGTTGATACTTTCTGCTCAATATTATCAAACGATTCATTATATTGCTCAATTGAAAATTCTGCTTTATCTATTTTTTTATCTGTCTCATTTTGAATATCATTTAATTTTTTAATTTCAGTATTTATTTTCTCAATTGTTTCCTTAGTAGATAAAAGCAATTGTTGGTTTTTCTTTAAATCGTTATCTACAAATAATATCTCTTTTTGAATTTTTGCGATTAAACCTTTTAATGATTCGATCCGCTCTTTTCTGCCAACTAAATTTTGAAATTTTGAACCACGGCCTCCTTTGATGATCCCCTTTTTATTTATATAATCGCCTTCTAAAGTAACAAAACAAAATTTATTTTCTTTTAATAATTTACTTGGTATTTTTTGTAGTGATTTTACAATAAGCAAATCATTTAAAAAGTAATCAATTAAAATTTTTGCTTCTTTGTTAAATTTAATAAAATCCTTTGCGTAACCAATTATATTTGCATCTTTGTTGTTATATTCTATGAATTTGGGAACAAACTTCCTTACCGTATCTATTGGAACGATCGTGAGCCGTCCCGCTTTTTTAGTGTTTATACTTTCAACAATTTCCAATGCCGCTTTCTTTGTTTCGGTTACAAGATAACCGGCAATATCCCCCATCCCAACTTCAACTGCAGTCGAATACTTTTTCTCTACTTTAATTAGATCAGAAATAGTTCCAAGTATTTTCGGATGATTTATTGTCTTAATCGCATATTTTACACCGGAACTATAACCACTATAAGATTCCACCAATCCACTCAAAAACTCCATCTCGTTTTTATTTTTATCCAATTGAGAGTTCAACTTATTGATCTGTTCTTTTTGTAGGTCAATATTCTCATCAATTGATGTTTTCTCTTTTTCAGTAGAAGACAACTTCCCTTGTATAATTTCAATTTCTTTATTTATTTTTGTCTTCTGTTTTGTATAGTTTATCTTATCTTTTTTATTTTGTGATACTTTTGTTTCTAATTCATTTTTTTGCTGATTTTGTTCTTCCGATAATTGTAAAAAATTTTCCTTTTGATCTTTTAATCTATTCTTTTTCTGTAATAATTCTGCTGCTTTTTGATTCTTTTCTATTTTATCATTTTGAATAGTTGTAAGACGATCATCAATTTTCTGATACTCTTTTTCAATTTCTTCATATCTCTTCTTCTTTTCCTCATACTCTTTTCCCAATAATTTTATCTGAGGATCATTTTTGTTCAATTGATTTGATAACTCATCTCTGATATTTTCATTTGATTTTATTCTCGATCCTGAATTTGTCTTTTCTTCCTCTAAACGATCAATATTTACTTTTGCATTTTGTAGCTTTTCATCCCAAACCAGATATTGCGAATTGTTATTGCTTATTTTATCTTTCAATTCATTGATATCTTCAGTGATCTTTGAACTTCTAACTTCAATTTTATCCATATCTTTACGATATCGCTCTAACATAGATTCTTCAATTGTCAGCTGCTTTCCGGTGTCTTCTCTTTTTAATTGATTCTTAGATAATTGTTTTTCCAATGGTTTTATCTGTCTTTCTAATTTTTCATGTTTCATTTGAGCATATTGGATCTCTATGTCTTTTAATTCTTCAGAATATTCCTCATACTTTTCATAGCGTTTTAACTGCCTTTTTAATGTCCTGATATTCTTTTCAATTTCATAAACAATATCCTCAAGACGCGATAGATCTTCACGAGTCGAATCTAATTTCCGAAAGGAACTTTTCCGTTGGCTTTTGTATTTATTTATTCCTGCCGCTTCTTCAAACAATGTTTTTCTATGTGTCTTATCTACATTTAAAATCTCTTCAACCATTTTTAATTCAATGATCGAATATGCATTAGTACTCATTCCAGTATCTACAAATAGATCATTAATATCTTTTAAACGAACCGGAACTCCGTTTAACAAATATTCGCTTATACCGTCACGATATAATCTTCTACACACAACAACATCTGTATAAGCGACAGATAAAACTCCCTCATTATTATGGATCGTCAAGGCAACTTCAGCATAATTTAACTGTTTGCGTGTTTTTGAACCAGAGAATATCACATCTGTCATTTTCATAGAACGAAGTAAAGTCGTATGCTGCTCACCCATTACCCAACGGATCGCATCAACAATATTTGTCTTGCCACAACCGTTTGGTCCAACAATTGAAGTTACGCCTTTATCAAACTGTAAAATCGTCTTTTGTGGAAAGGACTTAAATCCGAATATTTCTAATTTTGATATATACATTTATTTTATTCTCTATTATTCAAATTAACACTCTTTTATAGTAATATAAATTTACAAATAAATTTTATTATTTCAAATCATATTTATTTAAAAGTTTTTAGGTTTTCATCCATATCTTGAGAATTAAATATTTTTTAGAATTGTAATTAGTAAAACTTTAAATTATATTTTAAAAAAAGGAGAAAAATGCAAAAAGCTACATTTATTTTTATTATCGCCTTGATTCTTTGGGTAATTATTTTCCCAAAAACCATTTATTATCCATATCCGTATAATTCTCAAAACATTCAAACAGTATTAGAATCAGCTGTTCAGGATTCTGCTTTCCCCGGTGGAGTATTAGTTGCGGGAAACAAAAACAAAATAATCATTGAACAAAATTTTGGATTTCACACTTATTCTAAAAAGGATTCGACAAAAACTGACAATATTTTCGATCTCGCTTCTATAACAAAAGTTATTGCTACCACTTCTGCTACGATGAAATTGTATGAATCAAACCAAATAGATTTAAATGACAAAGTGGTGGAATATATTCCACAATTTGCGAAAAATGACAAAAATCAATCTGGCAGAAGAAACGAGGTAACGATCAGAAACTTACTTACACATACATCTGGACTTCCTCCATTTCGCCTTTTTTACAAAATGGAATCGCCACTTGACAGCATTTATTCAACAAAATTAGATAATCCACCCGGAGAAAAATATAAATATTCCGACATTGGAATTATTATTTTAGGAAAAATTATTGAAAAGGTTTCTAATTTAACTCTATCAGAATATGTAGAAAAAAATATCTTTAACCCTTTAGAAATGAATTCAACTTTTTATAATCCACCAAAATCAAAATTAAATAGAATCGTACCGACAGAATATTCGGAAGAAGAAGGTAAATTTATTAAAGGACATGTCCATGATGAAAATACATATTGTCTAAATGGAATTGCCGGACACGCAGGATTATTTTCTTCGGCACAAGACCTTTCAACTTTTTCACAAATGATGCTTAACAATGGAACATTGAACAAAACGAAAATTTTTGATAAAGAGACAATTGAATTATTTACAAAAAAAGCAGGAATAATTGAAGATAATTCTCGTTGTCTCGGTTGGGATAGTCCGGATGGAGAATGTTCCGGCGGATTATATGTAAGCACAGAAAGTTTCGGGCACACCGGATTTACAGGGACTTCATTATGGATAGATCCAACTAATGATCTGTTTGTTATTTTACTGACCAACGCAGTCAATCCGGATCGTTCATATAAATATCCAAACTATTTCCAATGGCGACAGCTAATTCACTCAAAAGTTTATGAAACATTAAATATTAAAAAAAGAAATAAAAATTGCAAATCCAAAGATAGATGGAAAGTTAGTATTATTAAGTATTCCTATTTAAAAATATTTGGCTGAAAACAAGTTGGGAATTGAGAACTATACTTCTCGCTAAGACGACAAGCCGGAAAAAAATTACATATATTTTATTCATTAATCCTTTGCATTTTTTGCGCTTCTTTGTGACCTTTGCACACCTTGTAAAAGCGAAACATATTTCATTGGGATTCGTTTACTATATAATTTTTTATTGTTAGTTATTGTTAGTTATTGTTCGTTGCTAATTTAATATATTATTTCCCAAATCCAGAAGTCGCCTTCACTGAAAATTCTTCCCCATTTCTAAAAATAAAATATCCTTCTACATTTGGAATGGCTTCAACAAATTTGATTCCATCTTTTTTACCCAAAACTATTGAGGCGGTTGCAATTGCATCTGCATAGGTACAATTTTCTGCCACGATAGTTACGCTGGCAAGATCATGTGAAATTGAATTTCCGGTTCTCGGATCGATCAAATGTGAAATTCTTTTATTATTCTTTATATAAAAATTTCTATAATCACCAGAAGTAGCTACGCCTTTATTTGTTAATTTCAAAATCGATTGCAACTTTTCACCTGGATTATTATTTGTTTCCGGCACATCTATTCCCAATCTCCATTTTTTATTGTTATTTAATCCATGTAAATATACTTCGCCACCTATTTCAATTATAAAATTTTTATACCCACTACTTATCAATATTTGTGCTAATTTATCAACTCCATAACCTTTAGCAATTGCCGATAGATCTAATTTTATATTGAAATTCGACTTTATTAACTTTTGTTTTTCAATGGTAATTTTATCAAATCCAATAATTTTTTCCAATGAATCAATTTTTTTTTTTGAAATTGTTTTTGGTTCATTACCTGTTGTTCCAAATCCATAATAATTTACCAATGGGGCAATTGTTGGATCAAATGCACCATTTGAAATTTGATAAATTTCTTTAGCAGTTATGATCAAATCATAAAATTCATCAGATATTGGAAATGGTGTTAAAAAATGGTGATCATTAAATTTTGAAATTTCACTTTGTGGATCAAACGGATTCATTTTTTTATTTACTTTTATTAGTGTCAACTCTACTTTTTCTTTGACAAAAGATAATTCGTCTTCTGATAAACTCGGCTTATAAATAGTTATATTGTAAACCGTTCCCATCGTCTGTCCACTAAATTTATGAAGCCCATCTTTTTTAGAACACATGACAAACAAAAATAAAAAAAAGAAAATTATAATCTTTTTAAAATTATTTTGCCTTAAAAAATTTTTAACTATTTTCATTTTTGATAAGCTTGTAAAAATTATTCCTGGAATTGTAATCTAAATTATAATGCCACACCATTACCTTTTCACCAAGTCTCAGAGTTACCCCTTCACCCCGTCATTTAATTTCCCCATGACACAAGTTGTTTCCATTCCGCCTCGCACATTATAAATTGTAGTTATCTTTATTGAGTGTGGTTTTAGTATTTTCTTCAGATCGGTATGAATTCGATCTGTTGCATCTTCTTGATAAATTCCTACTTCACGAAATGAAGTTAAATAATATTTCAATGATTTCAATTCGATAATACTCTCTGCTGGAATATATTCAACAATTAATTTCCCAATATCAGGCAATCCACTAAATGGACAAACTGCACTGAATTCCGGATAATCAATCGTAATTAATTGTTTCTTTCCTGTATATTTAATCGTTTCAAGTAAATTCGGCTGAATATTTTCTTTCCCTTTTATCGTTAATTTTAAACCTTCTGCATTAGGCATAATTACTCCATTATTTTCATTTTTTACTTTTCTCTAATATTTTTTCAATATACAAAAACCACAGCACTATTTGGAAGTATCCATTGGTCTTTTTGTAATGAAACGTTTATTGAATTTTTCTCTTTAATTATTTTTACATTTTTATTTTTGTCATAAAACATTGGGACACTTGTTACTTTTTTAAACAAATCATCATATTCAAATTGTATAGAAGCTCCTTGCGTAAATCCTGTAATATAAATTGATAATTGATGATACGATTTTGGATAATAGGTAATTGTCTCAATTGAAAATTTCACTTCCTGTCCGATCAATTTATTCAATTGTGAATGTGAACATTTTAATTCAATACAATTATCACTTATTGATTGCTTATATTTTAAAGACATATTATTTATTTTCACATTATTTATTGAAAAAATATCTTTCTGTAAATCAAAATTACTATCCAATAACCAGCGATATTCAACATCGGTTCTGTTAAAATATTTTTGTAATAATTCCTCGTTTTTCGCACAGGCAATATAAAAATAATCATTCTCTAATATTTTTTCAAATGTCAAATAAGTATGAACTTTATAATAATCCGAAAATTTTTGTTGTTGGGATTTTTCAAATTTAATCTTATGAACAAAGTTTTTTCTATAATAAACATTTTGATCAATTTCATTTAAATAATTTTTTAAAATATTTGAATATATCATTTTTGAAATTTCTGTTTGTGGAAATCTCTGTTCGATCGATTTTTTAATTATCTCATTTATCTTATTTCCGGGATAATCACTTGATACAAATTCACGGCGCATCAAAGGTGAAATAGCAATGTTTTTCCCATTATCATAATAATATCTTTTAGCTCTTCTTCCTATCTGACACAGTAATTCATAACTCGATCCATGGTAAAGAGATGCAATATTTTCAACTCTCATTTTATCATTTTCACCACCGAATAAAGTAACGATTTCGCCAATTTTGATATTTTCTAATTTCGAAATGTCAACAGCGATCATATCCATACTCACTTTTCCGATAACATCACAAATTTTTCCGTTGATCAGAACCTTACCCTTATTTGACAATAAATAATCATAACCATCGGCGTATCCTATCGGCAAAATTGCATACTTGATCTTTCTTTTTGCAATAAAAGTTCTGTTATAGCCAATTGATTCGCCAACTTCAGCTGTTTTGATTTGACTTATTTTTGATTTAAAAGTCATCACCGGTTTCAATTTTATTTTTGCTTTTATTGATTCGTCAGAATATACACCATAAGATAATAAACCAATTCTTACTAAATTTGAATATTTATTTTGAAAATTAACAACTCCACTACTGTTTGAAATATGAATATACTTTGGGGGTTTTTCAATCTTATTAAGGATCTTTTCAAATTTTTTGGATTGCATTTTAGTAAATTCATAATCATTTTCACTTGCAGAAAAATGAGAAAATATTCCTTCAATTTGTAAATGTTTTAATTCTAGAATTTTTTCATATTTTGCTTTTGCCTTTTCAATATTGAATCCACTTCTTCCCATTCCCGTGTCAAAATTGACATGAACCTTCGTAATAATATTTTTCTTTTCAGAATATTTATTTAATTTTTTCGCTAATTGAATTGTAGAAACTGTTGGTGTTAAATTATTTGTAACTATCGCCTCTAATTCATTTTCAAAAGATGGTGACAATATCAATATCGGAATATTAATATTATTATATCTCAACAATTTCCCTTCTTCGGCA
>Ga0222679_1000724_pt1 | contig 10926 bp, 11 predicted proteins | sample AntAcemetagen939_FD_179843 | JGI IMG/M metagenome (GOLD analysis project Ga0222679, IMG submission 179843) | Saline water microbial communities from Ace Lake, Antarctica - #939 | ecosystem: Environmental > Aquatic > Non-marine Saline and Alkaline > Saline | place: Antarctica: Ace Lake...
GCGGCCTGGTCATGCAGACCTTGCAGGGCTCTTGAAATATGGATTTAAAGATGCAAGACCTGTCCTTGAGAGGGCCTCTGCGCGGGAGACTGCAATGAGGGTAGCAATAGGCAGCGTTTGCAAGCTGCTGCTAAGAGAGCTCAAGATACGTGTATTGAGTCATGTGGTCATGATAGGCGGGGTGGAATCTCACACATCCAGTCTGAGTTTTGATGGGATCCTGAAAAATCTTACCAAGTCTAAAGTAAATTGTGCTGATAAGGCGTCTGAAAAGCTCATGATAGAAGAGATCGACAATGCAAAGGAGAAAAAGGATACGCTGGGCGGCACATTCGAGGTAATAATAGATGGCGCGCCTGTTGGGCTTGGGAGTTATACGCAAGCCGACAGACGATTAGACGCAATACTGGCATCCAGTGTCATGTCTATACCAGCTGTGAAGGCAGTGGAGATAGGAAATGGCGTTGAGTCAGTGAAAAAGCTCGGCTCTAAGTTTCACGACGAGATTTTCTACTCAAGAGAAAAAGGTATTTACAGAAAGACGAATAATGCTGGCGGGCTTGAAGGCGGTGTCTCAAATGGCGAACAGATCATAGTGCGCGGCTATATGAAACCCATAAGCACTGTGATGAAGCCATTGAGATCTATCCACTTGGATACCAAGGCTGCTGTAGAGGCTAGTGTTGAGCGCTCTGATGTATGCGCAGTCCCATCAGGAGGCGTAGTGGCTGAGGCAGTATGCGCGCTTGTAATAGCCAATGCCCTTCTGGATAAATTCGGTGGAGATACAGTAACGGAAATAAAGAGGAATTGCGAGAATTATTTGAAGGATTTAAAACTTTAGCTCAAGAGATGCAGTCACGTAGTCAGAATCGAATGCGTGGATCCTGTCAGTATGACGCCAGCCAATACCGAAAGAATAAGAGTCTTTAAAATCGTACGTTACCTCAGCGATCATCTCGCAGTACTCACCCCTGCCCCTTTCAAGATTTACTGAAAATTGTTCGATTAACTGCAAGGCAAAGTTTTCGTAAAAAGGCACATAGAATCCGAAGCTTGTCGTGGCGTCGATAGAATTGCTATCAGAGTCGAATGCCATATGGTCTAGCATCTGACCTGAAATATATTGAATGGATTGACTTGCATAGAGGTAATTCCAAAAGATTTTCTGAGTCTCTAATCCCGTTATCATCTTTTCCAATTCAGTTGTATCAAAGTTCCATTGGATTTCAGAAAAACCATTGATGTCCAGATCCAGAGGATCTATTTTTTTATGGGCTGAGAACCGATTAAGATATATGTCTCCATCGTCGCTTCTTACGTCGATAAGATATTCGTTTCTGTCTTTTATCTCCAGAGATAGGGCAGGACTTGCAAAGAAAAGACCTGAAAGGAAGGTTGTGATTAAAAATAGCTTTAATGTAGTGCTCATTTCAAAAATATTACCACATGGAGATGCAATATGCAAGAAGTAACTTTACACTTGAGCATTGCAAGAGTGTAAAGTTATGAATTGCAATACGGGTTTGTGTCTGGTAAACTCACTCAAAGGAGACTACTATGAAGAATATAGTGATAGTGGGGTTTATGGGGACAGGCAAGACTGTGGTGGCAAAGGCCCTTGCGGAGAAACTGGGGCGCGGGTTTCTGGAGCTGGACGCGATCATAGAGAAGAACGAGGGTATGTCTATAAAAGAGATCTTCGAGAAAAAGGGTGAACCGTATTTCAGAGGGCTCGAGAAAGATGTCGTAAAACAGGCATCGCAAGGGCAGGGTATAGTCATATCCGCAGGCGGCGGCGCTATTATGGATGAGGAGAATTTCAAGAATCTTAAGAAAAACAGCATAATCGTCTGTCTTGAAGCATCGTCAGATACCATAATGCAGAGGACGAAAGGCAATGTATGCCGTCCGATATTAAACGTGCCTGATCCAAAGAAGAAGATAGAAGAGCTATTAAAGCAAAGATCGCCCTATTATAAAAAAGCAGATCATTGCGTTAGCACTGATAATCTCACCATAGAGCAGGTTGTGGAGAAGGTAACTTTACACTTGAGCATTGCAAGAGTGTAAAGTTAGCAGGGAGTCTTGACCGCGTGGGTTGCAATTCTGGCAACCTACGCGGTTTTTTTTCTGGCGGATTGCGATAAATCAGGGGTGAGATGTGTCTAATATACAGGAGGACAGGTTTTCTGGGTAGATGCGTAGGCTACCCAGATGGGTAGCCTACGCATCTACCCAGGTTAATAACTATATGACTGACACTGAACGATTGCTTATACTTAATATGATAGAGGATGTGGGTAGCATCAGGACCAGGTGTCTATTAGAGTATTTTGGCTCTTTAAGCAAGGTTTTTGAGGCGGGCGAGGATGAGCTTAAGAGGGTTAAAAAAATAGGGTCGCTAATAGCGCCTAAGATAGTGCAGGGCATCAGGGAGATAGATTTGAATAAAGAGCTTAAGCTGATCAAAAGGCACAATGTAAAAGTTATTACCTTTATAGATGAAGATTATCCTGTGAGCCTAAAAAATATTCATGACCCGCCTGTTGTACTTTATGTGAAAGGCGAGATATTGCCAGAAGATGATATTGCTATTGCAATAGTCGGCTCGCGCAAGGCGTCTTTTTATGGCATGCAGACTGCTGAGAGACTGGGGTATGAGCTTGCTTCGCGGGGCGTAACCATAGTTTCCGGGATGGCAAGGGGCATTGATTCGAGCGCGCATAGAGGAGCGCTAAAGGCAAACAAAAGGACAATAGCTGTCTTGGGCTCAGGCCTTGCCAATATCTATCCTGAAGAACATATTATCCTGGCAGAAGAGATCTCTAGTAAAGGTGCTGTGATCTCAGAATTCGCTATGGAGACAATACCAGATAGAGGGAATTTCCCCAAGAGGAATAGGATCATAAGCGGATTATCCAAAGGTGTTGTAGTGGTGGAGGCAGCACAGAAGAGTGGAGCGCTTATTACAGCTGATTGCGCGTTGGAACAGGGCAAAGAGGTCTTTGCAGTACCTGGTAAGGTGGATTCGCTCACTTCAAAGGGTACAAATGGCCTTATAAAACAAGGCGCAAAGCTTGCTGAGACAGTAGATGATGTGCTGGAGGACCTGAATCTGAAGAACCACCCCTGTCCCGGGTCCGGGCTGCGCCCGGACCCGGGACAGGGGTGGTATGGAACAAAATTGGACAAAACCGAAAGTATAGTATATAATTTACTATCAAGTGACCCGCAGCATATAGATGAGGTGTCTGATGTTACGGGTCTGGGTATTAGTGAGATTTCTAAAACTTTGTTGAATCTTGAGTTAAGGAAGCTTGTAAAGCAGCTTCCAGGCAAGAACTATGTGAAGGCTTAGTTTGTTCTCGACGGAGTTTATCCCGAGCGGAGTCGAGGGGCTCGAACAATATTGAAAGGTAATTCAATGGCTAAATCACTCGTTATAGTGGAATCGCCTGCAAAGGCAAAGACGATCAATAAGATGCTGGGAAATGATTTTGTTGTGTGCTCCTCAATGGGTCATATTATGGATCTGCCTGGTTCTACAATGGGCATAGATGTGAAGAATAACTTTGAAGCGGAATATGCAGTAATACCCGGCAAGAAAAAAACGATCAGTGAGCTAAAGAAAGAGGCCAAGGGCAAGAAGGGCATTTATCTTGCCACAGACCCTGACAGGGAGGGCGAGGCAATAAGCTGGCATCTATTTAACCTGTTGGGAAAGAAAAAGAGTATTCGCCGCGTAGTATTTAATGAGATCACAAAGACAGCTATTCAGGCGGCATTTAAGCACCCAGGGGATATAGATATCAATAAGGTCGATGCGCAGCAGACAAGGAGGATCCTGGACAGGCTTGTGGGCTATAGCATAAGTCCATTGCTCTGGAGAAAGGTCGGCAGGGGGCTTTCAGCCGGCCGCGTACAGTCAGTTGCCGTGAGATTGATAGCTGAGAGGGAAAATGAGATAAGGGTATTTATACCAAAAGAATATTGGGATATTGAAGTGGAACTGAAAAAGGCGACAAGCGACAAGCAAGAAGCAACAAACTTTACCGCAAAGCTTGATAAGATAGACGGGAAGAAGATAGAGGTTGAAAATAAAGAACAGGCGGAAGCCATAATCAGCGGATTGAAGAACGAAGATTACATCGTCACTGATGTCCAGAAAAAGGAAAAGAAAAAATATGCCCAGGCCCCGTTTACCACAAGCAAACTTCAACAGGAGTCATTTCACAAATTAAGATTTTCTGCGTCAAAGACCATGCGTGTCGCGCAGCAGCTGTATGAAGGCCTTGAAATAGGAAAAGAAGGCAGTGTGGGTCTGATCACATACATGCGCACAGATGCAGTGCGGGTATCAAAGGATTCTATCGAAGGCGCAAGAGGTTATATTGTTAATAAATACGGCAAGGACTATTTGCCCAGCGCGCCAAATAAGTTTAAGGCCAAGAAGAATGCGCAAGAGGCGCATGAGGCAATAAGGCCTTCGCTGCCTTTAATGGAGCCAGCCAGCATAGAACAATATCTCGCGCCTGACCAGTTGAAGCTTTATACCCTTATATGGAATCGTTTTATATCAAGCCAGATGAATCCAGCTATGTTTTCAACTGTCAGCGTAGTCATAAAGGCAGGCAAGTTTATTTTTAAAGCGCAGGGCTCGCAAAAGGTCTTTGCGGGATTTAGCGTGATGTATGAGGAGAGCTCAGAAAAGGTCGAAAATGAAAAAGAAAAGATCCTTCCACCATTTGAGGTCGATGAAAAGCTCGTTCTGCTTGATCTAAGACATGGCCAGCATTTTACAAAGCCTCCAGCAAGGTTCTCAGACGCATCTTTAGTAAAGACATTAGAGGAATATGGCATAGGCAGGCCGAGCACTTACGCGCCTATTATAATGACAGTAGTCATGCGTAATTATGTGAAGCGCAGGGAAGGGTATTTTCATCCGTCAGAGCTTGGCATGATAGTGAATGACCTCCTGGTCAAAAACTTTGCTGACATCCTGGACTATGAGTTTACAGCAAAGATGGAAGAAGAGCTTGATGAGATCGAGGAGGGCAAAAAAAAGAGACTCGTGGTATTAAATGATTTCTATGTCCCGTTTGAAAAAGACCTTTCATTGGCAAAGATACACATGAGAAAGGTAAAGGGCGAGGCAGTGCCCACATCTGAAGTATGCGATAAATGCGGAAAACAAATGGTGATAAAATGGGGCAGGCTTGGCAGGTTCTTGAGCTGTTCTGATTTTCCAAAGTGCCGCTTTGCCAAATCTATACCGACAAAGGTAAAGTGCCCTGAGCCTGAGTGCGGCGGCATGCTTATAGAAAAACTTTCCAAGAGGGGCCGGCACTTTTATGGCTGCTCAAATTATCCAAAGTGCGGATTCATGACGCGCAAATTGCCTGCTCCAGAATAGTAGAATATATGCTGGATCGCTATATACAAAAATTCATAACCTACCTCGAGATTGAAAAAAATGCGTCACCGCATACCATTACGAACTATCAGATAGACTTAAGGGAGTTTGACAATTCGATAAAAGGCAAGACCCTGGAGAAGGTCTCATATACTGATGTCAGGCTTTTTCTGGCGAGGATGAAGGAAAAAAGTTTTTCAAAGCGCACAGTGGCCAGAAAGATGGCGTGCTTGAGGAGTTTTTTCAAGTTTCTGTGCAGAGAAGGTTATACGAAGAACAATCCTGCGGCAGGCCTTCAGACGCCAAAGCTGGATAGAAGGCTCCCGATTTTTTTAGATACAGACCAGGTAGTAAAGCTTATTGAGTCGCCTGATCGTTCAGATGTTTACGGGCTCAGAGATAGGGCAATACTGGAGACGCTTTATTCCAGCGGCATAAGGGTGGGTGAGCTTGTAGGCCTGAATAGAGACAATGTGGATTTTATAGGCGGGGTGCTCAAGGTATATGGCAAGGGTAAAAAAGAGCGGCTTGCGCCGATAGGCGACAGGGCGTGCAGGGCAGTGCGAAATTATCTTGAGAAGGCATCTCTTGTAGACATAAAGGATAAAAAGGCAGTATTCCTCAATAAGAGCGGCAGGCGGATGAGTGACAGGGCAGTGAGAAGGGTCGTAGAGAAGTATATACGAAAGACCAGTTTGAATGCAAAGATATCTCCGCACTCTCTGAGGCACTCGTTTGCTACGCATCTCTTAGACAGGGGCGCGGATCTCAGGTCAGTGCAGGAGCTTTTAGGACATGCGAATCTGTCGAGTACACAGATATATACGCATGTGACGACTGAGAGGCTTAAGTCGATATACGAAAAGGTGCATCCGAGAGCTTAAAAATAGGAATTGTTAAATTGTTTCATTGTTATATTATTATATGAAAAAAGCCGTAGTATTGTTATCTGGTGGGATGGATTCGGCAGTCACGCTTTTTTATGCAAAGAAAAAGGGATACAAGGCGCATTGTCTTATATTTGATTATGGCCAGCGGCATAAAAAAGAAATAGACTTTGCAAAGAGATTGACGCGATTGACAGGGTCGGAGTATTTTGTACTAAATATAAAGATGCCCTGGAAAAAGAGCGCGCTTTTGGATAAAAGCATCAAGATACCTGAGAACAGGACTTTTTCAGGCATACCTGTTACATACGTCCCGGCAAGGAACACGATATTTCTGAGTTTTGCAATGTCGTTTGCTGAGGCAATAGGCGCAGGCAAGATCTTTATAGGCGCAAACGCAAAGGATTTTTCAGGATATCCTGACTGCAGGCCTATGTATTTTAAGAAATTTAATGAGCTGTTAAAAAAGGCCGTAAAGATAAACAATATCAGAATAGAAGCGCCTCTTTTATATAAGACAAAGAAGGATATAGTCAAGCTGGGCCGGAGGTTAGGCGTACCTTTTGCTCTCACATGGTCTTGTTATAAGGGTGGGAGAAAACCATGCGGTAAATGCGATGCATGCAGGCTAAGAAGAAAGGCTGGTTTATGACCAAGGCTAAGATCCTAGAGATATTTAGCTCGATTCAAGGTGAAGGCCTTTACGTAGGACAGGAACAGACCTTTGTAAGGTTTTACGGATGTAATCTCTCTTGCAAATTCTGCGATGAGAGGCATAAGCGTAATTTTATGGAGTGCACAGCCAGCGAGGTCATAGATAAAGTCATCGATGCGGGAAAATCAGTAGTGTCTATTACTGGCGGAGAGCCGCTTATGCAGTCTGATTTCCTGAAAGAGATCCTCCCGTCATTAAGAGAAAAAAATTTAAAGATCTATCTTGAGACCAATGGCACGCTTGATGATAAACTTTTAGATGTGCTGGAGTTAGTGGATATTATAAGCATGGATTTTAAACTTCCTTCTTCTACGGGCATCGAGTCTCTATGGCAGGAACACGAGAGATTCTTAAAAATCGCCATGGAAAAAGAGCTGTTTGTAAAATCCGTGATCACGCCTCAGACATCCATATCTGATATCAAGACAGCGGCATACATAGTGAGCGAGCTGAACGAAGATATACCTTTTATTCTTCAGCCGGTAAGTTATAATAATAAAATAAAGAACATCGAGCTTTTGCCGGCCTTTTTCCAGGAGGTAAAGGAGACGCTTAATAATGTAAGGGTCATTCCACAGATCCATAAGATCATGGGGATGAAGTAATGCGTACTGTTAAGACAGATCTTATAGCAAAGATAATAAAAAAGCTGTGCCTGAAGGCGAATATTGAACTTAGAAAAGATGTTCTGTCGGCCTTGAAGCAGGCAAGAAAGAGGGAGTCTGCGTCTTTGCCGAGGTATATCCTGGGCGTTATTATTGATAATGCAGGCCTGGCAAAAAAAAGACAGATGCCTATTTGTCAGGATACAGGCATGGTAGTGGTATATCTTAAGATCGGGCAGGAAGTGAGAATAAAGGGCAATATCAGGAAGGCAGTAGAAAGCGGGGCGGCTCAGGCGTATAAACAGGGTTTTTTCAGGAAGTCTATTGTAGGGGACCCCATAAAAAGGAAAAACACAGGGACGAACTTACCTGCAGTGATCCATGCAGATATAGTGCCTGGAAATAAACTGGATGTAAGGGTTGTTGTAAAGGGATTTGGCTGTGAGAATGCCTCGAGGACAAAGATGTTCAGGCCATTTGATTCAACTGATTTAATAGAGGATTTCATAGTGGGCGCTATCAGGGATGCAGGGTCAAAGGCGTGCCCTCCTCTATATATAGGTATTGGTATCGGAGGCACGCTTGATAAAGCAGTAGGGCTTTCTAAAGAGGCGGTTTTAAGGCCAGTAGGGAGATGCAGCAGGCTTCCTTACATTGCAAGGTTAGAGAGAAGTATATTAAAAAAGGTCAATGGATTAAAGATCGGAGCTATGGGTATGGGTGGTAAAACCACCAGCCTGGGCGTCAGCATATTGACATATCCTACGCACATAGCAGGATTGCCGGTAGCAGTAAATATAAGCTGCCATGCGACGAGAGATGCAAGGAAGGTAATTTAGATCAGTTTTCAGCTATCAGCTTCTAAATAATAAATTATGAAGAAAATACACTTACCTCTAAATAAGAAAACTATTAAGTCGCTTAAAGTAGGCGAGCGGGTTTTACTGAGCGGGCGCTTACTTACTGCCCGTGACGCAGCGCACAAGAGATTAGTAGATGCATTAAAGAACGGGAAGAGATTGCCGATCTCTATTAAAGGAGAAGCGATTTACTATACAGGTCCGACGCCTGCAAAAGGCAAAGAGGTCATTGGTTCATGCGGACCTACTACGAGTTCAAGAATGGATCCTTTTACCCCTGTATTATTAAGACATGGCCTTATTGCCATGATAGGAAAAGGCGAGAGGTCTAAAGAAGCAACAGCTTCTATAAAAAAACACGGCGCAGTGTATTTTGTTACTATTGGCGGCGCAGGCGTATATTTGTCAGAAAGGGTCAAGAAGAATAAAATAGTAGCTTACAGTGATTTAGAAACAGAGGCAATACGAGAGCTGATAGTAGAAGATTTCCCAGCAATTGTAGCTATAAAGTAGGCCAGGTTTAAACCTGGCCTACATCAAAGGAGAGATTGATATGAGGAATGATGGTCGAAAACTTGGACAGATGAGGAAGGTCAAGATAAACAGAAACGTGATGAAGTTTGCAGAGGGTTCCTGCATGATAGAAGTGGGAAACACAAAGGTCATCTGCACTGCATCCGTCGAGGAAAAGGTCCCTCCTTTTTTGAGGAACACAGGTTCAGGATGGGTCACTGCTGAATATGGTATGCTTCCGCGCTCGTGCAATACCAGGATGCGAAGGGAATCTTCAGCTGGAAAACTCAGCGGCCGCACACAGGAGATACAGAGGCTCATTGGCAGGAGCCTTCGTTCAATAGTGGATCTTAAGAAGCTGGGAGAAAGGACTATCTGGATCGACTGCGATGTAGTGCAGGCAGATGGCGGTACGCGCACAGCAAGTATAACAGGAAGCTTTATCGCTCTTATGGACGCTATATCTTTTCTTAAGAAAAAGAATATTTTAGAAGGTGTGCCTGTAAGGGATTACGTGGGCGCAGTGAGCGTGGGGATAGTGGATGGTAAGTTATGCCTGGACCTAGATTACGAGGAAGATTCAAGGGCAGAAGTCGATATGAATATAATCATGACTGGCAGCGAGAGGCTTATCGAGGTGCAGGGCACTGCTGAGAAAAAGCCATTTTCAAAGAAAGAATTAGATAAGTTGATTTCACTTGCCCAGGCAGGGATCAGGGATCTTGTCAATATTCAACGCAAGATCTTAAAGATAGACCTCTAATGAAACTTGTCGTTGCTACCAGGAATAAAGACAAATTAAAAGAAATAAAAACGCTTCTCAAGGGCCTGCCAATAAAGGTCATTTCTCTTAATAGCTTCAAGGATGTGCCAGAGGTTATAGAAGACGGCAAGACGCTCGAGGCCAATGCAAGGAAAAAGGCGATCCAGGTCTCGCGCCATCTGAAGAAACTCGCAGTGGCGGATGACTCTGGTTTAGAGGTACCTGTGCTTGGAAACAGGCCAGGTGTTTATTCTGCACGTTTTTCAGGAAAAGGTGCTACGTATAGCAGCAATAATAAGAAGGTCCTGAGGTTGCTTAAGGGAACGCCTATAAGCAAGAGAACGGCATGTTTCAGGTGTGTTATAGCAGTAGCTGATAAAGGTAAGGTAGTAGGCATTGCAGATGGAAGGTGCAGGGGCAGGATAGGGTTTGAGCCTAAGGGGAGAGCTGGTTTTGGCTATGACCCTATATTTGTGCCAAATGGTCATAAAAAGACCTTTGCCGAGATGGGTCTTAAGAAGAAAAACAGGATCAGCCATAGGGGCAAGGCATTGGTCAAGGCAAAAAAGCTTATAATTGACTTTTTAGACGATAATTGTTAAAATAATAGGTCTTTAAGGGTTTGGAGAAATGACGGGGCGTGGCTCAGTTTGGCTAGAGCACCTGCTTTGGGAGCAGGGGGTCGCTGGTTCGAGTCCAGCCGCCCCGACCACTGTCCCTGTAGCTCAGACGGATAGAGCATTTGCCTTCTAAGCAAAGGGTCGCCTGTTCGAATCAGGCCAGGGACGCCAATCCGCCAAAGGCGGATTGATTCTGAGCCAGCGTAAAGAAATGCGAGCGAGTAGCGAGCATTTTAGCTGGCGAAGGATCTGAAATAATAAGTCCATTAACCATGCCTATCTTTAAAAGAATAGCAGCTATACTTATTATTGTAGCGATAGCTGGTACTATTTTTTTCGGCTATACCTATGCAAAGAAGAACATAGGGTCGGCTGTTTCGAGATTTTCAGAGGATAGCCTTGACTCGCGTTTTACTATTGGCAGCATAGGGTTTGGGTTCCCGCTGTGCCTGGATATAAGGGATATTAAGTTTAACGACACCCTTGATATCCCGCATATACGTATATATCCGAACCCTGCTTCGTTCTTTCTAAGAAAGAATATAAT
>Ga0222679_1000728_pt1 | contig 10821 bp, 18 predicted proteins | sample AntAcemetagen939_FD_179843 | JGI IMG/M metagenome (GOLD analysis project Ga0222679, IMG submission 179843) | Saline water microbial communities from Ace Lake, Antarctica - #939 | ecosystem: Environmental > Aquatic > Non-marine Saline and Alkaline > Saline | place: Antarctica: Ace Lake...
AGTTTATGAGACTTGTAGGACACTTGCCCTCCGCGCGCAATATTGCGTATCAAAATGATGTGCTAGCGTCTCAAAATGATACGATGGTGCGTCCAGTAGGGATTGAACCTACACTATTCCGCTTAAAAGGCGGATGCCTTACCATTTGGCTATGAACGCTTATGAGGAAGATGTGGGGATTGAGCCCACCCGACCCGAAGGTCACGGTATTCAACACCGTTGCGACACCAGTACGCTCTAATCTTCCTATTGTACCGCTGACTGGATTTGAACCAGTACGCCGTGAAGCACGAAGGTTTGAGCTTCGCATGTCTACCATTCCATCACAACGGCTTATGTGGCCTTAGTAGGAGTCGAACCTACACACCCTTACGAGCAGTTGGTTTTAAGCCAACAATGTCTACCATTCCACCATAAGGCCAATTGTGCGCTACACAGGAGTTGAACCTGCACACTTTTTACGGCACTGGAGTCTAAATCCAGCATGTCTACCAGTTTCATCAATAGCGCTAGTGTGGACAAGATGGGGTTCGAACCCATAACCTCCTGAGTGCAAAACAGGTGCTCTGCCAATTAGAGCTACAAGCCCATATGTACTCGATGTAGGGCTCGAACCTACGCTCCCTCCATGTAAAAGAGGCACTCTACCGCTGAGTTAATCGAGTTAGTGGGTGATATAAGAGATTTGAACTCTTCCAAAAACATTCACAATGTTTTATGCTGCCCCTACATCAATATCACCTTAGTCATTTTCCTAGTGTTTTTAATTTATGACACCAAACACACAGAATTTGTAAATTATTGATTTTATTATTATTTCTATCACCATCTATATGGTCTACTTCATAAAGAAAATCTGGGATTTCTATTTCTTTAAGAGGGCACCTCTCTTTTGAATTACATTCTAGGCCAAATTCCCTTATCGCTCTTACCCTGTATGAACCTCTCCCATTAATCCAACTTGGGCTATCTTCTCCAAGACCCCTCTTCGTGTTCTTCCACCGCATAGAGCAAGATTTGCTACAAAAAAACAAAGCGCTTTTTGACCTTTTTATATCTTTTGGGGTTCTCCATATTTTCTTACCACACACATAACACTTAACATATTTTCCTGTCTTCCGAAATTCCGAATAACATTTACGAGAACAACACTTTCCCCACCCCCTCTCTGCCTGCGAGGGTCTAACATAAAATTTTTTACCACAAACCAAACACGCCTTATTCATAAAGTTATTTTAATATAATATTTTTCTTTGTCAAAGTACTGGGTTATGTCACAAGCCGTTGTGCTTCTATTACACCATAATCACCATTGGTGTGAACGACAGGACTTGCACCTGTATTTCTCGGTCTTCAACCGAGCGCCATGACTGTCTAGGCTACATTCACATTTGCAGGAAGTCGAGGAATTGAACCTCGTCTAAAGGGTTTGGAAGCCTTTGTGCTACCACTACACCAACAACCTAAATGCGGGCTCACGGAGAATTGAACTCCGACCATTACTTCGACAAAGTAACATTCTAACCGTTAAACTATGCGCCCTCTAATCAAACAAATGAATTTTTTCTACTGTTCTGCTCTACAATATTTGCAAACAATAGCATCTCTCTTTATCTTCTCTTTGCACAATCTACACATCACTGTTTGATTTTCTATAATGATTGAAGCTGGGAAAGCAACAATCCACAATAAAATGGAAAAGAGCAACCATATCCAAAAACTTCTTCCCTTGTCTTTGGCTATAAATGCGGGGATAAGCCACATTACTAATATAAAAATATACACCATACACCGAAAGCGTAACATATTATAAATGAATTTTCAACTATCTACCCTTAGTGGGCTTTGTCACAGAAGATAAACGAGCTCTCAAATCTCTAACCTGTGTGTAATAGTCTTTTATATTAATCATAACCTCATCTCCAACACCATTCCAAAAATATTCTTCAAGCTCTTGGCATTTATATTTATCCTCAAAAATGAAATAGACAGGATTTTGCCCCCTACTGTCCCTTCCATAACGCTCTAAAGTTTTTATTATCACGCCTTTCAAAACTAGGTAAGATGCAAAATGTAAATCTCTGGTACTGTACTCATTGGGTCCAATGTCTTCTCTGTTTTCCATACACTTTATATTATTTTCTGTTTTTTAATGCTTAAAGTCAAGTTATGTAGATTGGTTCACTATAATTTTTTACCATTTCTTCTGTAAAACTTTTTCTTTCTGCTTCCTTTTCCATCTGTAAAAACTTCTTAACAGGTATCTTGTAAAACACCTTTCTTGTTCTTGGTACATAGAACCAAACCACCACAAAAGACTTAGCCTTACTCATCAACAAACAATCAAATGGTTTCTGAATTGTGAACCTAGTTCCAGAACCATAAAATACTGGCTGGTCAATTATCCTATGAAAGAAACTTCCTTCTTCTGCCTTTAATAAATTTTCTATCTGGTGGGGTTTAACCGCATCAAATCTAATTGCATTACCTGAAGTTATCTTTAACTCATACGCTTCGCTATCATCTGGTTTATTTATTGCCATCCATTTTGTAAAAAATGTTTGCATCTGCGACTCTTTCATACCCTATATTTTAGCAGATATGCAAAACTCCCAACAAAAGGCATTCTTTGTCAGGAGTAACTTACTCTAGGTTCTTCTCTTAAAAATTTTTACAATCTCCCGTATTTCTTTTGCTGTGTATCGTCTGTGACCTGGTCCTTTTCCTCCACCCAATGTTCTTGGTGACGGGATTAATGGAGGTCGAACCGACCCTTTACATTTATCACAGACTTTTACTGCTTGGTTATGTCTTTTCCCACATTTATAATCTTGACACTTCCAAGTTTCGTAATCTCTAATTGTATAAATTGAATATAGTAAATTTAAATTCTTTAAAATAGACTGTAAATCCTGCACCCTATAAAATGCCTCATTGTTCAACTCACTTAGTTTTTCTAACGCTTTTTTTCTCATAATATCTCTGTCTTTCTCTTATTTTACACCGTTTTCTTATTTTGTCAAAGAGATTACTTCTTTTTTCTGTATGCCACATATGCCCCAATCAACAAGCTAACCACCACCACAACCTCAATAATGTAAAGTATTCTGCTCATATTAACCCCATCTGTGTAGGCTCTCCATATTTTGTATTGGTCATCTCCTCTATCTTTCCCATAATAAATTCTACCACTTCATCATCGGTCGGGTCATAATCAAGCTCAACAAATTTGAAATCACTATGATACCCAGTCGGTCCAAAATCTCCCCTAAATTCAAAATGGTCTATCCTATGTCCAAGTTCTGGAAAAAAAGTGTCCCTAGCCACATACTTAACCACCACCTTTCCTCCTGCTGGTGTCAAAAGCTGATACCCACTAATCTGCTCTGTTTCTGTCATATATTTTTTAATTTTAATTAAGCCCTAAACTTTGAGAAGGGAGGGAAGAAACCTTATGGGAAAATTATCAATTCTCCTCTGGGGTCTTCGGCTGATTTACGGATAATGATTGACATTACTTCTCTAGTAAATGCTATCAACACTTATTAGAGAATGCCCTGCAACTCGTATCCACCTATTGATATAGGTTCTTCCCTATTCTTTTGGGTTTCATATTGAGGCGATTATCCCCAAGCCATTCACCCATCTAAAATCGGTAAGCTATCCCCCTTTTCTTCTCAAACTTTAAGACTTAATTTCAATGTACTTTATCTTTATCTATCTTGATAGTATCATTCAGATTTACCTGTGTCAATACGCAATTTACACTCAAGAACCTACCAATTTTGAGAAGTGTTACTAATTACTAACAGAACTCCCCCCATTTGAACACCTCCAATTTATAATCACCATCACCCCACCCATTAAACATCAATTCCTTCCCTTACCTACCCTCCCCAATACACCTAGATGGTCTTCTAGACCCCTTACCCTACCTATCTATCATTAAATCTAACCAACCTCTTAAATTCTTGCCACACCCTACTTACCAGCAGACGTTAAGTAATCAATTAACTGCTCACTAACATCAGACCAATCTATCTTTGGTAAATCATCGGGGTTCATTTTTAACTTCCACTTTTTCTTTTCCTCATCCCACTTTAAAACTACACTTGGTTTCTTTGGCACTTCAATCCCAGTAGTGCTAGTCTTTATTTCTCTATACGCACCTGGAATTGTGGCGATACCTTTATCTTTCAACTCTTCTAAAGTCTTTATTGGGTCTTCTGTACTTGCCGCCATCTTTAACACTTCAAAAGGAAAGAACCCATCTGGTACAAAATCGGGGTCAGCACCAACTATCTTCTCGTATACATGTTTATATACTCTCACCATTGCATAAGAAGCGTGAATGTCTTTGGCAAATTCTTTTAATTCACCCCTCTTTGGTTCTACTTCTGATGCCAGCATCCCCAATATCCAACTCCCATATCCTCTAATCTGCACAGCTTCTTCCCCAGCAGACACATACATATCATAAGTCCATTCTGTCCTGTCTGAATTAGCTATGGTTGATAACATTTCTGGTCGTGCCTCAATTAAGGCGGGTTTATCTTTGCTCATTTCTTATTTTTAAATATATTAATTGTTTTATGTTTCTTTGGTTCCCACTTTCCTTCTTCATTAAGCCTTATCTCTCTTAATACTCCTGTCATCCACAATTCCTTTTCTTCTGTGGTAGCATCTTCTGCTGGTAAATTCTCAATACCAGCTTTCCTCATACTCTCTAAACATCTTTCCTCTCGTATTCTGTAACAAGTAGAGACATAACCACATTCTACATCAAATACTGGACATTGTTCTTTCATCTTTTTGTTTTATTCCACTCTGCCCTACTAATTGAATTGTTTACCCTTTTTACTTTTACATTAACTTTCCCTAAGGTCACATCACAATCATCAAAAGCTATGTCTACGTCTTCACTTTTTCCTTTGGCTCTTACCTCAAATGGTTCTAATCCTAGTTTCTCTCCCCATCGTTTAGCCCAATCTATTCCACTTCCAGACCAAATAATCATGTCATGCCCCATTAACTGAAACCACTTGTATATAGCTATCACTTCATAATTGGGTGTTATCTCTCGTCTTTCAAGAGCTACTCCTGGAACTATTAGTGTGTCATCTACATCAAATGCTATTTTCATATCGTCTATCTTTCGTCTATTATTCGTCTCATTTTATCATTTTAACGTCTCATTTTGATACGCAAGTTTGTTTAACTTGATGTTAGAAAGTACCCATATTAGGATACCATAGAGTTAAAATACTACTATATGGCGTGATAGTTGGCACGATTATGGCGTGAATGGTTAACATAAAACTTTACAATTACGTTTACAGATACTATACAAATCTGTTAAGTTACTGTAAACAAGTGACGCCTCAACCATAAAGCAATACTTCACTGTTGATTAATCCCACATGCTATTCCACCATTTAGATAAAAGTTTTAAAGACTCTTTGTGGCCTTTGTCTACTTTCTTCCATTTTGAAGTACCATTATCACCCAAAATCACTTCCTTTGAATAATCTCTCATATCATCAAACCCTTTCCCCATCTTCTTTAATATCTTTTTCCATTCTTTGGGGGTGTTCGCACCTTTAATTCCTGGATAAGAATTGTTTAACTCAGAAAAATCTCTTATTGCATTACCCAACACAATATCAAGATAATCATTTAAATTCCAAATATCACAATCAGCATATCCTCTATACCCTCTTTGGAAAAATGCTTTTACCTCTCTAAACAAATCCATTATAAGACTTAACGGATGGTATAAATACCATCTAAACCCGATAAGATAATTACCAACCAATCTTGTACTTCTTTTTTTCTTTTTCATAACTTGTTAACTTTTTTGATAAATGCTTCTAGTATCTTCACATAATCCTTGGCAGAAAGTTCAATGAAATCTCTACCACTTCCATCACCAAATAATAAATTAAGTTCTGTTTCTTCAGCTAATATAGTTTCCCCCAACAATCTTTTCATGTCCTTCTTTAATTCCTTCTTATCAAAGTATTCCCCACATATATCACAATGACAAACATGTTCTGGGATGTGAAATGCGCTCATAGGTTCTTATTTTTTTGTCTTTTAATCATATCCTTCAACTCTTCTCTAGTTTGTTTAATGTGTTTATTTAGCATCTTTCCTTGATTTTACAACCTTTACCTTAACTATTCTATCTGCCTTTGAGTGGCTTCCCCAATCCCCTTTATGGTCTTTCCCATCATCTCTCCTGCCGTCATCAGTATAAATTTCATCAGCATATTTTGGTTCTTTTTCTTTCATTTTTTCTTTGGTTTGTGGGTCGGCATGAAGTAAATCTCCGCCTTCACCTTCTTTAGTTTGTTAATATACTCATCACATAATTCCCACATCTCACATACAGGACAAAAGGCTTCATATTCCTTACACCTCTTGCCAAACATTTTAATGATAAAGCCTTTTAGATACTTCTTCTTCTCTTCCTCTATAAACTTTACCATCGGTTCAACTGAATTAGTTAAGTTGCAGGCAACAATTGTTATCTCTATGTCTTCTTTATATTTCATTTCCAGTTCCTCCAATTCATACATTTAGCAGGAGTATCATCATCAAAAGTATGATAATACTTGGCTCTTTGTTGACAGTTACCAGCTTCTACTATGTACGCAATAGAGCCTAACCAAATGGTGGCTAGTATTAAAAATAGTATAACAGCTAAGATTTTGTCTTTCATTTTGTTTTTAAATCTTTCTCCCAATACTCCTCCACAAAATCTAACTCTTTAGCACTTGTGAAACATTGTAGAGCATATAACATTTCCTCTTTAGTTTCATATTCTCCTTCGTTTGTTATTTTAGGGTAGTAGGTAACCCTTAATTCATAGCGTTCTCCTGTAGGACAGCCTCGACATAAAGTTAAAAAGCTCTTTAACACCCTTCTTCGGTATGTAAGTACCTCTCCATCCTTTTTGATGACCTTTAGCCTAAGTCCTAATCTTACCTTTCTTCTGTTTTTGCGTTCCATATAATTTATTACTTATCACCATTAAAAGGGTAACAATAAATTGAATTTACTGCTAATTCTTCTGTTGTTTCTAAAATCTTTCCCTTGCCTAAATTGTAGTAATAGGTGGTCGACCCATCTTGATTGATTAATGACGTTGGTTGTCTAATTGTCGCACACCTTCTTCCAACACTAGGGTTGGTAAATATCATGTAAATCACCACCGAAAATAATATTACTAAAACTACTGCATCTCTTATCTCTCTACTCTTCTTCATGTGCGTATTTCTAATTATTTTTAATAATATTATCACCACTTCTTACATCTTTCAAGCACCAGCTATCCTCTCTGCCTCCTCAACTATATTATCGCTATAAATCTTCCCCCCACCAGCATCAAGCTCTATTACTCTACCCGATGGAAAGTCCATTAGCACCTTAAACATTCCTGGAGCCCCATGCCTTACCTTCCTTAGCATTATCATTCTTTTGTTGGCATCAGTCTTATCTTTAGCAATCCACAAACCCACATCAGCCACAGCCGCAATTTCTCCTGCACCTTTATACTCAATGGCATCTTTATTAGCCCAACCAGCTGCCGACTGACTCACCTGTGATGTGACCACCATTGTAACTGCTAGCTCCTGAGCAATTTGTTGTAAATCTACTGCCGCCTCACTCATCCTTTCATAAATAGAACCCCCACCTCTTAAATTCTGTAGGAAATCTATAAACACAACATCTAATCCCTCCCTCAACTTTCTCTTTTTCGCCTTCAACCTAATTTCTTGGGTAGTGTATACATTGTCATAAATTACCAAATCATCACTAAAATTCGCCAACCTCTTTTCTGCATTTAAACGCATCTTCTTCTCTTCTTCATCAAGTTGAGCTTTCATTATCCTCATTGAACTCAATCCACTCTCCATACCCAACAACCTAAGCATATTTATCTTCCTATCCATTTCGGTAGAAAATAACATCACCTTTGCTCCCTGCTTCAACAAACTCAAAATCATTTGTAAGGCAAAATAAGTTTTACCTTGACCTGTATTGTGATTGACAATGTAATTCTGTGCCAAATACAAATGGTTGCCGTCTAATAAGAACCCAAAATACTCACCATTTCCTATCGAAACAACTTTAAAAGTTAACTCCATTCCCCCATCCATATTCTTAACCCTTTTACTATTATTACACTTCTTTCTTGACACCCTATTTGGTATATCTTCAACTCTACCAGTAATAGACAATCTCCAAATGTAACCAACTCCAACTCCCTTTACCAATTTCCCACCACCCCTTTGCCTTCTTTTATTTAAAAATGTATTTAATCCTAAAGACTCAGCAAGTTCTCTCACCTGTCTTATTAATGCCTCATTAACTTGAGTAAATGTCGCAACTGTCTTCCCACCCCCAGACGTAGACCCATCCGAATCTATTAACCCAGCCAACAACTCCAACCTAGACTCTTTATCAGCCTCCATATACTTCTTAGGAATGTGTTTATTGTTTAAAAGATTTAATTCCCTGAAAGAATCCAAAAGTACATTTTTTGTTGTTTTTGTCCGCAAGCCAACCTCCAACACACCATCATTTCTCCATTCCTTCTCTACACAATTAAGTCCAAGCCTTTTTGCAAATCCGCGCAATTCCTTTAATATTTCTTTTTCCTTCTTCCCCACAGCAAACACGCTCGACCTCTTCCTTCCATCACCTAACCAAAAACCAAGAAGCCACGGGTCTATATCCAAACTTCTCTTTTTAAAATTAGCTGGCGACTTCATTAACCTAAACCCCCTTCTTTCCCTTTGGCTCTTACTCAAATAATCCTTAACAGATAAATAATAAACACCCTTCTTTAAATTCTTTTTATATCCATCCCCAATCCACTTCATTGGCAATATGTGATTACCATTAACAGTAAAGGTGTCAATGTATTTCCCACTCACCTCATACATTTCTTCCACCCCACTTGTTGTTTCTAATACCTTCCTTGGTGTTTCACTATCTACTGGTTCCAATAAATCTCCCTCTTTTATATCCTCTATCTTCTTTTTTCCTCCCCCACTCATTACCACCTCAGTTCCTTTTCCCATACAATATCCTCCAATAATCCAAATCTGTGTCGGTATAAATCCACCAGTCCTTTTGTTTAACGCATTAAAGCCTGTGTTATAACCCCTCCAACCCAACTCCCCACCTTTCTTAATCTCATTACGCAACTCATTTAAAATCCCACCCGCTTCTATGGGTCTTTCATCTTTAAACTTCTCACTTATACTAACCACCCCTTTTTCTATCTCTGTTAAAACCTTACTAGCATCAGCCCCCCTCTCATCTATCATCGCCCTGCCCTGCTCCATTAATGCTATGGTCTGCCTCAGTATGCTTGAATTTTTTACATCATCAATAAATTTTTGTAGGTTGCTTACTATTACAACATCATTCCTACACTCTAATAAAACTGCTAAAACAGACTCTCCACTCAATTCTTTTTTCTTCACCTCATTTCTCACACTCATCATATCTATATTCTGCCCATTCTTATTCAAACTCTTCATGGCTATCCAAATCTCTTGGGTCACAATCTCATAAAAATCCAACACCTCTAATTTATCAACCGCATCCACAAACAAATCTGGCGACATTAAAATTATAGTAATTATCGCTTTCTCTGCATCTGGACAGCTCGGTAATATCATAATGTTAATTGTTTGGGTTGATTAATTCTTGCTTTGGCTATCTTGCAGTAATCCTTATCCATCTCTATGCCAATAAACTTAAATCCATCACAAGCTACTCCTGTTGTACCCGAACCCATAAATGGGTCTAATACCGTACCTTTAGGTGGTGTGATTAGTTTAACTAGGTATCTCATTAGCTTGACTGGTTTATGAGTTGGATGGTGTGAGTGTGCGTCTTGCCAAGCGTCTTGCTCTTTTAGCTTTAACAACGATTGATATGTGGCATTTTTTACATCTTCCGTACAAGACCCAGCCTTCTCTTGAAAAATACCAATTCTTGTCATCAATTCTTTTGAGCTTTTTACAGACTGAGCATGGTTTCCACCATCCGTCTTTCTTCCAAACACATCCATTATGAAGTCTTTTGTGGGTTGTTGCATCAACGAGTTCCAAGTTTTCAATTCGGTTATCTTGCTTATCGTGGTTCTTATGGTGGATAAACATTCCTGGGGGTACGCTTCCGTTGTGTTCCCTCCAAACCCTCCTATGCTCAAATTGGTTGTTAATCCTAACATAGCCTTTACGAGTGATAGTACCTGTTCCGTATTTTCTTCTGTGCATACATCTATCTTAGCACAGTTAAACCTGTTAATCAATCTCTCTCGTTTCGGGGATTTAGCTACATAGAAGAAGCGAGAGGCTGAGCCTGAGTCTCCTAACCCACCCAAATTGGCTGATTTATAACCCTCTTTGTATTTACCATATATATCATTAGGAGCTGTCTTTTGACTTGCTTTACCACTACCCCCTGTTGATTTACTATTCGGAAACCCACTCACTACTTCATCACTACCATCATGTATTAAATTAGCTGGGAAGCGACCCGTCGGAGTATGTGAGCTAGCTTTTGATTTTCCTTTTCCACCAAAAAATTTCCCATGAGTGGCATTATCTTGTCCTCTCGCTATGTCAGATTGCTGTTTTTTCTCATAATCAGAAACATACTTAATCTTACTCTCGTCTATATTTATCCCACCTGTTCCCCATCTTAATACATTCTTGGCTATTGTCTTCTCACTTAAAGGCTTGCGAGCTAATACGATAGGTTCATTGGCTGGTTTAAGAGCTGTACCTATTCCCT
>Ga0222679_1000732_pt1 | contig 10803 bp, 12 predicted proteins | sample AntAcemetagen939_FD_179843 | JGI IMG/M metagenome (GOLD analysis project Ga0222679, IMG submission 179843) | Saline water microbial communities from Ace Lake, Antarctica - #939 | ecosystem: Environmental > Aquatic > Non-marine Saline and Alkaline > Saline | place: Antarctica: Ace Lake...
AACGTTTTAATACCTCAGGAAGATGCTTAAACTCTTTAGCGAATGCTTCACGTACTGCTAGAGCATCTTTGTCTTTAAGCTTGACCAAAAAAGTCATGCGTGTGGTTCTTTCAACTAAAGTACCTAAGGCAGACCCATTGTTGTGCCCCATAATGAGATCACCTTCCCAATGGCCTGGAATAATACGATCAGCTACTTCAGCAGGGCGTTCCTCAATGCTTATGTAGTCCTGGATAGGACCACAATTTCGACGGGACTTGCCGCTGCGTAAGCGCCGGTTTATATGCTTACGCCTTAAGCATTTGATTAATTCCTTGCGTAATGCCCCGCGTGGTTGAACGTATAAATATGAATAAATACTTTCATGAGAAATACGCATAGTCATATCCATAGGATACACTATCTTTAATCTTTTGGCAATCTGTTCCGGTGACCAGTACAGATCAAGGTGCTTAAGAACAAATTGCTTTAATGGCTCATGAATATCTAGTTTACGCTTTTTACGGACAGTATGCGCTAATTTATCACTACAGTGCTGGGCTTTAACAGCCCTATATTCTTGTCCGTATTTAGTATTACGGTTAATTTCGTAACAAACAGTGCTAGGTGAGCGTGCAAGCGAAGATGCTATATTGCGCAAACTGCGCCCCTTGGCTATGCCAAGGCTTATTTCTTCACGCTCATATATGGTTAATCTGTTATATTTGGCCATGTGCAACTCCTTTCTTCTGATATATTAACACATTATACCAGAAATCAGTGTTGCACTAGTAACTTGAGTCTAGCCTGTCCCTATATTCTCTAATTATGGTATTTGATCTCGTCTACGTTCTTTACGTCAAAAAAATCTTTTTCTGTCTTTTCCATGAGCGACTTGTCATCCTGATGCTCATCCACGAGCCTGACAGTAACAAAAATCAGTAGGTCCTTTGTGTCTATGTCATCTTCTTTATATTTAAACAACTCACCCAAAAGAGGTATATCGCCTAAGAATGGGACCTTCTTATCAATCTTAACGGTTGTGTTCTCTCTCAAGCCCCCTATAACAATGGTCTGCCCATCCTTTATCATGACCTGTGTATCCGCTGTCCTGGTTGTAAAGCGCGGAGCCTGAATCGCGTTTTCACCACTTCCAAAATTATCCCATTGATCAAAGGCGCTAACCTCGGGCTTTAAGCTAACGACTATGTCTTGTGCCTCATTTACATGAGGCATAACAGTAAGAATTATTCCTATGTCTTTTTCTGTATAACCTGTAATCTCCATCTTTCCTGTCTGATCATTACGCTCATAAGTCGGTATATTGAATATACTGCCAACAACTACCTTTGCCTCCTGATTATTGAGCGTGGTAATTGTTGGGTTTGAAAGAATGCTTGTATCTGTGCTCTTATCCAATAGCTTCAAGACAGCTTGAAGACCTGTAAAATCAAGCGTTCCGAATGTAAAGCTCTCCGCACCAACAAATGGAAACGCCGGGCTTAGCGTAGTTGGGAAATCACTTGCTGAGTCTCCCAGAGGCAGATATCCATCCATAGACTTATTCTTACCCTTGTTTGAAAACGGCACCTCTGACCTGTCAAAAGGAAGGGTCGTTGGCCTCGCGGAACCAGAAGCAGTTACCTCTACTGTCCAATCAATACCGAGCTCATCCTCATCCTTAATCCTGGCTTCGATAATCTTGGTCTCAATGGAGACCTGTTGTGTTCTCTTATCTAAACGCTCGATAACCGTCTGTACCTTATGAAGATTTGTAGGTATATCTGTAACAATTATCGTATTCGTCCTATCGTCAAATTTTACGCTTCCTCTATCGGTTATCGTAGATTCTATAGCAGCCGCGACATCCTTGGCCTTTGAATAATTAAGCACAAATACCTCATTCTGAAGCTCTTCCTCGGCAACGCTCGATAATGTTATTACCCTGATAATATTGCCTATTCTCTCACTGGCAAGGCCGTGATTCTTTAGTATAACCTCAAGCGCCGTATCCCAGGGAACGTCAACAAGCCTTATACTGACCTGGCCCTCAACATCACTTGACGCGACAATATTTATACCGCTCTTATATGAGAGGGTGTGCAATACGGTTCTGATGTCCGCATCCTTAAATATTAATGTAACATTACCCGGCGTGGATGTATCCTCTACATCAGCAACCTCCTGCGGTTTTGCGGGTGTAGCCGCATCCTCGGTAACAGGCGCCTCCCCGACAGGAGGGTCAGCGCCAAAAACATAAGGAGCCACCCCGGCACTAAAAATCATCCCTAAACATAAGCACAACACAAAAAAACCTTTAAGTCTCATCCAGTTACTCCTTTAATTTAAAAGTATAGTCTTTTCCTTCAAAAAATAATATCACCCTATCTTCTTCAATCTTCTTTACTTCTATCCCTCCCGCGCGTCCACCTTCTTTAAGTACTAAGTCATTCATTATAACCACTGACTCGCCGCTTGGATCATAGAGAATGCCTTCCAGTATAACATCATTTATTGAATTTAATGTACCATATGTAATAGTAAGCTTACCGTCCTTTGTCACTAAGGGGATAAATGGATCCCTATTCGCGCCAGTCTCGTATTTAAAGATAGTATCCTCTTGGGCATAAATAAAGGAAAAAGGAAAAAGGAAAAAGGAAAAAGTCAGAAAGATAAAGGATAAATATATAATATATATGATTTTTTTCATAGTCTTATGTTTCATTTAATATATAGGTGTTAACAAGTACATACGCAAGATGCTGTGTATAATCTTTTGCATCCGCAGTAATCTTTATATCTGAAACGCGCATAAAGGTATCGGCATTTTCCAGTTTATTCAAAAAAGTACCAAGTTGATGATATCCGCATACAGCCTTTATTAGGATAGGATACTTTTGATAGGTGCTGGAGATCGTACTCTGCTGCTGATTGGCTACTGCCGGATAAGGTTTTATGGATAGTATCTTTACGCCTGAATCTTTTGCGATCTCCGAAAGCCCTTTCAATACGCTTGATATCTCCTGTTTAGTGGATAACTTTTTCTTCTGCTTGGAGAGTTTTTTTCTCATCTCCGCGATTTGAGCTGTATACCTCGGGATGCTCGCGACCGCGTTTTCATCAGTAGCAAGTTGGCGCTGTAACTGGCGTAATTTCGGTGTAGTCTTAGAAAGAGAAGCCATTGTAGGCCTTAGAAAAAGCGAGTAGTTAGCTATCAATAGACAAAGCGTGATAATACCATATATTACAAGCTTCTGGTTCTTAACAAGCTCCTGCCTAAAGTTTTTCAAAATAGCTCCTTCCCGGCTTAAAATAACAGATAATCGTAAACTTCATGATCTCTGTGCTGCCAAGGGTCTCTCTTTGAACAGATGAAAGCTTTATATCCTCAAAATCCTTGAAAAAATCATTATTCGTCTTTAATGAGTCGATAAATCTGCCCACTATGGCCGTTGCTTCGCCTGAATCTGATGACACAGCTGCACCCTTAAGAACAAGCATCTCCTTGTCTACAGGCAATTGTGGCGAGACACCTTTATTGAAACCCGCAAATACCTGAGGAGTCTTTGACTTTTCTACACTCAGCGATAATGCGCTTAACCATACACCATCTACAATAGAATTATTTAAATCATAAAGCTTCTTAGCCCAGACAAGGCTACCGGAAGTAAGGGAATCGATAACAGCGACCTTTCCGCTTAAATTATCCACTTCTTTTTTAAGCGTTGCAGCTATCTCCTGTTGTGGCATTATATGATTTAACTTACACTTTATGGCAGCTAGCTTTTTCTGCTGCATAACAGAAAGCATGCCCAATATAACCTGGCTAAGTATGATTACAGATATAAGCCCGACGATCAACGGTATCGGCGCTACCTTTGGAAGTTTTATATCAAGCTTTGCGTTGCTTTTTTTGTTAGTAGTACGCAAATTTTTAGGCACAAGATTGAGTTCTATCATTCTACTTTGTCTTTCTAAGCGCCAACCCTGTTACTACAGCGAGCTGGGGTGCTAATTGCATTAATTTATTAGAATCAATATCTTCAGATATATCTATATTTGTAATGGGGTTCCATGTTTGAAGGTCACGGCCCAGAGCCTCCTTAAGAAAGCCCTCTACGAACTTAGGTATGCTCATCCCTCCGCTTATAAAAATCTTTGACACATTATTGCTATGCTGGTTCTCATAAAAATCAAATGATAAGACCGCTTCATCCGCTAAACGCGATAATACATCCGCGATAGGGGCTTCTGCAACCTTTCTATCGTCCTCCGTGAGAGTATCAAACGTGCCCAGTTTATCCTGGAAGATCTTTAATGCCTCCTTCTCGGGGATTGAGAGATTATCAGCTATAATCTTTACGATATTCCTACCGCCTATCTCAATATCTCGTGAAAGGTATGGCTTGCCTTCCTTTATAACGCTAAGATTGCTCTTATGAAACCCTATATTCAGAAGTCCGCAAACACCGGATTTATCAACATCGGCATTCATAAAGGCATTGATAACCGCAAATAGATCGGCGTCAAAGATAGCAGGTTCAAGCCCTGCCTCTGAGAGCATTCTTATCTGGATCTCTATCAGGTCTTTTTTAGCGGCGACCATCACAACGCGCATCTTATTATCATCGAGATCCTCTATCTTAGCGAAATCAAGTTGGACATCATCCATATTATACGGTATCACCTTCTCCGCTTCAAACCTTATGGCGCCTTCTAATTCTTCATCACTCATAGATGGTAAATGTATATAGCGGGCAATAACCATGCCCCCTGAGACAGAGGCGACAACCTTTGTCTTGGCAATATTGAGCTCGTCATACGCCTGGCTTATAGCCTTTATAATATTATCACCAATAGACACTATTGAGTAATCTAATAACAAGGGTCTTGGCTTTGCGTGTGAAATAGCCGCGGCCTTAATAGAATAACTACCTATGTCTAAGGCTATCTGTACATCCTTTGAACTCTTCTTAGCTAAACCTTGCATTTGTTTTCCTTGTACGCTATGTATATTCTAAATAGCTTCTCTTCTGGTCTCTTGCCATGACATAACAACTGTGTTGCCAGGAGCAAGAAAGCTCGTAGATTCTATCGCGTCCATGAAGGTCTGATTGTAGGTCAACGTAATATTGCCGCTTATAAAGGCGCCGTCTTTATTGGCGCTCTCATCATCTACAACGCCGCCTGCCCATAATCCACCTGTCGCGTTTATAGTACCTGATACCTTGAGATCATCCGTAGAAAGTAGACATCCGTCAAGTGTAACAGCCCCCGATATCTGGCAGTCCCCGGATGTAACAACAACAAATCCTCCAACAGTTATAGTGCCGGCTATAACAAGGTCTCCTGTGCCTTCGACGTAAATTACATTGGGGATACCATTTGCTTCGTCATACCAAAAACTTGCAGGCAGGCTACTGCTCGAGAAATTGCTAACATCTACTGTGTGATCAAAAACATCGCTGTCCTCCTGGGCTTGGGCCATACTGCGCAGCAGCGCGTAATCTATGTCTGTCGTAAAATCTATAGGGTCTCCCGGAGCTATCGCACCTATTACGTTTTCAGGATGGCTTACATCGAGAGTACTGTCTTGATCATAAAACAGGTCACCGACTATATTGTAAGCATTCCCCTTAAGAGTAAGATTGCTAGCACTGTAAAGGGCATTATCAAAAAAATCATCATTGGCTATTATCTCCGCTACAACCTGCAGCTGAACCTCTACCCTGGGGTTTGCTGTACTGGAAGGTGAATATCCGATACTATTTATAGTGGATTTAGTCGCATCTAACGGAGTAATAGTCCCTGCATACCCTGATGTAGAGATAGTACCAAGGCTCGCGCTAAATGAAGCAACCGATACATCCTGCAACGCGACATCGAGTCCTGATTCCGCGGCGTAAAAAGCCTTTATTAGATCCAGGCGTCTCTGACTTACTTTCATGGCTTGAATAGATGTATAAAAAAATACGCTAAGGATTATAACAAGCAGGGATAAAAGCAGGTATATGAGTATTAAGGCCATACCTCTATTGCCCTTTGCGAATGATAACATCTTAATTCCTTAATGTTGCGGCACTATTCAATGTATATGAGACATTGCGCCTGGAAGTACCTGCTACTCCTGCCACAGGTTTTTGCAAAAATATCGTAAAAAAGACTGTGTTACCTGTAATCGTATAATCTATCCCGCTATCTAAGGTGCCATTGGCATTATCCATTGGCAAAGACGCATCAGCATCATCCTCATTAGAATCCAACACACCATTATTATTCGCGTCTTCCGTTGATATAGAGTTTGCCAGAACTCTCTGCGCTCCACCTGCCCTGTTAAGAGAGGTCAGGGCTGACCCATCTTGTTTAAAAAGGTTTATTGCTGAAGCGTCAACAGATACAGTCAATGGAAAATCCGTGTCAAGTAGAGATGCGTCCGGATGTGCATATCTGCATAACTGGCTTACGCCATCCGCGTTTGTAAAAGGATAATATACGATAGCCCCTTGCCAAACTGGATTACCATTATTAATCCCATTTAACATAGGAAAGATCAATATATCATGGCGCTCTCCGGTTGCGGGATCAAGCACCTGTTGAGATTGGGTAATCATAGCTATATCTACCTGGCGAAGGTCATTTATCAATTCGTCAGCCGCGAATGAAGCGCTATTATTAAGGTCATTTAACGAGGTTAAGGTATAATAAGAACTTAATACATTAAGCATTAAACCAAATATGCCCATGCTTATTACAGTCACAATAACTACGACGACCATAGTCTCTATCAGGGTAAATCCGGATTTTGTAATAAGCGTGCATTTTGTTTTAAACATAGAGAGTCAGCTTCACCTCTGTTCCAAAAGCATATCCACAGAAATAGACCGCGGCCTTTGAGATTCTTCCTGCCAGGTGATAGTTGCGGTTACAGGTATAGGTATCTGCGTAGTATCCGCGGCTATAGTCACCTGCTCTGTAAGATTAATATTAGTGAGGGCGTAAGATCTCGATACTATCGTACCTGTCAAATCTACTTCACGCCTTAACTGTTCACAAACACTTCTTATATCGCTTGTCGCGATGTTCATATCCTTTGCGGACTTCAGCATAGACATGCACCTGTTAAAGGCATACAGCGAAGATGTTATTATAACCGCGAATATAGCGATCGCTATAACGGTCTCTATTAATGTGAAGCCTGAATTGATATTATCGAGTTTTGGTTTATGCATAAGTTAGAAGATTACCAATACGATGCCCTATACTAATTTACCGCTGCGTCGCCCGGGCCTGCCTGAGCACCCTTGGTCGTTGTGATCCTTCCGGTCTCATCGCAGTAGAAATATCTCTCGCCTGTCCTGCCCTGCACCTCTGGATCAGCGTTAATAGTAAATGATACCGGCGAAGTTAATTGATATGAATATATGTATCCTGCTTTATTGCCGGATGCCAAAGCGGTATCAATATACGATGGCCCCGTAGGCCCGGCTACACCTAATGCTGCTAAGCTTGGGGGATACTGGTGCGGTATAGTGCCGGTATAATAACTCTGACAGACAGAGGCTATAGTCTTGCATGAAGTAATGGCGACAACCTCATTGGTATTTACCCTGTTGCGTAACATCATTGATATAGATAGGCCTGCCAAAAGCGCGATAATTGCTACTACCACCATTATCTCTATAAGAGTAAAACCTTTTTTCTGTCTATTAAAACTAGATAAAATCCGCATAAAACTCCTTATATATATAAGTATATATATAAGTTTAGTTTATAAGGGGTAAAAAGTCAATAATAATATTAAGTAATTGAAACTGTTTCGAACACTTAAACAAAAAAAGAGGCGTGCTTTTTCAAGCAAGCCTCTTTTTGTAGAACATTTGCCTGGCAGATTATGTTACAGGCAAACCGTTGGTAACATCCATGATAACACCTGTCTGGTTAACGCTAAACGTTCTAGTACCAGTAGTACCGGCAGTGACCGGCACCGCTGTACAGGTATAAGTATTCACAGTAAGGGCTGTTATAGTAAATGTATACCCCTGCTTTGTACCTGTAACTAATGTAGCATCGATATACGGTAACCCACCTGCGCCTAACAGAGCTAGAGTGCCATATGTATTAGGATTCTGTGCTGCCCTATATGATTCCTCTGCTGTACTTATTGTTCTTAAAGTAGCTACAGCGGCGGATTCATTGGCATTGTGCCTTGCTCTAAGCAAGTTAGGTATTGCTATTGCGGCTAATAAAGCTATGATAGCGACAACGATCATAATTTCTACAAGTGTAAAACCTTTTTTTCCTAATTTCATCATTGTTCTTCGCCTCCTCTCTTCCCCGGATGGGTCGTTTTTGTTAAGCTCCTACTTGCCAATCATAAAACAAAGACAAGCTTGCCTGCCCTATTGCAGGCTGGTTATATATGTATAATTCCTTCCCCTTAAAAGATATCACAATACAGGGGCAGTGTCAATATAAGGAGCCTATTTTTGCAATATTATTTAGAATTAGCTGATTATCTTTTTTTAATAGGGACAGACACCTATTTTTTAAGCTTCTTTTTTCGGCCTACCTTTAGGTTTTAGCTTTAAACTCCTCTTAAGTTCTTTTTCAAGTTTTTCTATAAAATTATTATCCCCAAGAGGTCTTCCCCTCACTGTCTGTTGTCTTATTTGCATAACCTTATCAAGGTTATCAGATATTCCTATGAACGCCTTCCAGTCTTGTTGCCTTTCTCTGACATAATCAAAAAGTTCATTGGCTTCCAATCCATCATGCTCAACTATTCCGCAATGTACTCTTGCACTTGACCATTTCCAGAAAGATGGATTTTTAACCATCTTTGCACGCACAGGGTTTCTCTCTATATAGCGTGCGCATGCTAGCGTATGCTGCTCATCCATTATGCAAGAAAAAAATCGTCCTTGAAATAGATGTCCAACCGTACACATTTTTTTATTATAATATTGTGAATATTTCATATGGGCGTACTTAAACGCCTTCCCCATTGAGTCCTCTTTTTTTGGAATTCCAATAAAGTGTACGTGGTTTGGCATAAGGCAATATGCTAATATTGCTAAACCATATTTTTTGCATTCTACTCTTAGAAATGATAGATATTTTTTTCGGTCAGTATTATCAGCAAATATCTTCTGCTGATAATTTCCTCGCTGGGTAATGTGGTGCGGGTATCCTACTGCAACAATACGTGCAATTCGTGGCATATAAAAATTATACCTCTTTGCAGGTAAAATGTCAATTTAAATAGGTGTCTGTCCCTATTTAGCCTAGTATTTCGGTAATCTTAAATATCGGCATAAATATAGCGAGCACAATGCCACCAACTATCACACCAAGAAACAATATGATCATAGGCTCTATAAGGCTTGTAAGCCCATCGACCGCGGCATCGACCTGTTCATCATAAAAATCCGCTATCTTACTAAGCATCTTCTCAAGCTCTCCTGCCTGCTCTCCTACCGATATCATCCTTACAACCATCGGCGGAAAGACCGATGTCTTGGATAACGGATCTGCCAGGTTTTTACCCTCCTGCACAGCCTTCTTAGCGTTGTTAACAGCCTTTTCTACGATCTTATTGCCTGAGGTCTTTGCCACAATATCAAGGCTGCTAAGAATAGGGACCCCGCTCTTTACCAATGTAGAAAAGGTTCTTGAGAATTTAGCTACGCTTACCTTCTTTATAATGTTGCCGAATACAGGAAGCTTTAATACGATTGTATCAAGGGCAAGTTTTCCGCTTTCAGTCTTTGAACCCCGCACGATAGCTATAACAGCTACAATTACACCAACAAGCCCGTACACAAACCATTTACGTAGAAAATCACTTACTCCAAGTAATATTTGCGTAGGAAGCGGTAGAGAGCCTCCTAGCATATCGAATATACCTTTAAAAGTAGGCACTACCTTCACCAGAAGAAATATTGTAATAGCTATCGATATGGTTATAACAGCGATAGGATATACCATAGCGGATTTTACCTTGCGCTGCAATGTTGCGGTCTTTTCCAGATAGACCGCAACCCTGTTTAATATCTCATCTAGCATGCCGCTTGATTCGCCTGCCCTTACCATATTTATATAAAGAGCGGAAAATATGCGCGGGTGTTTCGCAAGTGCCTGAGAAAAACTTGAACCGGTCTCAACATCGTCTTTTAGCTTTTTAACGGTCTCGCCAAAGGCCTTATTTTCAACCTGTTGCCCAAGTATATCCAAGACATTGACAAGTGGTATGCCTGCCTCGACCATTGTAGCAAGCTGTCGTGAAAAGATTACCAAATCCTCGAGTTTTACTTTCTTGGCAGCAGCTACACTCTTCTGCTGAACATTGGCATCCTCCTCTATCGATATTATTGTAAAGTCCTCTTTTCTGAGCAGTTCTATAAGATTTTCTCTGCTCTTCGCGTCAGCGTTCCCATTAACCGTCTTGCCTTCGGAATTTTTTACTGTATATTTAAAATTCGGCATTTAATTCTCCTGTATTTATATAGATAAAGGTAGAGACAAAGATAAAGATATTATTCTTCCGTCGTTATTCTCAAGACCTCTTCTATAGTAGTTAATCCGGATAATGCTTTTTTAAACGCGTTCTCTCTTAAAGTTTTCATACCATTGGCTACAGCATATTCCTTTATCTCATCAGAGGACTTGCCTTTAATTATCAGATCCCTTATAGCGTCGTCTATAAGTAGGACCTCAAGCGTGCCCATCCTGCCATGGTAGCCTGTATTACTACATTTGCTACAGCCTTTACCGTGATAAAAAGTCGCATCCTTGCTTGTCTTTATATTAAGGCGCTTTAAGACG
>Ga0222679_1000736_pt1 | contig 10778 bp, 12 predicted proteins | sample AntAcemetagen939_FD_179843 | JGI IMG/M metagenome (GOLD analysis project Ga0222679, IMG submission 179843) | Saline water microbial communities from Ace Lake, Antarctica - #939 | ecosystem: Environmental > Aquatic > Non-marine Saline and Alkaline > Saline | place: Antarctica: Ace Lake...
AAATCACCAGAAGCAGTTGCATTTACACATATAAGATTAGCAGCAAGTGTTAGGGTGTTAGATTTTATATGATTGCTTGCCGAACCAAGATATAGATTGGTTGCACTAAGTGTTAGGTCAGCAGCAGCAACCACGCTCAAATCATTTGAGTCTGCACTATATAAATATGTAGCGTCATCCCTAAAGTGAAGTTCGTTTGCGTCATTAAGGCTTAACTGTGTGGTTGAAATCTCTAATGGTGAAACTGCCTGATTACCCATCCATATAGGCTTTAATGTTGTCGTAAGCGAATCAAACTGAACGAACATCAACCGCTTATAAGTGCTACTTATTCCACTGGAAACTATCGTGTCGGTGTATGCTGATTGTAGCGTCATAAATGCTACACAAAAAATCACTAATAGAAAAATTATCTTTCTCATATTAACTCCATATATCTGTTTTTATTCCTGCCATATCAAGCTCTGCCTTAATATAATTCAAAGCTACCTGCTTCTGAATTTTATCACCTAAATCATATATCAAAATGTTATATATCAGGTCATCAAAATATGCTGGTATATTATACTCTATTGTGGTTGACTTAATTGACGTTAATGCCAGCTTGCATTTTATCTTATACACATCTGTGCCTGAACTTATATCTGCAAGGAAATGTATCGTTCTGCCGTTGATTGCGACAGAGTTTGTATCTGGTACGAGTAATATTGATTGCTTAATATACAACTCCACAACCTCTACACTAACTTCCCTGAGTGCTAAACCATTCTTATATATTTTATCTAATTTCATTATCCTGCCAGTTGTAGCTGATAGGGTATAGTCCGTTGAATTATAATTAAACCAATCGGTAAACTTTCCCAAGTCACCCCAATCGGTATCTGTATCACCCCACGTAGATGTAACGCTCCCCCAAGTTCCAGCAGTTGCATTAATAATTTTAATAAAGCTGTCAAATCTCTCAGTTAATATATTTATTCTCGATATAGCAATATTGATACTATCTACTATTTTATTATAATTTGGTGGCTCAACAATGTAAGCCTGTATTCTATTTATTAGTGTTGGTATATTCATCTTTACTTACCTTTTTGGGAATTAAGCTGTTTACTACCATATCCATTACAACTGCTATTGCATCGTCTGAAATCAGGTTATCTATGCTGTCAAAATTAAAGTCTGGTAGATAGTTTAACTTGAATTTTAATATTGAATTATCGCTTAATAATCTTATTTTGTTATTGTCCCTGAACCATTTAACTTCCTTTGATGTAGGTTGCATTATTGGATTATCAACTGACATTGAATATTCCGAATCCGTTACCTGTATAAATCTCTTGCGTTTGTTATCTACTGAATAATCCTGTGCTGATATATTAATAAAAAGAATACTCTTTGGTATTGTATAACTGCCTTGCTTTTCCTGAAAACTTACAGAAGCAGGTGTCTGCAATAGATATAATTGTTCAAGTGGTGCATTGGGTACATACTGATTATACGCTGACCTAAAGCTATTCTTTAATATCCCACCAAACTTAACACCTGACGGGTCGCCTAATTTCTTGCCTAATTCGAGCTTTATATCACTCCACGTCATTTTGCTCACCTCTCTGCAATGTAATCATATTCTTTACAGCTTCTACCTTACACGCTTCTATGAATAGGGAACTGTATATGTCGTACATTTCCTGTGTGGTAGCCCATTGGGTCGGATAGGATATATAAGTAACTATTACTGATTTACCGTTAATGTTTCCAGTTGTTGATACATAAAATACTATATCCCTGCCATCTACAAAATAATAACAGTAGCCTTTATTCGGGTCTAATTCCGTATCTATCCCTAACTCATCATACTTTTCTGCTGTTATTTGCTTGAAGTTATAGGCATTAGAACTTGACTTTACTGATATTGTCTTAACAAAGTCAGTCGGTAATGTAAGTCTATCAACACCTACCGTAAATGTCTCTGACTTCACAAGCTCCTTAATGTTATCAATAGATGCGGTCGGAGATAGCTCAACAACCGCATCTAAAAACTTCTGCTTTATATCTGTCGTATAAGGTGCTTCAGGGTAAGCGTGACTATCCTTCGCTATGCGTGTAATTAGTGCAGAGTATAACATTGTTTAGCCCTTTTTCTTGGTAGCGGTTCTCTTCGGTTTCGGAACTTCTTTCTTGACCTTAATCTCAACCTCTATCTCAGGTTCAGGTTCTACTATCGGGTCGGGAATTTCCTGCTTGATTTTAAGGTATTTATACTTCTCATGCAATATATCAAATTCAGCCTTATCCATTATACAAAGACCTTCATGGTCAAAATGATAGTGCTTGTCCTTATAGAATATACCTCGTTCTTGCTGTCCGTCAACTATTACTCTCGGCATATATGCCTCCTGTTATATCGAGGGCGGTTTTACCCGCCCCCTTATTTGTACTCCGCTTAATATTTGTTAGAAGGCGGAGGAACTAAAAGTACGAATATGATTGTATCGCCCGATATAGCCTGAAATGTCGTTGCGGGCGTTATTCCAAATGCGATATATGGCAGACTGGGCAGGAAATAACGCTGGTCTGTAACCTCTGTACCTAAAAAATTAGGGTCAAGTACTACAAATCCAGCAGTTGCCTGCACATCCGCCTCAATGGTTTTTATTAGACCACCATAAGTTCCAGTTACAGCCTGTGTTGCTACTGCAAGAGAAAAGCTGTCACTATAACCACCATACATCTGAACGGAAGTAGTAGAGCCGTCAAGTGTAGCTGCATTGGGGTTGATATACAAAAGGCTCTGTCTATCCATTGCTAACGGATATGTGAGCTTCTCTGTCACAATCATGGTAGTTGCGGTGTCAAGCGTATCTGCCAAAGTTGCAGTGTACATATCCCAATATTTGTTGTTTATTTCAACAGAGCTATACACCCATGAAAGGGTGTCTGCTGTATCTGATGCGAACAAGAAAGACATTGCCAGAAGTAAGGATAAGATTATGATTAACTTTTTCATTACATCATCTCCTTATTTCAACCAAAGCTGACTGGCTTGGGTTTCTTTAACCATTTTCATTCCGACAGTCCAGCTAACAAGGTCTAAGATGAAATCATCTGTTTTAGCCTGCTGTTCTCTTTTGACATTGAAACCAAAGTCTAAACCGTTTCCTGCATAGGAAATCAGGCTGACATTGTTCAAGTCAACGATATTCATAATTGCTTCGTTTGTCTTGCTGTAAAGTGCGTTCAATGCAAGGTTCTCATAGCAGGTCAACTTCAATCCAGGAACTACCAGTTTATGTACGTCAATACCTATCTGGTTTTTCTCACCCGTGAAATCAAAGTTCATCTGTGACTCGGTTTTAGCCCATGAAGCAATCTTCTGGAACATCTGACCGTTTACAAATGCAGACAATTCACCACCAGTGCCGTCATAGTACTTTTTGGCATAAGTCTGGCAGAAATCCATAAACTGAGTAAAGCTAAAGTCACTGTACGAACCAGTGCCTTTCTGAATACCAAAGTTGTTGAATCCATTATAGTTATAGTTCATGCCAGCAGTTTCAGCGAAGTATGCACGTTTGTTTATCCATAAATCACGTTCCACTTGGTCAGTAAGTTCCTGAATCTTTACCATTCTCTGATGTGCAAGATAGGTTGTGTTGGTAAATTCCCACTTCTCAGCAGCCTTATCAGTAGTGGTTTTTAACCATACATAGTATCGCTGACTGTAATTGTAGTAGTTATCAACTTTCTTCTGAGTTGCAATGATAGTGCTGTCACTTACGGTGTTACCCTCTGGGATAGAGCTACTTGCTATCATTAGCTCATCACCAACTACCCATGTGGCAGTTCCATCACTTCCAGTTGGCTCTGTTGCTGATAGTGTAGTTGCCTCTATTTCATATAAGGTAACTGTATTGGTTGTTGGGAAGGCAGTGATAAGATAATGCTTGTCATTTGTCTTATCCCATAGTTTCATACGCAGGGTAAGTTTCTCTCTATCCTGCTCTGTTACGGTGATAGTAAACGAAGCCGCATTAGTGACAACCTTGATGTAGTTTGCGTTGTCATAGTAATCACCCCAACTAAACTTTCTACTGGTAGCGGGATGTGCTCGTTTTGCGTGTACAAGCAGTGCGGTTAATTGATGGCGGTTTATGTACGTGTCAATAAGAATCGGATCCCAATATAAGGGAATGACATCCGTATTCATATTCGATAGAGTACCTTTATCCTTCTCTCTATCTGTAGCTCCACCATAATATTTGTCATTAAAGTCGGTGTTCATTATTACTCCTGTAAAGAAGCAACGATATTAAACGTGTCACTTCTTTAGCTGTTATGCGTCAAGGATTTCCTGACGGTCTTGTTCAATCTGGCTTTTTGCTTTCTTGATAGATACATCAATTTCACCCTTCGTTGTCATTTCGTCTGGTATGGTATCAAAGATTGATACTATTTTGTTAGCTCTCTTAATAGGGTCTGGTGCTGTATCTTTCTTGTGTTTAAGCAAAAAGTAATCTATAGATGAAGCATTTACTGGCATAGACTGGTTGGCAATCCACGATTTAGCTTCCTGTAGCGTAAAACCACCACCTGCTAAAGTCTGTGAAAATCCTAACTCCTGCTGTTGGACTGTAAAATTGTCACTGAACATTGACATCATGCGTTTCTCTGTCTGCTCTGATTTGAAGGTTTCTCTTTTCTGATTTACCTTGAAACGTAATCTTTCCTTCTCGGCTTCTGTAAGGTCAGCATAATCTTCCCAATTATCTACCTTTGCAAGTTTGAACAATTCCTTCTCATCATCAAATTCAGGGGTTTCAAGTTGTGTTTTAGTTTTCGTGTCACCCTTTGACGCAAGGTTGTCCAATAAGCGTTTCTGTTCCGCAAGCTGTTTCTGTTGCTCCTCAAACTTCTTGTCGTATTCTGCGTTTTGTGCCTTCAAAGTATTACGTTCTTGGTTAGTTTGCTGTACCTTGTTAAGTTCCTTTTTAATGTTCTTAGATACCTTAATGGCAAACCCCTCATCTTCCAGTTCTGGATAATCCTCAACTGGTTCGAGGTTTAGCTTGTTACCTTCATAAGTTGCGTTAAACTTGTAGTTCTTTCCGTCAACTTCATGTTCAATGATTTGTGGGGCTATTTCACCACCACCTTCAATCTCTTTCTTTGCTTCATTTAATGGGTACTTGGGTTTAAAAAACACTATAGCTCCTTCGGACTATACATCTTGTGCATTGAGTCCAGACCTGTACATCTTGTGCATTGAGGTCTCGCTTTTTTATTGTACAGCATTTGCTTCCTGATTTTGGGACTCCGCTTGTACTTCGCCTGAGTCCTCAGATTGCTGTTGCCGTTGTTTCATCTGTTGAATTGCCTGCTGGAATTGTTGCATTAATTCAGGGTAATTCTGCATCTCTGTCATTAATGCAAGTGCCTGATTTTCACTTAGCTTCATTTGTATTACTTCTTCTGCATTGTCATCTATTACACGCCTGAGTGTATATGGAAGTGGTAACAAGCCCATTTGATACATACTCAATGCTTCCTGCTTCTCCTGCATTTTAAGTGCTTCGTTATTGTCTGCCTGCAATACCCTTACATAACAATTAGGTGCTGCTTCCAATAACTGTATCTCACCACCCTGTTCATTTACCGTAACTATGCCAGAAGGTCTTTTTGCGTCACCTATATAGTTATATTCATGCGGATAGTTCTTGTACTCAGCAGTTAAATCCTTGACTATCTCACATACCTTTGTTATGAAGAAATGATATGGATAATAGTCGTCTTTGGATGAGTCTAAAGCGTTCTGTGATAATTGAGTAACTAAAGTTCCAGAAGCATGAGAACCAGGGCTTTCACCTGATAATGTAGGAGTGGATTGAGTAGCCTGATTTATCCAGCCCTGTAAAGTATCAAGTAGTATTTTTAAATCTCCACTTGACTGCGGTGCTTTCAACCAACCCCAAGGTTTTTCACCTGGATGGGCTAACGCCCATTCCTCATTGATTTTTAGCTTTGCATCACCATTCTCGTAATTAAGTAAAAATGTACCTAAATCATCTATACCATCTTCATTATACCAAGGGATTGCCTTAAACTGTTTAATTGCACCCCGCAGAAGGATAGATAATATCACACTGTGGATATTAAGTATCTGTGCCTGTTCGTATGCTTCTGATATGGGATATGAGCTATTAGGGTTTTTGAATCCAGCATAAGGCACGTATTGGCATTTGTCACCTATGCAATAAGGTGGGTATATGAGAAGGTTTAAAGACGGTATGAACATTACCTCAAACCAAGAGTCAACTCGTTTATTAATCGGGTCAGAAGCCTCTAATCCCTCTGGTAAAGCATCATCGTCATCTCTATCGGTTATCTTGTTATAAACACTTTGGTCTATTAATGCTTTCAGGTCGCCTTCTAACGCTTCGTATATTGTATTATCACCGCTTACATGGTCTTTTATCTTTCTAATTGTTAATCTATATGGATTTTTGTACTGGCAAATTATTACATCGGTCTTTTCGTATTTCGTGTTATCTCTATCAGAAGCAAAGTATTTCAGGTCAAGAGTTTCAGAATGGTTTTTTATCATATCAATAATTTCATTCGCTTTCTCTGTAGATATTACCCCGTCATTTAATAGCTTCTCGGCAAGTATATCGGTATTGAATACCTTGCGTTCCATGATGATTTCCATGTCGGCAAAGTTATCCTGCTGAATATTGGTATCTAATAATATATTGCGTGAATCAACTACCCTGACTGTCGGTATTCCTGTTTCCCACGACTGAGCAGTATAATATTTATCCCAACCTACCTTCGCCACACCAAATCCAGCAAATAGCTTATACGGTATTACAAGGTCTGTATTACGTAGAATATCAAAATAATCAAGTGAGAAATTAAGTTCATCTTCTAATACATTCTGGCTTACAATATTCTTGTTTAGCAAATTTTCAAGTCGTACATCTATGTCCGAGGCAATAAGTCGTGATAGCTTCTGCATTAAATCATTCTTGACAATATTAATGAAATTACGCATTGACTTAGCATCTTTAAATACACCAAGGTCAAGGTCGCCTGTCCAAATCCGCATACCAACTTCCATCATAGCAGTAGTACCAGTATTATCACGATAGTCAACCATCGCTTTATACTTGTCGATATACTTTACTAAATCGAAAACATTCTGCTCTTTCTTAGTCAAGAAATCTTTAACTGATTTGCTAATCATTTTATACCTCTCAAACAGACGACATTATGTAAAGTAAACTTGTCAAGGGAAAAAATACCAGTTTTATTGTTAGCATAATTAACTCCATATATATTATATAGTTATGGCTATAAACTTTTTATATCAGTGAGGAATAGTTCTTTGGATAGACGGTTACAACATTCTTAGACTCTTTCTGCTGTTTTAACATTCTCTGCGGATTGCTTTTATCTGCTGCTGCGTATCTCAAAGCATCTGGAATGTCTTTAAACAGTTTATTCAGGCTTTCATATATACTGTCACCACCTGACATACTATCTTTATATGTATAGTTTCTTATCCCATTCACGATATGGTATGTATGCTCCCAACCTAATATCATAAACTTCGGTTTGACTATACCTTTACCACAATTTACAAAGCTTGTCATTAAGCTCTTTACAACATCGTGACCGAACTTGATTTCCGCTATTCCTGTTCCTGCTGAACTGTAACTGTCAACCCATATTCCAGGCATATCCAGTGTCTTTGTAATATTCCTGTATCTATTTTTAACTGTCTCATTTCCATGATACTGTGCCCCGAACCTTCTATCAATGATACGTCTTGTGATTGGCAGTGTTCCTGACTTGATACCTAATAATGCAGCAATCTCATCTTCAAAGTGCTTTAGGCTTGTAAACATTATGGTAGGCTCTATACTGCTGTTCATCTCCCATATATTCATACTTGTCTCTAATGGGTATGCTCCGAAAAATACAACCATACCGTTGCCGTTCCAATACTGGTAAGTTACTGCATCTGGTCTGTTATTTGTAGCAGGGTCAACTGACATCGTGAATTGGGCATTTTCATCAGGCATAAACCATTGTCTTTCACCTTTTCTATACTGCTCAAAATCTGCTAACTCGACAGGGGTAATGTGCATATCCTCGTTGTATTCCTTATATACAACCCCATGATAATGTGTAGGTGTGCCATTTACACGGGCATCTCTTTCGTCTGCTGGATATGTTTTGGCGGTTGCGTCAACTTCTTTCTTTGACCTGAAACCCCTGATACCCTCTTCTTTGGTTGTACCATAAAGACTTGCATAATGTATCGTGCAGGATTTCGTTTCGTCTTTCTCATCTACCCTAAGTTCGTCAAGGATATGTGCAGGGCAGTAAACTGGCGTGAAATAAAGTGCTGTTAATAATCCATCTCTTGAACGACCCCGTTGTGCTTTCCATATATTAAGCGGTGGCGGTTCGTCATTGATTATCACTGATACATTGTCAGACTCAAATGAATCTTTTGCCATACCGTAAGACTTAAATCTCAATGTCCAAGGTGAATCACTAAACTCTATTGAATGTATCAGCTTAGAACTATAATTAAACTTCCACCCCTTCTTGCCTTTTAAATAATGCCTGAATGTATTCTCTATCACACCGCCCTTACTGAGAGCAGAGGACTTTGAGCAATACCAAATGAACTTATCTTTTAATGGAAAGTTATGGAATATCGGATAATCAAGCCAAGGGTTTTGTACTCCATATATAAGATTTAATGTTATATTTATTGATAATACACTTTTGCCTATACCATTACCAGCAAAACAACCAGTTGTTGCTATTACAAATCCATTATCTAAACTATGGGCAAAGTTCTTTATTACCTGCTCATTATCACCTGTCGGTACATAATACCTCAAAGGGTCATCTTCTACCGCTTTTTGCATTATCTCTAAGGTTGCGTCTAAATTCTGATAGATAGATTGCTTTATTATTCTCTTTTCTTCTGCTGATAATGTAGCATCTCTATATTTGCCATAAGCGTTGTGGAAACCTTCATATCTCCACATCTTTGAGTAATCATCCCATTGCATAGGAAGATATGTAAATCCGTATTCGAGTGCTGTATTAGTCTGTAATTGGCTCATATTCCGCATCTTCTATTTTGTCGTCAAATGTACCCCTATCTGTTATCTGCTTGGATTGGTACATCGGTATGCCTTTCACCTTTGAGTTACTTTCTTCTCCCAATATAGACTTGTCAATTATTTTTCCAACAGAAAATCTAAGTGCTAATTCTCTCACTTCTTTGTTACCTGGAATTGATTTTTCTTTATGCTTTTCCCTAACGAGTTTTTTTACTTCGTTGCCTTCTTCATCTATCGTAACAGAATATTCTTTTTCAATAAGCCAAACCTTATGCTCCCACGCTTCTATTTTCACTTGTGGTATAGCTACTTCTACAAAATAGTTATTCCTGATAAAGTTCTGAGTTATTGCATCTAAATAATAATCTGCCTTTCCACTGCTAAATTCCACTATCCCCTGAGAGTATGATTGTTCAAGTACTGGATATTCGTACCATGATGCAGGGTTAAACATCATCATTTCGCATATCTCTTGCTTTGAAAATCCCCTCGAAGCAAACTTCTTAATAGCAGAAATATACCCACAATCAACAATCTCACCGTTCTCTGTTTTTTTAGTTGCGTTGAAGAAACTTGGATTTGCGAGTGGGTATGTTTCCGCCATGTCATCTATTAATTGACTATAATATATACGTAAATTCTCGTCATGTGATATTACTATTCGTTTTTCAAATACAAAGTCTTTTACATCAAATAGTTCGTGTAGCTCAGATTTTGTGGCAAATCCATGCCTTGCACATTCATTTATCTTATTGAATAGCACATCATCACTCATCAGAAATAGATAAGCGATAGATGGTGCTAAAGTCTTAAATGCTATATTTTTAAATAGGGATGTCTGATTTCCCTTTATACAGCTAAGTCTTGCTTTCTCGTACTCTTTCTTTATAGTACTCCAAAAGTCTGCTCGGAACTGTTCCTTCGCCGAAGTATTCACAGATTATGTCCAACCCTTCTACCGTATTCTTCCATTCTCCCTTTAAGAGAAACTCAATGCTCTCCATGTAGATACCATATACATATTGTCTATTATACTTGTCAAGAAGAAAAATACATGGCTTTCCATTTACTGGAACAAGAGCACCTTCAACAAGCTGTCCAGTGCCCTTAATCATTGCTCTGATTTTCATTTAGCATCGCAAATGTTATCATAATTTTCTGGAACAAGATAATCACATCCACCACAATAATGTCTGCCTTTTGATTCCCAATGAATACCTTCTTGCCATGTATCGAATAATTCTCCGCAAATGTCACATCGTTCAATGTGGTCTGGTAATATTCTCATGTGTTCTTGCAAATACCAAATAATGGCGAACGATTTCTTTTCTGTTAGTTTTGGCTGATTGTGTGATGTTAATTTTATACAATCTGGACAATTACCTTGTAAAAATTCATAAAATTCATTAACCCAATTTATATCTGTACGGTCTTTTCTGCTTGATTCAGATTGAAATTTGATTTCCTTATCCATACTACCCCCTATTTTACCATTCCTGATAATCCCTTTATAAATGCAGAAAATGACTTTATATTTTCACTCATTACTTCAAGCTCTTGTATAATTTCAGGATAATCCCCTTTATTTACAGTGGTTGAAGTAAATGTAGTTCCACTGCTATCCTCAATGTC
>Ga0222679_1000740_pt1 | contig 10746 bp, 23 predicted proteins | sample AntAcemetagen939_FD_179843 | JGI IMG/M metagenome (GOLD analysis project Ga0222679, IMG submission 179843) | Saline water microbial communities from Ace Lake, Antarctica - #939 | ecosystem: Environmental > Aquatic > Non-marine Saline and Alkaline > Saline | place: Antarctica: Ace Lake...
CTGGTCTACGAGGCCCATGTGGGCCGTTTTAACCCATACAACGTTGTGAAGCATATCAACGGTATCCGCACGGACAACCAAGTGGAGAATCTACGGCTGATAGAACGCATATAGTCAAGTTTCCACCCGATCATAGTGTATACTGTAATCAGTCGGCCGATGAACAGATTGCGGAATCACTCAAGGCCAGTGAAACTCAATTCGACGCAAACGGTAATCTTGACTGACACTATCCCCAGCCCAGCGCCGTCCCCACGGCGCAACACTGGCGATTGTGCCCTACAAGGAGTAGAGAATATGAAAAGCAGCCGGGGAAATCTCGTACCTAATCAGTTCATAATCAAAACTGGCGAGGGTGAATACTTCCAGTCCTATCAGACCGTCATTGCCTTTAAGCCCTACAGTGGCGAAGTGCAACTATGTGGGATTGCTCTGTCACCACCACCCGCTATCGCAGTCAGTTTCCCGGAGAGAACACTGCCGAGACACGAAAGCGCATCAAGGCTGGCGATTACGAGCTGGTGGACCTGAACAATTGACCGCCATTGCCCGGGCGAGAGCCCAAAGGAGAGAAGAACATGGAAACGACATTGACAAAAAAGCAGAACAAAAAGTTTAGCCGGGAGTTTACAGACGAGGACGGCAGCCTAGTCAAGGCCGTTGTCACAGTTCGGTATGATGACCAGTGTGGCAACGGGCACAACTCGTTTGCCATAACGGCGGACCTCTACGACCGACTGCACTGGAACAGGGAGCCCGCCACCATGCTCTCCACTGGTAAGCGTCGATGGTGCGGCAGTGGCGGGTGCCTGCATGAAATGGTTGCAAAGCGATTCCCCGAACTGGCCCCGTTCATCAAGTGGCACTTGTGTTCGTCGGACGGCCCCATGCATTATATCGCAAACACTGTGCACCAAGCCGGCGACAAAGATTGTTGGGGTGGCCGCAAGGGAGAACCCCGATCAGTGGATTACTACGTTCAGCCCGGGCAGTCTGGTTTGTTGGTCGAATGGCCCGAAGAGGCACACCGGATTCTCGGACCAAAGGTCCAAACATTCAAGACACGCGAAGAGGCCCAATCAACAGCCGATGCTTGTACGGGCGGCAAGGTGGTCGAATGGGTCACGCAATATCACAAAGGCAAAGAGCGTGACCTTGATGCGGCCCGTAGTTGCGCCGTATGGCCCGATGCCACCGACGAGGACCTTACCGCCCCTGGATTGAAAGAGCGACTCGAAGCCCGGTTGCCTGCTTTGCTGGAGGCATTCCAGGCCGACGTTGAATCATTGGGGTTCACATTCTAACGACCCGCGCCGGGCGGCGGCTGATCCCGCCCCCGGGCCTGGGCCGATGGGGCTCACACATGAGTATCTGAAAGGAGCATAAGGCCATGAAACAGACCGTAGATAAATGCGAGCAGTGTGGAGCCCTATTTGAAGATCCGCAAAGGTACTCCGACCACGCAGAGACGCACAAGAAACTAGCGCAACTCGACATGGATTTCCCGAAAGTGTTGGACGACGGATGCAAGTTCGCAAACGGAGGATGGAACGAGCAGCGGGACGTGGCCTGGCTGGCCCTGTACAAAGAGGCCATAGTTGCTATGGTTGGCAAGACACAATACACGCCCTGGAGTTACGGTTGGTTCCGCCTGCTGGACGATGGCGGTAGTCCCTATTACGGAGCCGCGTGCCGGGCGTTGAATGTCTGCGAGACGTGCTATCGTGAATGGGGGCAGTCGTACTACGCGAATAACTGCCAGCACATTGATAAGAGGGAAACTAGATAAATAACCAAGATTTCCCTTGCACTCATCGCCGATATAGTGTATAATGTAGTCAACACTAACTTAGAAAAGGAGAAAACATGCCAAGGATCAAAGTGTATCAAAAGACTGAACCGGAAGGGCCAGTGGTAAGGTTGAAGTTGGGGCAGGGCGATGGTTGCGTCGATCTTGTCGCGGTGGACGAGGACGGCAACCGAGTGGACCGGGGCTATATTGCCACTATCTACGAATCTGGCAGGATGGTCAAGCGTGGCTCTGTCGACCCGGGCCTAGGGTTCCAGCTGGACGGAGACGGGCGGGTTAAAGACTAGCACGACGCGCCAGTGCCGCCTCACACAGGCTTAATTGGGAGAGCACGACATGAAATGGACAACCGATAACGTGTGGAAAGAGTGTTTGGCAGCGTGGGACTTTGTTGCAACAGTGCGGGCCGGGTCAACAGTGGCACACTGAAACGAGCGTGGATGCAGCGACACCACCCTAGGATGAGGCTATCTTGTACCTGCTTCTTCTGTGAGGTAAATGAACGAAAGGGTGGTATCGCTGATCCTGGTGAGCATGGATGCTGCGAACATTGTCCCGGCCGCGCGGTGGACCCGGACTTCAACTGTGAGGCACCCGGGCGGAGTTGGAACAACGAGCCCATAGCGTTCTATCACTACCTGCGCAAGCTGGATCGGAAACGTAAACGCTCGTAGCGTACTCATTGGTGGGCGGACGCCTCCAGCCGCCTACCCATAACTACGCTATTTTCAAGAAAGTCCTTGACACCGAGACCAAATTGTGGTATAGTGGAGTAAGCTGCTATGTTTAATGGAACGACTACATGGAAATGTTTGGACTGTGGGGAGTCGCGGGTGCGGAGCAGCATAACATCGTTAGCTGCTCACATGACATGCCCAACATGCGGGAGTAAACGGCTTAAGGCAACGCACGCTAACCCCTCCCCGGTGAGGATACAGTTCACGCGGGACCAGATACTGAACTTGGGTATGGATTTGCTTTTGGAGGCGCAGAGATGAACACACCGTACAAAGCAGACCAGGACGCTGCAAATAGTCTCATTGTATACGATACCGATGGCTGTGAGGTCTTTCAGGTGTATGCTGAGCATGACCTTGGGGACTGCGAATTAAGTAGGATTGCAGAGATATTAATAGCCTGCAACCTCTACTATCGGCTGGTGGCGATATTGGAGAGATGTGGGTGCTACGCTTCCGCAACGATGGGTATGTATGACTACAACACAGCGTCGGCCCTGAAGCGAGATGTCGATACCCTACTTGAAGAGACCAAAGGAGAGGTATGACCTGGTTAAGCGTAATCATTGCAGCCTTGATACTAGACTATGGGTGTACCAATATTGCACACGCTTTGCAGGATATTGCCCAGGCTATACGTGCGAGAAAAGAGAACTGGTATGACCAAGCGAGTAGCTGACGCAGACCTACCGATCCACCGGGTAGCGACGACGCTGAGTACTGTGCTGATCGCCACGCATGGACTAGAGCGAGCATACCAGGGTGCATGAGCAGGTCCTGAGCCAGGCTGGCTAGTGACGTGGGGCTGCTACGGTAGCATACTTGAAATGGTTGTTTAGGGTGGAGGCAGGGAAATGATCTGGGGAAAGCGGCATATGCAGGTAGCTGTACCTATCGGGGGCTTTCCTGATTATGAGATCACCAATGACGGGCGCGTGTGGTCTAAGCCGCGTCGGGGCACAGGGTGCAGTATCCATGGCAGGTGGCTAAGAGCGGGTAATGATAGGTGTGGCTACCCTAGGGTTACGCTATGCACAGATGGAAAACACACCAATAAAAACGTCCACCGCCTAGTCTTAGAGACTTTCGTTGGCCCCTGCCCACCCGGTATGGAGGCCTGTCATAACAACGGGATCAAGACAGACAACCGAGCCGAAAATCTTAGGTGGGACATGCGAAAAGGGAACGCCCGGGATGCCGTGAAACACGGGACCTGTAGTCTCCTTAGTCCAAATTTAGTGCGACCTACAGGCGAACAACACGGTAACACCACCCTCACCGAAACGGAAGTGCGTTGGATTGAGTACCTTCGACGCGCCGGGATACCCCGTAAAGACCTGGCGGAAGTTTACCACACCAGCAAATCGACTATCTCTAACATTGCCCTACACCAAACTTGGAGGCACCTATGGGCAAGAAACTAGCCGCTACAGATATACCAATTCACAGAATAGCAACCACAACAAGTACAGCTCTAATTGCTACGCACGGGCTGTCCAGGGCATACGAAATTAGCAAGCGTATACAAGAGCAGATACTGAGCCATGTAAAAAGGCAGATTACCCGGCACCCCAGTGAGTGGTCCGACAAGATCAAACGTGAGATATCCGGGCAATCGGAAGTAGAAATCCCTGCGATCCCCACACTTTAGGGAACGCTACAAACGTGACTGTATGTAGGAGGACCAATGTCAGCGGAAGAGGACAAATTATCACAGGAGTTCCTCGACAAGTGTGTGGCCAGCGGCCGCATCACTCAGGAGGAGTGTGACGCGGTCGCAGTGGGGCGTGAGAGCAGCGGGTGCTGTAAGCCGGAGTGGAAGGGGTGGTGTGGGATCAGACCGCGCCTATGGACGAACCCGCCAGTGGAGTTGACCCTCCAGGACTGCGAGATCTACATCAACTACCCAGCGTGGACTATGGGTGAGATTGCAGAGCAGCTAGGCCTCACGGTGGGTGAAATACGTATATCCCTGGACCGCACGCGCAGACTGCTGCCGTCACTGCAGCGTGATCCGCGTAATAGGCAGGGGCTGCCTAACCTGGCGCACATGGTATCACTTGACAAACCTGGTATGCCCGAGCCGTCGCTTGGAGACAACGACATTATTTTCTGAATGAGGAGTGTGGAGATGGATAGTTCGATAGACGCGGCAACATATGCAGCGGGGCTTACTGAGACGCTAGACCGCAAGGAAACCAACCCCAAGGATTCCATCGGCGTGCTGAAATCGCCGGTCCACTATGTGCCCGCGCCCGTGGTCTTCGAGCTTGGCCTGGCCATGCTGGAGGGTGCCACTAAGTATGGTGGACACAACTATCGGGTGGCTGGAGTGCGAGCATCGGTCTACTATGACGCGGCCCGGCGGCATCTCGACGCCTTCTGGGAGGGCGAGAGTACTGACCCCGCCAGCGGGCTGCCCCACATCATCAAGGCTATAGCCTGCCTGGTGGTGCTACGCGACGGTCAGCTGATGAAGAACTGGGTCGATGATAGACCGCCCCGGCTACCGAACGGGCTGGACACAGGGCGGCTCAACGCTAAGGCCAAGGAGATCATTGAGCGGCTTGCGGGTGCAGCCAAGGCCGATGACTTCACGCAGGTGGGTGAGGACGCACGCCCATGAGACGCCTAGCCCTTTGCACCATGGTGGCGTCCTTCGTCCTACTTGGGGTGATTGACCTATGGGAGGGCAAGGTACGGACAGGTGCCGCGAGTCTGTTGCTGGCTACAGTTCAAGCACTACTGTTTATGTGATGGGAGCGCGACATGACTCGGACACCTATACCAGATTTTATGGGGTACCACATAGGCGAGGACGGGTCTGTATACTCTGACAGATCCAGTAAGGTATTGAAAGCCGGTAGATGCGGTGCCGGGTATCTATTTGTTGTGCTCCGCAGGGATGGTAGGTCACGCCCCCGTATGATCCACCGCCTGGTCCTGGAAACCTATGTTGGCCCATGCCCAGACGGTATGGAGTGTTGCCACAACAATGGGGACCGCGACGACAACCGACTTGAGAACCTGAGGTGGGATACAAGAAAGGCAAACAGAGCAGACTCACAGAAGCACGGGACGTGGCCGCAAGGGCCGGGTCATACTAACTGCAAATTAACTGAGCAGCAAATTCGACAGATGATTTACACCTATAAGAAGCGACACGCTTCTATATGGAGGAGTATATGATTGCATGGCTCGATATTGACGGTGTTCTAGCCTCCTGGAACGCGGGCGTACACGCACGGCTCGGCATAGAACATGACTACAAGACGTGGCCATATAAACTGGGCCGTCGCGGGTGGCACTGGCACAACGAGATCGGCAAGTCATTTGAGGATATTGACGCCCTATGTGACTTCGACCTGTGGTATGACCTCCCGTGGATGCACGATGGCAAAGCAATCCTCGCTCACGTGGTAGCCGCCTTCGGCATGGAGAACGTCCGGCTATTGACAACGCCGATGCCAAACTGCATGTCGGCCAGCGGTAAGGTTGCCTGGGTGCGGAAAAACATACCGGGGTTGGAAAAGCAACTTATCATAATGACGGCACCCAAGGAAACGCTGGCCAGGACACCGGGCTCGGTGCTGATTGATGACTCGTCCAAGAACGTGGATCGGTGGCGTGACGCGGGGGGCAATGCGATACTCGTTCCGAGGTGGTGGAATGATGACTACAGGCGGGCCCTAGAAACGGAGGAGTGGGTGGCTGCCCGGATCGTGGTACACAAGGCATTCAATACTCGGAGACGCACTGATGGCTAAAGTACTCGCGATCGGAGACCTGCACCTACCACCTGTGCATCCAGGATACATGGCCTTCTGTAAGGACCTGCGGCGAAAGTACAAGACAGATGCTACAGTACTGATCGGTGATGTTGTGGATCATCAGGCGGTCAGCTTTCACGCGGCCAACCCTATGTGCCCGGGCCCGGACGATGAGTATCTCCTGGCCAAGCAACAGATCAAGCAGTGGTACAAGGCATTCCCAAACGCCACTGTCACGGTGGGTAACCATGACGCCCGCGTAATCAGACTCGCAGAGTCTGTGAATATCCCGGCCAAATACATCCGCGACTACAACGAGGTGTGGAAGACAAAGACGTGGAAGTGGGTGGATGATGTCATCATTGATGACGTGTACTACTTCCACGGCACCGGCCGCTCGGGTATGTACCCGGCATTCAATGCGATGAAGGATCTTCTGATGTCAGTTTGTATGGGCCACTGCCATAGTCAGAGCGGCGTCAAGTGGCGGGCGAACCCGAGACAACGTACGTTCGGTATGGATGTCGGCTGCGGAATCGATGTAGATGCCTTTCAATTTGCGTACGGAAAACACATGAGGTCACGCCCAATCCTGTCTGCCGCAGTGGTGATCGACGGGATGCCACACCACCACATCATGCCTTGCGGCGTTGGCGAAAAATACCACAAGAGTCGTTTTGTTAAGGGATAAAAGATGAATGCGTCCGAGTATGGTAGGGAGCCAACTGAATGGGCACAGCCCGACGCCACTGAATCGTACTGTCGCCACCCCGGGCACGAACCCCCGCACCATATGGTGATAACCCGGAGGTTCCGTCATGTGTGCCCGGCCTGCGGGAAAGTAACCGTAATCCACCCTACTGTGGTGCAGTTGTAATACAGGAGGGAGAGATGAGCAGAACAATAGCAATACTGGGTGGCGGTGACTGGGCTGATGCCAGTGTGGACCACGTGAAAGTACCGGACGCAATGTCACTGGATGAAATGCACAGTAAATACCTTGAGTGGCTACGCGTGGGCCCCAAGTGGAAGTCATTCACGGACTGGCTGTTAAAAAACGGTGCTAGTATGGCTGATGTTGAATACTACCAGGAGGTATGACGTGAAAATCCCACCCCCACCCACCGTACCACCAGTGCCCAAGGCACCTCTATTTGCCGGGGCCCAGGAGAAGATACGCAACGACAGGCTGGGTACTGATATCCGCACCATGCTGGATAACCTGCTGCGGGTCACCGACACCCCGGGGTGGCGGGAGATGCTAGTCAAGTTCAAAAGCGTGGTCAAGCCGGGCGGTACGTGTGACCCGAGCAGGCTGCCGTACCAGACTATAGGTCCTAACCTAGTGGGGGACAAGGGAGCGGCGCTCGCCTGTCTCTACACCCGGCTGTCGTGGATCATACAGTTGTACTGGAAGCTGGTCTTGACTGGCAACGAGAACGAACACCACATCAGACAGTACATGAAGGACATCGAGAGCATGCTTGCCATGACTGATGCTCGCGGCAACAAGTTGAAGCTGTCACAGGTCTTGACGCAGTGTAGCGTTGAGGGTGACCTGCGGCATGGTTTCTGGATCGAGGTGCCTGCATGCACTACTACATAGTCACTTACAGGTCCTTTGGGATGATCAGCCGAGATGAGTACACCAAGACGACCTGTATACGTACGTGCGGTACCCTTGTCACATGGTGGAAGAATGCGACTGATAGTGTGAGGGACGGTGGCATCCTCATACTTTGGGCTAAGGAAATAACAGCAACGGAATATGTGGAGGCAACTGGCAATGGCAGATAGAGATGCACCAAAAATACGCGAGTTCATAAAGAGCATAGAGCAGGTAATGGACGCGAAGATTGAATGTGCCGTTGATATGAACCCTGCGAACATGGATGAACTCTACCAAGCAAAAGATGCGTTATTCGATTTTATGAGCGGGCCGATGTACGATGCTTGAGCCATACCAAGACATCTTAGCCAGAGCCGGGTTCCCGACCGACGTGCTCGTGTTGGACTGGGAGACCTACTTTGCTCAGGATTATTCCCTCCGACAGAAGGAGATGGATAATGTCCAGTTCGTTGGCGACGCGCGATTTGAGATCACTGGGCTTGGCCACGCCACACATGAGCCGGCGCGGGTAGGGTTCGAGCGGCCCGGCAGCGTTAAGAGCTACCTACTATACTTGCAGGATGCCTTTGGTGAGAACCTCGAACGCTGCACAGTAGTCGGTCACAACCTGTACTTCGATCTCCTGATCCTACGCGAGAAGTATGGCATCACGCCAAAGTACACCGTTGACATCCGGGATCTGTCCCGGCATCTGGATGCCAGGGACCGCCACGATCTGGACCACCTAGCTAAGAAGTACGGAGCACCTACGCCGAAGGGTGACACCAACCAATTCAAGGGCCTGCACGCAGCGGACATGACAGACCAGCAATGGGCCGATCTGTCAGAGTACTGCCGCAACGACATTGACATCACAGCGTTCTTACTCAAGAAACTTTTGCCGATGATCACCCGGCCCGAGATCGAGCTACGGCTGGCAGCCCAGACGCTGCGTATGTTCCTGGTGCCGAACATCGTTGTCGACGCTGAGCTTGGCGAACGGCTGATCACAGATATGAGCACAGAGGTCGGCAACGTGATTGAGGCAACACACGAGCACGGCATCCTGTCCTGCCAGCCCCCGTTCATCGGTAAACGGGTGACACGACCGCCGGTGATCAGGCAGATTGAAGCCGAGGACATATCCAAGAACGCATTACTCATCAACCTGTTTAAGCAGGTCCTGCCCGAGGGCGAGGCCGTGCCGATGAAGCAGGGCAAGAAGGAGATGATCCCGGCGTTCAAGAAGGACGATGACGGGTTCAAGTGGCTACTGGAGCACCCATCGCCAGCAGTGCGGGCCCTGGCTGAGGCCCGGCTGGCTGTTAAGTCCTGGCCCAGTCACATCAAGCGGGTGCAACGCATCATGGCCCAGGCGCAGTGCCGGGGCGGACTGCTCGGCATCCCACTGAATTACTACGGGGGGCACACTGGGCGGTGGAGCGGGGCGGGTGGGATCAACGCCCAAAATTTCGGAGCCCGTGACGTCCATGACCTGATCAAAGACGTCGGCAAGATGCTGCTCGCACCCCCGGGGCACCTGATGGGGACTGGTGACCTCAGGCAGATAGAGGCCCGCGATATTGCATGGCTATCAGGGCAGACTGATCTGGTTGATGCGTTCGCTGCGGGTATTGATATCTATTCTGAGTTTGCACAGAACAACATCTTCCATGAAGAGACACGGAAGCCCACCAAGGAGGAGTGGGAAAGTAACCCTGAGCTCGCCAAGCAGTTGACCATCAGGCGTGACTTTGGTAAGGAGGTCGTCCTGGGTGCAGGATTTTCAATGTGGGGTAATACGTTCTACATCCGGTGCCGACAGGTCAAAAGCCTACGCCCCCTGTTCGACGCGGGCACCTATGACGTGTCGTTCTGCATAAAACTGATCAAGTTGTATCGCAACAGGTACAAGATGGTCGTAGCGTTCTGGGGTGAACTCGAACGGGCGTTCCGGTTCGTCACCAAGTACAAGGACCAGACCACTACGGTCAGCCACAACGGGCATGATCTTGTGTTCCTCAATCAGGATGATACCACTGTCATCATGCTGCCGTCCGGTCGGTGCATTTTCTACCCGATGGCACGTGTAGCAGCTAACGGTGACCTGTCCTACACGAGTGGCAAGACCAAGTACTACCTCTACGGGGGCAAGCTGGCGGAGAACGTAGTCCAGGCATCAGCCCGCGACGTGTTCGGTGAGGGCCTGCTGCGGCTAGAGGATGCCGGGTTCCCTGTACTGTTTAGTATCCATGACGCCGCGATCACGCTGATCAAAAACGATGGCCAGGCAGAGGAACGGCTGGCGGAGATGCACAGGCTGCAGCTGGTGGTACCGGACTGGGCGACAGGGTTGCCTGTTGCGACGGAGGGCCGACTATGCGACCGATTCGAGAAGTAAAGCAGAAGTACCACGGTATAACATACCCGCCGTCACTGTCTTGGGTCCGCCGGATATGGAAGCGACTTATGTGCCCGCGCGGTATTCACCTGCTGGATGAAGTACTGTCGTCTGCATGTACCCCGGGCCGCGACTACGAGCGTAAAAACTGGAGTCACTATCTGTATTGTGATGCGTGCGGGTTGACAGTGCATATCGCGGAGATAGAAGGTAATGGTTAAGGAGACAACTACAATGACAGTAAAAGAAATGTTTGATGCCGCAGATGGCGAGTACCTAAAGTTTGATAGGATAGAGAGCCCTAAACATGAGCGTCCAGACATCTGCGCCTTCCTTATGCTACACGAGGTATTCCCTGGGACCAGTGACATGGTGTCAGATGCTCAGCATGATATTATCTGCCTGGCCCCGGACCTTAG